>SDBV01014171.1_pt1 | contig 10066 bp, 13 predicted proteins | sample 2277081 | NCBI WGS metagenome assembly SDBV01 (sample SAMN10402039, study PRJNA504765) | marine sediment metagenome | isolation source: marine sediment core GS10_PC15, 223 cmbsf | place: Arctic Ocean: Southern Knipovich Ridge | collected 2010 | reverse complement strand
TGGATTGAGGATAACCGGGTTGGCGCGATCAAGGAACAGCTTGGGCGTTTGGCCAAGATCAAATGAACTCGAAAACAAAAACCCGCCGGCGAGGGCGGGCCTTCGCCAAAAAAACTATGCGAAGTCTACCGCCGACCGCCAGCAAAGGCAACCGTTATTCCCCATTCGGGAGTTTGGTTTCTGACGGGTCCGCGCTTCGCGAACTTGAGGGCGAAGCCCTTATCAGCCGCTACCTCGCCAGCTATGAGGGCGGTTTGCAAACGATCAACGCATACTTCAGCGCAATCGAAACGGAGTTTCTGGCCGAGCGCGAAGATGCCGCGATCAACCCGGATGCAATACATGCGCCGGATTATTATGACGAGGTCTTGCTTAACATATGCAGGCGAGACGCCGCGCGACATTTGTTAGTGAGGGCACGTTCCGTGTTTCATCGCTTCATTAAACTCCGCATGCAACTCCCAATGGGGCTACCAGAGACACCGAAGCGACCGCTGACCGAGCTTGAGACAAAGATCGAGCAGCGGCTCAAGGAGTGCGAGTCAGTTGCCTGACGTTGACAGCTTTTTCGAAGGCATGAACGTATTAGAAACAAAGCCGCCAAAGCAAGCCGATAAACCAGTTGCCCAAGCAGGCCAAACGAGAACTGGATCTACAGGCTGGCCGGCGTCACTGGCCGAACAAGCCTATCACGGCCTGGCCGGCGACATCACGAGCGCACTCGAACCACACACAGAGGCGGATCCAGCGGCTATTCTGTTTCAGTTCTTGGCAGTCTTTGGAAACGCCATTGGGCGCGGGGCGCACCATGCAGTTGAGGCCGACGAACATATGACTAACCTGTTTGTGGCGCTTGTTGGTGAGACGGCTAAGGGCCGAAAGGGTACGTCATGGGGGCATATAAAACGGCTGTTTGAGCGCGCAGCGCCCGAGTGGTCAAAGGAGTGTGTGGACCAGGGTTTAAGCAGCGGTGAGGGCGTGATAAACCGCGTACGCGACGCCAAAGAAAAGACGATCGAGGGCGAATCGACTTTGGTTGACGCAGGCATTGAGGATAAACGGCTCCTGGTGGTCGAGGGCGAACTGGCGCGAACCATTAAAGCAATCAGCCGCGAGGGGAACACATTATCGGCCATCCTTCGCTGTGCATGGGACACTGGCGACCTAAACTCCATGACGAAAAACAACCAGGACCGCGCAACCGGCGCACATATCAGCGTTATCGGACACATCACGAAAGACGAGCTGTTGAGATACCTGCGGGAGACGGAGACCTCGAACGGATTTGCCAACCGCTTTTTATGGATATGCGTTAAGCGCTCGAGGTGTTTGCCGGAGGGCGGAAGCTTGCCAGCTTCTGAACTAGAGCAACTAACCAGCAGGCTCAGCCGAGCAATAGATTTCGGGTCGAAGGCCGGGCATGTTGCCCGCAATGAAGAGGCGCGAGAGGTTTGGCGAACGGTTTACGAAGAACTAAGCGAAGGCAAACCCGGATTGTTTGGAGCCGTAACTGGCCGCTCTGAGGCGCAAGTTTCACGGCTTGCGGTTATCTTCGCAGTACTTGATCTGTCGGCAGTCGTTACCCGGTCTCATATGGAGGCTGCACTGGCGGTTTGGGAGTACGCTGAAGAGTCGGCCGCGTATATCTTCGGGGCGTCTATGGGGGATCCCGTGGCCGATAAGATTCTGGCCGCACTTCGAGAAGGGCCGAACGGAATGACTCGAACTGAGATTAGTGGGTTATTCAAACGTAACAGGAATGTCGATCAGATCTGCTCAGCACTCGCCTTGCTCGACGAGCGAGGACTTGCAAGATCAGTCACTGAAAATACTGGCGGGCGTTCTGCGGAGCGTTGGAGAGTTACGAAATAAACGAAGAATACGAAAAAAGCCTCTTAGCAGGGAGTTTAGGCATGAAGGGCGCGCGCATTGCTACGAAAGAAGGTAGTGGGCCGAACGCGGCCAAAGACCTACTTTGTAACTTGCAGACCAAAGGAAAGAGGAAAGCTGCTGGTAATGCCTCTAATTCGTTTAATTCGTTTAATTCGTAACATAGGGAGTGAAGAATGGGCCGATATTTAGAACTTGCTGGACAGGTTAGACATCATCCGCCGATACGGGTAAAGCCTGAAGACAGAGAGCGCCAGGTGATCCGCGCGGCTCTTCGCCGTCTTCAATTCGGTGAGACTACTGTGATCCGCCTATATTCTCATACTTGTGGCGGGCAAATGCTTGTCATGCTAACCGATGAAATCCCCGAATCAATCACGATCGATTGTCCCACTTTCACGCTTGCCGAGCTGCGTCGGTTAATCGGTTCAAGCCCAGAGCACGTGCTGACAGTATATGAGCTTAAGCTCAAACTCCCGGGGACCACCATAACGGGGAAACAAAATGCAATCTAACGCATATATCTTTGACAGCTCCATAAAGCCTAACCAGCGAAAAGCGCTATTGGCGTTGCTCGAAGGCGGGAGCCTAGCAGCAGCAGCCACAGCTGCAGGTGTTCACAAAACCACGTGCTGGCGCTGGCTGCAAGAGCCAGCATTCCAAGCGGCCTATCGTGAGGGTAGGCGGTTGCTGGTGGAAAGAGCTTTAGGAGAGCTTCAGCAGGCGACTAGTGAGGCTGTGAAGGCCCTTAGCCGCAACTTAACGGCTGAGAAGTCGAGCGATCAGATCAAGGCGGCTATCGCCATCCTTGATATTTCAGTTAAGGCGATCGAGTGGGCTGACTTTGAACAACGACTCGAAGAATTGGAACGGGCGAAGAATGCGAGGCCCTAGCCAAAAGCAAAATACTGAGAGAGGGACGTGTGAAGAACTTTAATCGCCGACTCGATAAGCTGGAAAGGACGATTTCAACATCGCCCGGGCCGTTTCCTCTGGCAGACCTGAGCGATACCGAGCTTCGTGATTGCGGCTATTATGTGACTGCAGAGCTTGCAGCGATTTACGGCAACATGGAGGTAGAGTGTCTACCTGAGTTAGATCCGGAGCGCTATCATCGCGGTCGCGCCCTCAGTGAGTCACACAAGCAGCCTATAGATCCTCGCCAACAATCCGAAACCAAACCGATCTTTAAGTTCATAGAGCGCCAGAACATTCTGAGCGGCTCGATCTCATCCGATGTCCCTTCAAGTTGGCGAGAGTTTGCGGGGAAAGTGGACGAAGCGTAAGTCATTTTGATATGCGGACATGTCTCCAGCAAATCTGCGCGACTTTGGTGTTCGCACGATTATCGTTCAGACTCATCCATTCATGGGGACATTCACGATTATTGGCACGATGGCCGTGGTCCAAGGTATAAGGTTTTTCCTAATCAAAGCTCGGCTTTAGTAGACAAAGCCGCTCATCGCACGAGCAAGTTCTTGCTGTAAATACCTAGTGGGCAATACTGGATAAGCTTCGAACATTTGGATCAAAAATGTGCGGTCGAGAGTTCCCCTCGTTTGCAAGTTGTTGGTTGCCTCATATATCATAGGCCCAATCAAGGCCTGGGCATGATTCCTTCTTAGGGGGCAACGCTGGAAACACGCGTAATATCAATACTGAACATGAAAGGTGGCGTGGGCAAGACAACAATATCGTTCAATTTGGCGCACGCTTTAGCGCGGAAAGAACAAAAAATACTAGTCGTTGATTTTGATCCTCAAGCCAATTGTTCGGGGGCATTTTTGACCTTCGAAGAGTACAAGCATCATCTGGAGAAAAAGAAGGTTGTCTCGGATATTTTTTCTGAACTCGAACTCATTGTTAGTCCTGTTGCTGGCAAAGCGGAGCCTGCGATAACTCTTAATGACATGGTAACGCGAGTGCGTGACTTTGATGCTGGAGGCCTCATCGACCTTGTTCCGTCGCAATTAGAACTAGCTATGATTCTTGAACGATCAGGTGGGGCGAGCCTCGAGGATCGCTTGAAGCTGGTCTTAAACAAGAGCAAGCTGAAATATGACTACGTAATAATTGATTGCGGTCCAACTTATTCTATCCTGACAAATAACGCTCTAAAGGCTAGCGACTACGTGCTCATTCCAGTGAAGCCCGATCCCTTCTCGGCCAGAGGCATCCCAATGCTTCTAAGCAAGATTGATCTACATAACTTATCTCATACTGGCGATGATAAGGTTGGTGTGCTAGGGATCGTTTTCTCGATGGTGCAAAGGAACTTGCGATACGTTGACAGCGTCAAGGCGGAGATATTCCGCGAACATACGGGCGTTTTTGAAGCACAGATTGACTTTACTCACATGTATTCAAGAGCGCTTATTGATAACAAATCAATATTTGAGACGAACGCGCGTCTAAAACATAAGGACAATTTCGTCAAATTCGCGGATGAACTTATGAAGCGCGTGGAAAAACTGGAGGAATAATCTGGTGATTAAGAAAACTAAACAACTGGCGGCAATGTATCATCTGGCTTGTGCAGCGGAGGAATTTCAGGACCTGAGTGTGGCGGACATTCAGGAACTTACATCATCAGAAGTTTTTCAAACCATTAGGCCTAATGTTGAGCGAGTCCTCGGGAACTTGATGAATTCTAAGATGGACGTTCACATGCACCAACGTTCACATATCTCAAAGGATGGCCCTTTTGAGGAATTTCGATTTGATGCTGTAATGAATAAACTTAGAGCCGTTGTCCTAAACGAGTCGAACGATGAGGATGGTGCCTCTGAAATAGATTGGCTTTTGCGCATTCTCCTAGTTTCTCCTCATTTGTTCTTGTCAGTTCGCGAGGTTGACAACTTTCTGGAAAATATGACTATGGTGCGCCACGATACAAAAAACACTGGTCGTGATCGGATTGTTGATTGGTATCTAAAATATATACGTTCACTTAATAAGCACGAACAAAATAGAGTCTTTCACAAAATTGCGAGATACATTTTCATTAAGGTTCCATCAAATTATAAAGGGTGGAAAGAAGTCCTATATAGGGAGGGGCGAAAATAGGTGCCCTCCCTGCATTCTGCAAAAGTCACGGCGGAAAAGAACGCTTTCGTCGAGACTCTCTTTGACAGCCTACCAGAAAAAGACACGGTACTAGCAGGTTCGCTTCACGTCAAGGCGCGCAGGCTTCATGGCGGTTGTTTGCCGGCCTACATAATGAAGCACTATGCACCGGCAGAGCACCAATCAACCTATCTTGATGCAATCTTCACCAACTTGATTGAAGGCGAGTGCCTTTTTGTCCTGGGCTTCCAAAACTCCGGCTTTATGGCAATTCGTGGCGCATTTGATGCCACCCTGAGATTTCTTTATTACGAGACACACCCGATAGAGAAAAGACTTCATATAGACGGAAAACACTCTCTTCACAACGTAGAATTTCGTGAATTTCTTTACTCATGCCCGGATTTGTCTAATTTGACGTTTTTGTCCAAGGAGAAGGTTGAGAAAACATGGGCAGATCTGTGTCGCTATGTTCACAGTGACCTGCACGTGCTTAAGACCATGTCCATGGTTTCTGACCTAAAAACTCTTCTATTGGAACCAGATAAAGCGTTCGCAACGAGCTTGAATCTCATTAAGCATGTGATCAAAGTAATTATTGCCGTGCTGTTTGCAGTCGATCCAAATTGGGCCAAGACCGTTGAAAAGGTTTATTTTGACGCAATTCTTGAAGCCTTTACGGTGGGTGAGCGCCGGGAAATCCGCGACAACCTCAGAATTGCCTGAACGGCTAGATACCTGGTGCTTAGGGTTCGGTTAGGTAGCTCAGGTCATCGTACACAAGAAAGACTCGACGTCGTATTAAATAGGTTTTACTGTCTTATGCACTTCATATGCACTGCAGCAAAGCTCTGCTCAGATACGAGAGAGCAAAACTAACCCTCTGACCTTGTAGCGCATGCGGGATTCGAACCCGTGGCCTCCGCCCTAAGCAGGCGATGTTTTGCTTCGCGAATGAATCGAACATGCGACACCAGCTTTAGGAATCGCCTGAGGGGCTTTGTTTGGAATTTGCTGACTTTAGCTAACTGATGCTTTTTACTACAGTTATGCACAAGTCCATTTGTCGGCTATTACTCGCTATTGTCCACGTTTGAGCGTGTTTCGTTAGCAGTATCTTAGTAGCAGCCAACACCAACAAACCAAGAAGCTATGCACGCGAGATGAGCGTGGCCCCAACAAAGAAGAGGACATTCATATTGCCTTCTTCAATAAAAAAATTAATGAGAGCCCACATTTCATCGTCGGTGTAACCAGAAAAGTCTGAATCGAAGATAACTAGCTCCCTGTCATCTTCTCCGTCTGCCTCCTGATATCCCGGCAGTGGTTTCAGATCATCGGGAATAGAGAATTCTTTTCTAAGAGTGTGCAGCCGTTCGCCATCAACGCTAACAAGAGCTCCATGTTCCTTAAGCTGGTGCTCTATGAACCTTCTAATTTGTGCGTAACCGTGGCCCTCATTATTGCCGATCACGAAATCGGACGCGTTGCTTTTCATCGTCAACAAATAGCCAACTCTCATAGTAGTCTCTTCACCTTCCGCCTCCTGGAAAACCTTGCTTTGTTCGCGGGGTAGCCTGTGCTTAAGTCGTGAGTGCCCCTATTTCATCTCCGTTTTTTGCTCGATCTTTTTCAAGAACAGTCATGATGTCTTTCCAGGACAAGTAAGAACACTTGTCATAGAACCTAATGCATTCGTCCCAATATGTACTCATTAGCGGTCCTCGAAGATGAAATGCCGTTTGGGTTGGACCAAGATCTATGACAAGCACACCTTCGGTTTGCCCATCTTTACGCTCAACCATTAGGACTCGTGCTTGACGGTCAGGTTTCAGATCTGCAAGGCCTTTGTCCTCGGGGATCTTCTTGAAAAAACTGAGCTTTCCTCCGGTTTGAATCGCAACATTGTTCGTTGAATGATCAAGATTGCTCAGTGCTGTGTCGACATTCGGAAACTCGCTGTGCTTTCGCCCAAGATGGCGGTCGATACCTTCTAGCGAAACCATGTGCCAAAACGACGTGCCTGCCTTGACCTTGGCCATGAGGGTTTCGTAGAATTCCTCCTCAGCTTCCCAACCGGCCTCAGGCCCGAGCAACACCGAGCTGCTGCGTTGAATTCAGAGTAGGCTCGTTGCTTCCTGCTCCAGAAGTTGTCGGGCCAAATGATAGTGGTCTCGCGAACCGTACTTCATATCAATAACAGCAGTTATGCCTGCCATGCGAATCACATCTTCGGGCCTGAGAGCGAGGGGCATGGATTCTCTAGCATGTTCTTGGGCACGAATCGCCTTCCGTAGATCTTTCTTGGCTTTTGCAACGGATTCTCGGGTGTCAAGTACATACTGAATCGCCTTAAAGTCTTGCACATTAAAGGGCAGGCTCGCAGCGCTCACGCAAAGATGTATGCATTTTTTGCCCCAAGCATGACGCTTTCCAAGTTCATATAAAACGTTGGGATTGCGATCGGTCAGATCGGCAATAACGAGATCATCCTCAAAAAGATGCCGCGATATGCCTTCATTAAGCCTAGTTACATCATCAGCAAGGTCTGCACGGTCAGTCTTGTATCCCAACTTCTTGGTTTCGGGAATAATCACGGAGTCCAATAGATAATCAGAGCGCTTTCTCTCATCGCTACCGGGATTACCTAGCGGACAAATTACGAAGCATGTTTTTGTCAACTTGCTACTCCTTGAGCGCATTGTAGATGGCCTTGGTTTAATGGAACGGATACCGGAATCTACCTCAACCACAGTTTTCTTGGGCTGTTGTTGAGATTCGACCGGACGTCTCTCGATCGGCTTGAACTGAGCTTTGTGTAGGGCATGAAGAACAAATGATGCGGCGTTGACCGCCGCCTCCCTTTGTCGCTTGGATTTATTGTATCTTTTTCGACCATCGGCCCAGTCGCAAATTGCCTTAATAACAATCCAATCTACCTTTTGGTCCTGACTTGAAACATATACACCATTCCCTTCCATCTCTCCACCAATAGCCTCCGGTTCAAACTTAGCCAATTGGGTACGAAAGTCATATCTGTCGACAAGCTTCTCGCCTGTAAGAATTACGCCTGGCCGTACTTCTGCCCCATCCCAGGAAGTTTGAGCTATCCCTTCAAAGAAGTTGATAAGACGTGCTGAAGCGTGGGGCTTATCTCCGCGTAGGATAATTTCCTCGCCAGCTCTTTGTAGCTCGTAAGGTCGGATTTGCTTGGAGAGCAGGATGTCGCCAATCTTCTGCTTTTTCTCATTTATCCCGAAAGCAACGCCCAGCGCAACCACAGCGTCGGGATTGAGTGCCCGGATGCCTTTATCTACCGCCTGCTGTGCTGCCCCTAGTCCGCCTGAGCCCATTTCAGACAGAGCATGAAAGACTCTTGTTCCGTTGACCTCGCCAAGGTCGCGATAAACACGATCTTCGATAGTCACAGTCTCTGCCTTGATACCAGTGGACTCCTGGAAAACGTCTGTTAGAGCTCCAGTTTCATACTTGTTTACAGTAACTAGCAAGATATCTGCTTGCGCACACATTGATCTACCCCCCGCACGTTACATGGGTTGGCGCGACCCAACCACAATCTCACAACTTGCTAAGGCCATTGAACACGCTGCCTTGTCCTACAATGCGTGACAACTACGAGCATCAAGCTTGGCAACCGCGTGGATCACTCGATGATATCGACCCGACGCAAAGCCCCGCATACGGTCGCTGGCTTTTTGCTTCATGCGAACCCGAGCGGCCCCACCACTCCAGTTTGATTGTCTGTCAACAATTTGAAGCGTCAAACAATACTCATTCTACCGCAATTGCGGAATGGCAACCAAGCAATTGTAGTAAGCACAAGCCACCGACTAATAGCTGAATAAGAGGAAATGCTTCGCAAAAATATCGACACCCGGTTAACATAACCCGATGCCGAAGCCCACAAAAGAGCCAGTTATTAAGAATCGCCTAGGTTAGGCGGAGTACAACTGTTCGTGATCTATTAGAGCTACCAGGCCAGCGCATAAGCTGATAGTTCAGCGGGTAATCTCGAAAAGATTGTAAGTGCGCACTAAGTGTATATGACCGGCATGGTGGCTCATTTGAAGAGCTGGATGAAGGTAGTACAACATGGGTAAAGAATTTTAGAGTCGGTGTCCTGAATCGTGGTGGACGCTATATTCCGGGTCTTCCGCCTTGGCATTCAGGGCACTTTCTTTGCCAAATGTCACTCCCATTCGCTCCATACTCGGTCAGGCAGTCCTGGCAGCGCAGAATGTAAACGGTTTGTCTGAAATCAGTCCCAGGCCTATCTGTTTTTTCGATTACAATTTGATTGTTCCGGTTAACGTATCCGATCTCTGTTGTCCCTTTGGGCTCCATCGTCCCCCTTCTTTTCACCTAAACAACTGATCCTAAACGGATATGGCGGTCGCTTAATGCTGCGCAAACCATTGTGCAGTCGGTCGGGAAAGCTGTGTCGCACGATTGCAATATCATTGCACGTTCACTAGCTTCTTGTCATCACTAGCAACGTGGTGCTGGAGTGTGAATTCCCTATTCTTGAGGAGGTCATTGATGATTGCGATGAAGATGATGGAACAAGAGCTAGAGCTTCTTGAAATTATTGCTAGCAAGCTCGATCGGATCAGCAGTCAATTAGACGCGAGGAAGACAGGCGTAGAATTGGATCGTCTATATACCGTCGAAGAAGCCGCTTCGCATTTAAATGTGCCCAGATCCTGGATATATAAAGCAACAAGCTCCAACAAGATCGCTTATAGCAAGGTTGGAAAGTATGTTCGCTTCAAGTTGTCAGACTTAGAAGGGCTAGTGGTGCGAGACAAACCCGAAACAGAATGAAAATATCTGACCTGAAAAATTGAAACCATCTCGACGAGAAATATTCTGGCCTATCAACATTTCTTCAAGAATAATGATTGTTTGGTCTTCATGCCGTATGTTAGCGTGGGTAACCTTGTGGTCTCGTGGAGCCAAAGGAAAAGAATCTGGACTATTAGGGCCAGAGTCACCGAATGATGGCAAAATCCATTAGCAAGCATTAGCAAGCATTAGCAAGCATTAGCAAGCATTAGCAAGCATTAGCAAGCATTAGCAAGCATTAGCA
>SDBV01014170.1_pt1 | contig 10066 bp, 18 predicted proteins | sample 2277081 | NCBI WGS metagenome assembly SDBV01 (sample SAMN10402039, study PRJNA504765) | marine sediment metagenome | isolation source: marine sediment core GS10_PC15, 223 cmbsf | place: Arctic Ocean: Southern Knipovich Ridge | collected 2010 | reverse complement strand
CTGCTCGCGCTGTCCATGACCACCCGAGCGTCGCGACCCTACCCGCCGAGCACGATCCAATACAACGGAGCCGGGACGAACTATGGCACGCCCGACCTCGAAGGCGACGGCGCTGGGTTCCAAGGCTTCGGTCTGACGATAGAATGGCTGAAGAGGAACCACACCTTATCGGACGAGGTGCAGAACCTGCTGTCCGACCAGCCCACGGTCCTCGTGGACACCGACTATCAGGTGGAGATCCGCCACACACCCTACTCCGTGTCGGACATCGTCCTGACACGCAGCTGGAGCACCGCCGACGCGTCGGCGCAGGCCATCATCCTGCGTAACGAGATCCTGACCAACTCTCCCAACGTGTCGGTTCAGAACCTACAGTTCCGTATCCGCGCACGGCACAACCTCTATGGGACCCGGGTCGACGACCAGTCGACCTACGACACCGAGCACCTCGTCACGCCGGACAGCACCCTGACCGGTCAGGTGGCGATGGGGCAGAGCACCTGGGGCACGGAACTACCAGTCACCTACGCGGCGGTGTCAGGGAATCTCCACACTGTGACCATCGGCACGATCTTCGGCGTGGGCGACGTGGAATACAAGTTGAATAGTGGGTCCTGGATCGTAGTCATCGCGCAGGGCGCAACGTCCGGCACCTTCACCCCGTCCACCTCCGACGTAATCCACCTGAGACACACAGCAAGCGACGGCAGCCAGACCAAATTCATAGAGCTGAAAGACAACGGCGTCGCTGTGGCCTACGGGATATTTCTTAGCTAGATATGAACCCAACTTCACCAACACTTGAGTCAATCGCCCGTGCGCAGGATCGCACGATCCTGATCGTCGAGCAGCTCACCGAGAAGATGGAGGACCGCATCGACCACACAGACGAGTGGCGGTCGAAGGTCGACAAGGTTCTGCACGGGGATGGGAATGGCTTCCGCGGGTTCAACGTGCGGATCGACCGGCTGGAACAGCGCGCCTCCGCGCAGATGTGGGTCGTCCGCGCACTGGTCACCGGCCTCATCGCGATGATCGCGAAAGACGTCGCGTCCTTCCTCTAGAAGAATCGCACGAAGAGGCAGCAGATCATGTAGACGAAGCCCACGGCGAAGAGGCCCATCCAGAAGCAGGCCTCGGGTTCGTGGCAGAGCGCATACCAGAGGCCCTTCATGACGCCTCCGTGATCTCTTTGCGGATCTGGTCTTCCATTGCCGCGTATTCCTCTGGAGTGCCGGCGCTACACCTAGTGACCGTGACCTCGATCGTAGCCTGGGCGAGAGCGTGCTTCATCTCAGCCTCGGCCTGCCGCAGTCCCTCGACTGCTTGGTGCAGTCGGTGGGTGCTGAAGTCCTTCGGGATGATGAGCAGAGTCCGGTTTCTATAACTGACTTCTAGTGTGCCGTCAGTGGTCTTGAAGCCGCGGTTCGTGTAGCTCACGAGCGTAGTCGTGAACTCCAGCTCCTTGCTCTTATCCCAGTGGCGGAACTCCAGCTCTGGCTTGCCGTCACGGTCCGCCTTGCGCTTCTTCGTGAGGATGTCCGAGTCGATCCTATACTTGGCGGCACTGACGTTGGAGTCGTTCCACCTGTCATTCTTGCCGGGCTTCAGTCGGCGCTTGCCTTTGAGGGCATGGAACTCCGCCTTCTCGTGGACGTAGAAGATCTTCCAGTCACGGTAGTCCTCGATGAATGTATCTACCATCACAGTTTCCTCGCCAGCGCTTCGGCCAGTGCCTTGACTGCACCCTTCTCGGTGGTATGGTTGGTGGACTCGCAGACCTCCTGGATCCACGCGGTCCAACCCTGGGCGACCTTCTTCGTCTCCACCCGCGTCGGCCGATGCATATGGCACAGCTCGGAGGTGAGCTTGTGCTCGTCATGCGCCTCGTCCTTCTTCAGGGCGTCAGGCATCTGATCCAGCACCTCCTGGTCGGCGAAGGCCTGGGCCTGCTCGCGGGTGTAGAACAGCGCCTTCTCTCGCCAGATCGTTCCGGTGCCTATGCCGGTCTCGACACACATGTAGTGGGTCTCATCTTCGTCGTTGGTGTCGAGCCGGATGGAGCCGATGGTCATCTCCGACACCACGGACGATCGGCCGGACCGCTTGACGGTGCCGCGACCCTTGTCCCGGACTTGGTAGTCCTTGCAGACCTGACAGGTGACCTGCCAGTGACCCAAGTCGCCGCCGTGTGCCACCACGGTCCAGTAGCCGGAGCCTCGGCAGCTCGGGCACTCTGTGCGGGTCTCGGTCCACAGTGCGCGCCCGAGGAAGACGGTGTCGCCGATGTCGAATTTCGTTTGGATGTTCATTTCTCTTCCCACTCAATGGTGATGTTGTCGCCGTTCAGGTCGACGATCCTAGCCTCTTGGCGTCTTTCATTTGTTCAGTTCGATGTAGGCGACGAAGGCGACGAAGGCGACGATGAACATGGTCAAGCAGAAGGTCACCACTGCGCGCGGGTTGCTATAGTCCCTGTCGCTCATTAGAATAGATCCGGCTTGAGTTCCTTGACGCGGCGCGTGACGGCGGCGCGCAGCGTGCGGAAGTTGACGGTCGGGTAGCCGAACTTCTTCAACTCCCGTGCGGTCAGGCGATCGTCGATCACGTCGTTGAACACCTGGGCCAGCAGGATCCCGATGACCTTGCTGCGGTGCTCCTCGACGAAGGCGTCTCGGAATTCATCCACCACGGACGACAAAACGTCCTTGAAGCCACCGACCTCTGGGAAGGTGACCTTCAGCGACTCGGCGAGCCGGAGGATGCCCTTGGCATACTCCTTCTCGACGAGGTGTCCGTCGACCAGCTCGGCGGCGATGGCGTCCTCGGTCACGGCAGGCTTCGGTGCCCTGTTGGTCGCGAAGCCCGGCCGGAGGACCTTCAGCCACGGCTGGCGCTTGAACATGTTGCTCCAGTCGTAGCGTTTCACAACGATGCCCTCGCCGAACTGGCCGGGATTCATGAGGTAGGTCAGGGTCGCTGCGTAGTCGTCCAGCTCCGACATGGATGGCTTGTCCAACGCGATGGCGGGGATGTAGTCGATGCCCGCCTCGTGCAGCTGGTTCGCGTAGTTGTCGTAGGACATGTAGCACTCGCGGCTGCGACTGTAGACGTCGAACACATAGAACCGTCTCCACGCTGCGTCCTTGTAGCCCTTGATCGTGTTCGGGATGAGCCACTCGCCGTAGAGGATGAGGCTGGGGTTGGCCACCACGTAGTCGCGGAGCTTCTCGGCCGTGTCCGAATCTCCCCACACATAGGATGCGAAGCCATGGTTGTCGTTGTTGACGGACAGCACGCGGTTTCGGGAGCCTGCCATCACCTTGAAGGTGCCTCCGCCGACGACCGAACTGGTCTGCTCCGCCCACACGCTGCCGTTGGTGCCGTCGAGCTTCGGAAACACGTGGACTACTCCGTCGAGGATGCCGTCCACCTCGCGCTTGCCGCTTCGTTCTACGTGGTCGAATTTTCGGAAGTCGCTCATGGTTGTAGTGCCTCGTGAGTATTGCGGAGCTTGTCGAACAGTTCGGTGATGGCAATGTCTTCCAGCTCCATCCAGTATTCTTCGGTCCCGAACCGGCTCAGGTCCACGACGTCGGCGAAGGCGTAGGACGTGAATTTCACGCCCTTCAGCACAATGGACGCGGTGACGTCGCACTCTGTGTGGGCCCCAGTGGCCCCATCGGTTGTCAACTCTCTGTAGATGTTGACATCGTCTATAAGATTGGTGAATCTGTCTGTCATGTCATGTCGTCCGGGCAGGCCCGGCGTAAGCAGTAGCGGTCTCCCGCGATTCGGTCCCAGTTGATGAGTTCGAGTGCTCTGTTGCGGTCTACCGGCTCTCGCAGGCCGTCAGGGCACTCGCACCACAGTGTGTGGTCGATCCAGTCATCAGGACCCTCACCGGCCTGCAGCCGGTAGACGTAGAAGAGCATCCAAGAAGGATACCCTACAATTGGTAGATAACCACCGGGTCGTCGTCCTCGATCTCGACGACAGTGAAGTCGATGAACGACCGCGGGTCGGGCTCGCCCCTGGCGACCAGCGCCTCGGCGATCTTCTTGCGTGCGGAGCCATCGTCGCGGGCGAGCGTGATGACGGTTGGGGTCTCGATGTCCCCTGGTGAGTAGTAGGTCTTCATGATTCTTCTCCGTATCGGGCCAGCTCGCGGGCCTCGTCGTCGTTCAGATCGTGCTGCATCGCGATCGACGCGGCGACCTCGCAGTCGTCGCAGTGTTCGAAGGATAGCTGGAAGTTCTCCAGCAGGACCGGTTCGTTGCAGCCGGGACAGATGACAGCGATGTGCATATGACATTCTACCACGAGATCCCGATCGCGGTCGGCGAGGGCTCATGTTTTTCAGAGGTGTAGTAAGCCCAGTTGGGAACTGCCCATGGTATGGGAGATCACTACACCTACTACACCTTTGCGCGTGTTTCAAATCCCCCAGCGTTTGGTAGAACCCTACTTACTATACTACTACTACTTTAGAGAGAGAAGGTATAGTAGGTATAGTTACTACCCATGGCATCGGGACTTCCGCGCCAAGTGAGGTGTAGTGAGATAGCAGTAAGGTGTAGTGAGTCCCAATGCCATCGGGAATTCCACACCAAACCAACCTTTTGTTGGTCATCTGACGGCGACCGTGCTATGCTTCAAGCATGAAGGGAAACGAATTCCTCGCCCACCTACGAGATCTGGCCGAACTCCCCAACGAGCACCGAGTGCTACAGAGGAAGTTCGACGAGCTGGAGGAGAAGCTCTTCCAGATCAACTTCATCCTACACTCGGCTCACACGCCGCGCGACAAGATCGAGAAGCTTCTGGAGATCCTGTGAAGAACTGGAACTGCACGCTGCGCAAGCACCAGCTCGACCACTACCTGCGCGAGCGGGACCTGCTCAACCGAGCCCTTTGGTGGGAGCCCGGATTGGGCAAGACCGCCGAGGTCCTGGCCATCGCCGCCCACAACTACCGCATCGGCAAGATCAATGCGATGCTTGTGCTGGCCCCGCCCGGCGTGGAGTCGAACTGGACCATCAACGAGATCCCAAAGCACTGGCCCCGCGACCTGCCTATGCACAGCTTCTGTTGGTCTTCGAAGCGCAGCACTACGAAGAAGTATGCCCGGGCCTACGAGGACTTCCTCGAATTCGAGCCTCCGATCATGCGGATCCTCTGCATGAGCTACAACGCGATGATGACTGACCGCGGGGCGAAGGCCGCGCGGAAGTTCATGGATGATCATGACGTGTTCTACGTCATCGACGAGTCGTCCGCGATCAAGACGCCCGACGCGAAGACCACCAAGCGGGTCGTCGCCTCGTCGAAGCATGCCAAGGTTCGCCGAGCACTCAATGGGACCCCTGTGGAGGACAGCCCGCTCGCGCTCTACACACAAGTTCGATGGATTGACAACAACATCTGGCTGAAGAGAGGCATCTCCACTTACGGCCAGTTCAAGGTCATGTTCGGCATCTGGGAGACGCAGCATTTGCCGAACGGCAAGTCATTCCCACAGCTGAAGGCCTACCAGAATCTGAACACGCTCAACGAGATCCTGCTGGAGGCCGGCGAGCGCCTATTGAAGGACGACTGCCTCGACCTCCCGCCCAAGGTTTACGACAGGATATACTTCGACATCTCTCCGAAGGCGAGAAAGCTCTACAACGACCTGACTAAGTACTACACGGCCACAACCGACGCAGGGGAAGTCATCGACGCTGAGTTGGCCATCGTCCGACTGACTCGGTTCCAGCAGATCGCTTCCGGCTATTTCCCGCGTGGAGAAGACGACTCAGAACTGGTGGCGATCGACACCACCAACCCCCGCATCGCCACCCTGGCCACCGCCCTGGACGGGAGCACAGGACAGGTTGTTATCTTCGCGAAGTATCTGAAGGACATCGAAGCGATCCAGAAGTTGCTCGACAAGAGGGGCACAACCTACGGAACCTATATAGGGTCGACCGATGATGATGATCGCATCCGAATCATCCAGGAGTTCCAGGACGGCAAGATCCGCGTGTTCCTGGCGAACAAGTCAGCGGCTAAGGGCATCACGCTGACCGCAGCCAGCACAGTCATCTTCTACTCCAACCTATTCAGTGCAGACCTGCGATCTCAAATGGAGGACCGCTGTCACAGGATAGGAACCACCAAGACTGTCCGCTACGTCGACATCCTGGGCAGGGACACGATCGACGAGCACATCCTGGCCGTGCTCCGCCGCAAGAAGGAGACCAGTGCCACCGTTACCGGGGACCAACTACGATCATGGATCTGAAACGCTGCTCCAAGCCTACAGGAGGAGGATGTGGCAAGCTGTTGCCGATTTACAAGTTCAGCGTGGACAGGCACAACAAGACCGATGGACTGCAGTTGAAGTGCAAGGCGTGCCAGAAGGAATACAGGGCGCGTCCAGAGGTGAAGAAGAGGAAGGCATACGATCAGACACCAGAGGCGAAGGCCCGGCAGAAGGCATACAGAGAGACGCCGGAGCGGAAGGCGCGGCAGAAGGCATGGCGCAAGACCAACCGCGGCAAGGTGAACGCCTACAACGCAAGGCGCAAGGCTGACAGGCGCAAAGCGACGCCACCTTGGGCGAAGGGGGACAAGAGGATCGTTGCGATGTATGATCTAGCGGTCGCGCTGTCGATCTCGGAAGGTGTGCCCATCGAAGTCGATCACATCCACCCGTCGAGCCACAACGGCGCGAACGACTTTCAAAATATGCAACTGCTCACCGCTTCCGACAACTCCGCGAAGGGCGACAAGCTCCCGGCAGCTTGGCGAGACTACAAGGAACGGAGATTAGCATGCCTCGCAGCCTGACACATTTCCCGGCTGCTCATCCGAGCCGCCATCAAGAAGGCACTGGTGGATCTGACATGAGCTACCTCGTCGGCGTCCTGCTGATCGCCATCCGGCAAGCGATTGCCAAAACCCTGAAGAAATACACATGAATGAAACTCTGAATAACATCCAGTCTCTCCTCCCCGAGGGTGAGACCCTCGCCACCGTCACCATCGACAGCAACCTCGTGTGCGTCTGGCCCGAGAGCGGCGTCGGAGCCCCGGTGGGCTACAGTCCCATCGGCGATCCCTCGGTAGAGGTCACCTCCTGTGTGGTGGTTGACTCCATCCCCTGGGTCAGGTTCTACTTCCTACAGGACGACAAGCTCGTCCTCGCCAAGGAAGAGATAGGCCAGAACTCTGAAACAGTCGGATCGTGGGGCGACGGCACCATCGCCCGAGCGATCCTGGACCGCAAATCGTGAACCCCCGCCGCCGACGACCAGTTCTATGCTGGACGTGGCCCTACATGCGGTGGGTGCGGGAGGAACTACGCGGCGGCCGGTGGGTGGAGCTGGTCATCGACGCCGCGGTCGAGCAGGCCTACGTCGACACCCGCGAGGTGTGTGAGATGTCGGGCACACCCGCCGACAAGAAGGCAGCCATGGAGAAGGTCCTTCGGTTCCACTCAGAAACACTTGATAAACTGTACGACCAGCAAAACCTGTGATAGACTTCCCTGTTATGAAAGAAACCGTTCGCACAGACCCAGATGGCACTATCTGGGTAACCCTGACCTCCAGAAACATCATCCTGTCCAGAACGACAGCCGAGCACCCAGAGGACTACCGACTGATCGCCGCTCTCGTCAAGGCCGTCCGTGACCTGGAGGGGTGTTACCGAAGTAACGTAGTGGCGCGACTACCATGGGATGTCGCCACAGAGCTTATCGACATAGGATACGACCTCTCACATGCGGACGTTAACCCAGAAAACCTGGACTACGATGAGGACTTCTGCCGAAGGCATGGGCGCACGGTGTCCGTGAGAAAACCACGGACGTAGCGCGCGGAGTGTGATACAATTCCCCGGACCCAAACTCATGACTCAAAACTTGCCCACCAACTCCGAACTGTCCTCCTTGTCCTCCCTCGGACAGGACCTATACGTAGCAGAGGAACTGGTCTTCCAGGTAGAGCACGACCTCAAGCTGGCGACGGCCGCACGCGACTACATCGCGAACACCCTGATCCCGGAGCTGATGAAGGAACTCGACGTCGAGTTCATCGGAATGACCGGCGGTCGCCGCATCGACGTCAAGCAGATCTTCAGCGCGACCCCGCTGGCCGCCGACCGACCGCTGGTCTACGCTGCCCTCGAAGAGCAGGGCGCAGGCGCGCTGATCAAGACCACTGTCTCCATCCCGTTCGGCCGCGGCGACGAGCAGAAGGTCAAGGACATCATTCAGCTCCTGGAGGTCAACGGCCACGCGCCGATCCTCGCGAAGAAGGTCGAGGCACCCACCCTCAAGAAGCACGTCAAGGAACGGCTCGCCGCTGGCAAGCCGGTGCCCGCCTGCTTCAACGTCAAGAAGTTCGACCACGCCGAGTTCACCGAAGGCAAGCCCAAGAAGGCGGTGTTCGACGGCGAATGATACGCAAGGAGGGGACCCGGCACGGTGACTGGGACGCGTTGATCGCATCAGCGTATGGCACACAGGGTTCGACTCCCTGACCTCCTTACCCTGCACTGAAGTATCGACTCTCCACAACCACAACAAAATCATGACCAAGAAAGACGCAGTAGCAACGACTCCCACAGACACCTCCCTCGCACTTCCATTCAACTACGGCGAAGACGCCGGTGTCGGCATGGACATCACCCTTGATGACCTGCGAATTCCCATGGCCGTGCTGGCCCAGACGGAGAGCAAGGTCCTCATCGAAGGCGAGGCCAAATACATCGCTGGCGGCAAGCCCGGCGACATCCTCAACTCGGCGACCAAGGTCTACACGCCCGGCGACGTCGGTCTGCTCCTCGTTCCCTCGTCGATCAAGACGTCGGTCATCGAGTGGCTCCCGGACAACCAGGGCTTCGTGGCCGAGCATGAGATCACGTCGGAGATCGCGAAGAACGCCCGCGCGAACGGCAACAAATTGAACGGCAACGACCTCGTGAAGACGAAGACGATGGTAGCCACGGTCGTGGACGAGAGCCTCACCCCGGTGGGCTTCATCGTCGTCCCGTTCAGCTCCTCGAAGCTCGCCGCATGGTCCGACTACTTCACCAAGATCGACACCGCGAAGGCCACGCGGACCGCGCCGATCTACGCCAACCTGATCCGGCTCGTCAGTTTCGACGACAAGAACCGCGAGGGCAAGCGCTACAAGAACTACTCCATGTTCCCAGCGAGGAACGGGCGGGGCGCGCTGATCTCCACGAAGGGCCTGACCTCCAAGGGTGACGTCGCCGAGGTGGCTGCACTCGGATCAGTCGTCACGTCCATGGTCGACCCGGCGGGTCTGGCCTTCCTGGCCGCCAAGCAGTTGCGCGAGCAGCTCGAATCCGGCGTCGCCAAGATCGACCGCGAGAACACCGCCGACGCAGGCGAGGGCTCCAAGCACTTCTAGAACCCCTACCGGTCTTCGCCCTCCGCGGCCGTGTGACGTAAGGAGCGGGGGACTATTGCCCCCACAGCAGAGGGATCGTCCGGCGTGATTGCCGAGGGCCCGAAGACGATGATCTGTTAGCGTAGCGATCCTGCGCGCCATAGTGGTAGTAGCTCAGTGTGTCAGAGCACCGGTGAATACCGGAGGTCGCAGGTTCGATTCCTGCCAGCCACACCTCATTCAACCCAAGACACCACCATGACTGACACCGAAGACCTATTCACGACGATCGCCTCCGTGGTCTGCGGCATCCTCAAACTATTCGGAGTAATCTAGTGGACAACCTAACACAATCCGCTCTCAACGAGATCATCAAGATGAGCCCGCTCGCCGTGGTAGCTAAGAACAAAGGCCGCACCGCCGTGCCGTTCGTCATCGGCCCGAAGATCTTCGGCAACGACGAGGAGTTCTACGAGAAGACCGCCGAGTTCCTGGGCTTCAAGGCCAAGATCGAGGTGACCCGCATGTTCGCCAAGCAGCTGCTGATACCTGACTACTGGACCGGCACCTCCACCCGCGCTCTAGTCGCGGGCCGCGAGACCTACGACAGGATGCTAGACGAGAATAGCAACGACCCGGTCAAGCTGGGCATGCCCCTAGACC
>SDBV01014169.1_pt1 | contig 10067 bp, 11 predicted proteins | sample 2277081 | NCBI WGS metagenome assembly SDBV01 (sample SAMN10402039, study PRJNA504765) | marine sediment metagenome | isolation source: marine sediment core GS10_PC15, 223 cmbsf | place: Arctic Ocean: Southern Knipovich Ridge | collected 2010 | reverse complement strand
ACCCGTTCTACTTGAGAGCTTTCTAGAAAATGGAAGATTTAAAGGAACATGTTATCAAGCATCTAACTGGGTCTATGTGGGACAGACAAAAGGCCTTGGAAAAGTATATTGGGGAAGAAAATTTAGCGTGCCTAAAAAGGATATTTACCTTTACCCAATAAAAATGAATTTTAAACAGTTTCTCTGCTCATCATAGGCTATTTGGTTCTAACGGGTTCACCGAATATTTACCGCTAATTTTCCGTAAATCATTACTATTCAAGCGAATACCTTGAGCAAGTCGCCAACGGACAAAGTTCCGAGATCAGGAATTCTGAGATTGCAGACAAAGATCCAGAGGCGCCAAGGGCGGATCGCGGCGGCCATGATAACGAGCCCTATGCATGGCGAGATCCTCTACGTCGATTCCTCTCTTGGCGTGCCGGGCAGCCTGGTCACGGAGGGGCAATCCCTCTTCACCATAGCCGACCCTGGCGCCGCTGAAATAGAGCTGGAAGTAAACGAACAGTATTCGGGTCTGCTCCAGGAAGGACAGAGAGTCGCCCCTCACTGTGGGCGGAACCGCGCCGGCCGGCCGCATCCGCAGCGTCGGAAAAGTGGCCCAGGTTTCCTCCGACGGGTTGAATGCCACGGTAGCCGTGAAAGTCGAACCCGACACGCAGGACACCGCCCTGCTCCTGGGGTCCACCGCGGTCGGCACGCTAGAGCTGGGAGTCAAGCAAGACGTGTTGCTTCTTCCCCGCGGCCCTTATCTCACTACCGGCAGTCAGCGCTATCTGTATCGCGTCGAGGGAGATGTCGCCCGCCGTGTGGAGGTTGTCTTCGGAGACGTCGAGGGGCAGCAAGTCGAGATTCTCGACGGAGTGGAGGCCGGCCACGAAGTCATCATCAGCGGTTATCAAAATTTCGCCGAATACGAGAGGTGAGACTGGAGAAAGGAAGCTAGCTATGATCGAGCTCGAAAATATCGAAAAGCGCTACGATTTGGGACAGGTGCAGGTGGCCGCCCTCGAGGACGTCTATCTCACCATCGAAAGAGGCGAGTTCCTCGCCGTAATGGGCCCTTCCGGCTCGGGCAAGTCGACTCTGCTGAACATCCTCGGGATCCTCGACAGCCCGACCGGCGGCAGGTATCTGCTGGAAGGTCACGACATCACGCACGTGCCGGATCGGGAACAGGCCAGGATTCGCAACCGATGGGACGCAGGCAGATAAAACAGCAGAAGCGCCCTCATCGCGCGCTCTGCCGCTCTTGGCTGCAGGACCCGGCGGAGATTCCGGAATTAGTGGGCCCCGAGCCCGTTCTGGAAGAGCTGAGCGGGTACATGGTGAGCCCCGAATTTTTCGAGGCCTGGAATCTCTATCCCGCTCAGGGAGGCCTGTTCACTCCGTCGGACATGGAGAAAGGCGATCCACTGCTCGTCCTGGGGCCGACCTGGCGCCGGTCCTCTTTGAAGATGGCCGATCCCTGGGCCGCAAAGTACTCGTAAGGCGGCAGCTATACACGATCGCCGGCATACTCGAGCCCACGGGCACCGCGTTCGACGGCCAGGCCTTTGCGCTTGTTTTCATGCACGATCTCCAGGGCATGGGTTCAGGGTTTGCCCGCCGGATGGCATGGAACACGAGCCTGTATTTTACCGTCCCGGATTTCGAGCGGCTGGACGAGGCCCGGAGCCAGCTGTGCGCCTGGTTCGACAGGGCGTACGGTCCCGGGCTGGTCAACATTTCCATACCGCGCGAAGAGGCCGAGATAACCTGCGATCGCACGGCCCGCCTGACGACCATTATTCTCTTCCTGGCCTTCTCGGGGCTTCTGATCGCCGCGGTAAACGTCTCGAACATACTTTTGAGTCGGGCACTGCGCAAGAGGCGCTCGGTTGGCATCCTCAAAGCCCTCGGGGCTTCGGTGACATCCGTTTTCAAGCTGTTTTTCGTGGAGGCGCTGTTCGTCAGCGTAGGGGGAGCCGTTCTTGGCGCGGGACTGGCTTTGCTCCTGTCACGATTGATGGAGACGACGATGGGCCTGGGCGCCATATCCGGGCTCGTGCTTGCCCTCGGGGTGTTTTTGGCCTGGCTCATTACCAAGGCCCTGGCGATTCTTCCCGCGGTGCAGGCATCCAGAATACCAGCGGCAGAAGCTATCCGCTACGAATAGGAGACTCGCTATGAAAGCACTACGATCGGTCGCCGGCAGTCTGGCACGCAACCCTATCAAGTCTCTGCTCACACTTCTGACGGTTGGTTTGGGCGTGGCCGTGCTGATTATGGCTCTGAGCCTGAGCTCCGCCTTTGCCGGTATCTTGTCCGGAGAGCTCGAAGGCGAAGGCATCATCGTGACCCTGGTCAATGCGGAATACACCTAAGATGGTGTGTTGGACAGGGTCAGGCTGCCCCATTTCGACGAGAATGTGATGACCGTTGCACGCAGCGAGGTCGATGGCGTCGAGGCTATCGCGCCTGTTTACTCGCCATCATGGGACGCGCTGAAAGTCGGCGACCGGACGTACCAGGTCAGGAGAACCATCGCCTCGACCGAAGAATACGCCGTCATCAAGGGGCTCACGCCCGTAGCCGGCACTTTTTTTTCCGCCTCCGACGTGGCTAGACCTGGTGGTCCCTTACACTTCCGTACTGCCCGCCGGGGCCAACGCTGAGATGGTGCGGCGCTCCCTACTTTCCACTCTCGTCATGAAAGTCCGGGGCTCAGAACTCTCCTCCGTGGAAGCGCAGTTGCGGGACGCCCTGGCCCGGGAATACGGTGATGACACCAAGCTGCACGTCTGGGAAGGAACGCTCGAGGGAGAAAGCGGCATGATCGAGCAGGCACGCAAGACGGTCTTTACCCTTCCCCTGGTCGTGAATCTGTTGGGCTTCGTATTGCTGGTTACAGCATCGATAGGCATCCTGAGCATCATGCTCGTGGAAATCCTCGGCCGGGCCAAAGAGATCTCGCTAGAGCGGGCTTTGGGGGCCTCCCGTATGCACATCATCAGAGAATACTTCGCCCGCTCCATCCTGCTGAGCCTGGCGAGCGTCGTTGTCGGAATAGTGCTGAGTGTAATCTTCTCCCGTCCCCTGGCGGATTTGCTGCTGCCTGTCATGGAAACCCTCAGCGTTTCCGGCATCGAAGGCGGCGTGCTCAGTCCTCTGTCCGTCGTCATCGGGGCAGCCGTCACCCTCGCCATCGGTGGAATCTTCGGTGTGTTTCCGGTGTTCTCCACTCTCGCGACCGGCATCTCAGAAGGCATGCGCGAGGTGTGACGGCCTGACTGGCCACGCTCACGCTCAGCCGGTAATACGCACGAAACCGTCCGGCACTCTGAGCACTACCGGTCCTGCGGTCACCCGGGTTCTCCCTCCCAACCTGGACATGCAGGCGAGAATGAGAGATATTAAATGAGTGGATCGCTATTTTGAATGACAGGCGAACCTGTATCAGGAGGGCGCATTATGGGCGACACGATGACTGCGGTCCGTTTGTATGCGGATTGGGAACCAAAACCGGACTTCAAGCTGGGCTTTAAAGACGTCGACGGCAAACAGACGTACCTGGGCAGCAAGGTCTGGCGCAACCCCAGGCTCGAGATCGAAGACGTCCCGGTTCCCAGGCCCGGGCCTGGCCAGGTTCTTCTGGAAGTGAAGGCCTGCGGCATCTGCGGCAGCGACGTCCATATGGCCCAGCCCGACGATGACGGATACATCTGGTACCCGGGGCTGACGGGCTTTCCCTGCACGCTGGGGCACGAGCTCGCCTGCATCGTGGTCGAGGCCGGACCCGGCGCGCTGAACAAAGTCACGAACCGACCGTTCGAAGGCGGGGAGTGGGTGTGCGCCGAAGAGATGCTCTGGTGCGGCAGTTGCCGGCCCTGCGCCGAGGGGTGGCTCAACCACTGCGAACGGCTCGATGAGCTAGGTTTCAATATCGACGGCGGGTTCACCAGGTACCTCGTGGTCCCGTCCAAGGTGTTGTGGAGCCTCGACCCTCTGAGGGAAGCCTACGGCGACGCCGAAGCGTTCAAACTCGGCAGCATGGTGGAGCCCGCGAGCGTGGCGTACAACGCCGTGATCGAAAGGGCCGGGGGCATCCGGCCGGGGGACAATGTCGTCATTCTGGGAGCCGGCCCCGTTGGCCTGGCCGCCTGTGCCGTGCTCAAACGCAACGGCGCCGCCCGGGTGATTATGTCCGAGCCCGAGAGCAGCCGGGCCAAGATCGCCGAACAGCTGGGCGCCGACACGATCATCAACCCCACGGAAGAAAGCCTGTCCGAGCGTGTGTTGGAGCTCACCCACGGCATGGGGGCTTCCCTGTTCCTCGAGGCCACGGGCCTGCCCACAGCCGTCTACCCGGAGATAGAGCGAATAATATGGGAGGGCCGGACGCTGAACAGCACCGTGGTCGTAGTGGCCAGGGCGGATGCCAAGATACCTGTCACGGGCGAGGTGCTGCAGGTCCGCCGGGCCAACATTGTCGGCGCGCAGGGCCACTCAGGGCATGGCACGTTTCCGCGGGTCATCTCCGCCATGGCATCGGGCATGAACATGCTGCCCATGATGACCAAGACGATTTCCCTGACGGAGGTGCCCGAGAACATCGTAAAGCTGCGCACCGACAGGCGGGAATGCAAGATTACCTGCCTCATGCAATAGGCAGGGCGAAATAGCGCCTGTCGTCGACGAGGCGCGTAGAACCAAGGCAACTAAGCAATAGATGAGGAGCTCGATAATCATGAAAAAGAAATGGCTGACCACGGATGATCCGGCCATCATGTTCGAGGACAACACGGTGGGCAGACTAAAAAAGGAGCTCTGGGACGCTTCGGAAGCAGAGATCGAATCGATTTTGGCGGAATACGACGTGCCCTCGCCCTCGGAGTTGGGCAAAGCGGGGACCTACGTCCAGAACACGCCGCGGGCTCGGTGCATTGCGAAGCGACGCAAGAACGACCTGGTTTTCGTGCCCATAGGCTGCACCGAAAACCACGGCCTGCACGCCAACTCGGGGTTGGACACCTTCATGGTAACCCAGATCCTCGAGGGGGTACGCCGCTTCACGGCCAAGCAGGGCAGAGAGTGCAACCTGGTTTTTCCGCCCCTGAATTACGGGGGGCACCCGTACCACCACTTGGGCATGCCGGGTACAATCATCATGCCTAAGGAAGTCGTGGAAGAGACCCTGATCTACACTATGCTCGGTCTCTGGAACGACGGCTACCGCAAGATCGTCATGATCAACAACCACGGACACCTGTGGATGCTGGAGTCGGCAGTGCAGGAGTTCATGAAGCGCTTTCAGCTGCCGGGCATCTTCCAAATATTGGATTGGCACCGTGCCGTGCGCGAGTTCTTCTATCCCGTTGACCGCGAGGACAGCCTGGAGACCCACTTCATCCACGCCGATGAAGCCGAAACAGCGGTGGCCCTGCTGCTCTTCCCGGAAATGGTGGACATGAGCGTAGTCCAGGACGCGGAGGGCGAAGCCTTCCTACCGGACGGGCACTTCGATACCTCGGTAGAACCCTTCCGGCGGCCTCACCGCTGGTCTGAGGGCGAAGGTCACTTCGCCATCGAGCGCAAAGCCACCCCCGAGGGTGTCGTGGGCAAACCCAGTCTGGCCACCGCGCGCAAGGCCAAACGGCCCATAGCAGCCATTCTGCGCTATCTGACCCTGGTGCACGACCAGATACTGGAGGCCTTCCCCGCGGGAACCGTGCCCCCGGTGGATAAAGTCACCCTGCGCGACCCCAAGGAGCTCGAGCCCTTCCTCAAAGAGCCCTTCAGCGAAGGCTGGAAATCGGTCTACGAACTTCCTCCCATAGGTCCGTTTCACAAAGGCTGACAAAGTCGGCAAAAAAGGAGCAAGCGCTTATGGAACGAGTCAACACAGGCATAATCGGGACCGGCCGTATCGGCCGGCTGCATGCCGAGCACCTGGTCAACCGCATACCGCAGGCGCGGGTCCTGGCGGTTTCCGACGTGCTCGTGCATGCGGCCGAACAATGCGCGGCGGAGCTCGGCGTTCCCAAGGCGTACAAAGACTATCGGGACATCCTGTCCAATTCGAACATACAGGCCGTTTTTATCTGCTCCAGCACCGACACGCATGCCAAAATCATTCGCGAGGCGGCGCAAGCGGGCAAGCACATCTTCTGTGAAAAGCCCATCGCCCTGGACCTGGCGGTCATAGACGAGGCGCTTGCCGTTGTGGCCGATGCCGGCGTCAAACTGCAGATCGGCTTCAACCGCCGCTTCGACGCCAACTTCCGCCGCGTGCGGGAGCGGGTGTGCAATGGCGAGATCGGCGAACCGCATATTCTGCGCATCACCAGCCGCGACCCGGAGCCGCCTCCCATTGAATACGTGGCGGTTTCCGGCGGGATCTTTCTGGACATGATGATCCACGACTTCGACATGGCCCGTTTCCTGATGGGGAGCGAAGTGCAGGAGCTGTATTCCGCCGGAAGCGTGAAAGTGGACCCGGCCATCGGCAAGGCGGGGGATGTCGACACGGCCGTGGTGACCCTGCAATTCACGAACGGCGCCCTGGGCACCATCGACAACAGCCGTCGGGCTGTCTACGGCTACGACCAGCGGGTCGAAGTCTTCGGGTCCAAGGGCATGGTGTGCGCGGAGAACGTTACCCCGGACCGTACGCGGCTGAGTACGGCCGAGGCCGTCACGGAAGAGCGTCCCCTGTATTTCTTTGTAGAGCGCTACACGGAAGCTTTCATCGCTGAAAAAAAAGCCTTCCTGACGTGCATCCTGGAAGACAAGAGCCCGCCGGTGAGCGGAGAAGACGGCCGTATCCCGGTGGTAATGGGAAAAGCCGCCCAGCTCTCCCTGGAGCAGAAGCGCCCGGTCAGGCTCACGGAAATCTCCGGGTCCTGAAGTGCCGGCCGCCGCGGTGCGGTCGACGACCGGGTCCAGCCCATGCAGACGACCCTGCTCCGCATTGGGCACAAGAGCAAACCCTCAACTCAACTCAATGACCCTCTGTTCTCTGACGGCCTCGGTGGCGGCCTGGGCCCACTCTACGGCCCGGTAACCGTCCTCCAACCCGACGAGTGGCGGCGTGTCCGTCCGGATGCATTCGACGAAGTGCTGCATTTCGGCCCGATAGGTCGGCTCCCAGTACTCGAAGAACCAATCCGCGCATTCGCGGCAAACACCGGAGGAGCTCATGTAGGTTACCCGGTCCCGCACAGGCACGGTGCCTATGCGGATGCACCCGTCGCTGCCATAGATTTCCGTCTCTACGTGATAGCCGTACGGACAGTTTCGGCTGGTTTCGAACTGGCCTATAACGCCGTTGGCGAACTTCACCAGGACGTTGCAGTTGTCGATATCGCCCACCTCCCGCAGTCCCTCGTATACAAAGGCACCGCCGATCCCGTAGACGCTCCTGGCGTCCGACCCGATCAGCCACCGGGCACAGTCGTAATCGTGGGTCAGCATGTCCATGACCAGACCGCCGCTCGTGGGGCTGAACTTGATTATGAACTCGGCCATGCCGGCGGGGTCACGATTGATCATGCGAATCTGTATGGGCTTACCTATGAAACCCTCGTCGATTTTCTTCTTGGCCGCCAGGACCGACGCGTCGAACCGGCGGTTGAAACCGACCTGAAGCGACATGCCTGCGTTCGACTCGACGGCGGCTTTTATCCTGTCGATCTCCTCGATCGTCATGCCCAGCGGCTTTTCCGTGTAGACGTTTTTTCTCCCGGCCTCGGCCGCCGCGCAGATCATGGTGCAGTGCGCCTGCGAGCTGGAAGCAATGACGATGCCGTCCAGATCCTCGTTCTCGATGATGTCCATGAACTCGGTGCTGCACTGAGCGGGATTCATTTCCCGGGCCACGGAATCCAGCTCCTGCTCCACCAGGCTGCACGCGGCCGCCAGTTGCGCACCGCGAATGCCGTAGTGGATGTTCTCCGCGTGTTTTCTACCCAGTCTACCCAACCCGATGATGCCCAGTTTTACCCTGTCGATAATCGATACCTCCCCCAAAAACGGCGCCGGCGCACGCTAACCCTACTCGAAGGTGAGCATCACCTTCAGGGCCCTGTCCTTCTGTGCCACCGCGACCTCGAACGCCTCGTGAATCCGCTCAAAGGGAAACCGATGGGTGATCAGCCCGGTGACATCGAAATCACCGCGAATGCGGTCCATGAAGCGGATAGTTCGCCGAGCAAAATTTCTGGTGCCCCCTGACCCGGTGATGGCCATGGTTTTCCAGATGGTCAGCCCAATCTCTACCGGCACCCTGCGGCCGACGGAGTGGCCGATGAGGCGCACCCGCGCGCTAGGCCCGGCGATGTCAAAGAGCGAGGCGATGGCTTTATCATTGCCGGAGGCCTCGACCAGCACGCTGGGGCCCTGCCCGTCGGTGAGTTTTTTTAGTTTGTCGAGCAGATCACCCTGGGCAGGATCGACGGCTTCATCGGCGCCGAAATTCAGAGCCAGCTGCCTGCGGTTCTCGAGAGGATCGACAGCAATCGTCCGGGCATGGGCCGTTTTGGCTACCATCAGGGCCGTCAAACCCACGGGGCCGGCGCCCATCACGACGACATCGTCGCCGGCATCCACGTAGCCCCCGTTGCCCCACAAACCGAAGTAGCCGATCGAGAACGTTTCGATCCAGGCGCCCTCTTCGTAGCTCCAGGCATCCGGGAAGCGATGCAGGTAGGGTTCCTCGATGATCAGGTATTCACCCATGCCGCCCGGCGAATCGGGCCGAAAGCCCCCCTCCCTCATATTCAGACAGGCCGAGGGCATATGGCCTTGCTTGCAGTTGCGGCAGACGAAACACGGCATTACGCAGTCGCCGCTCACCCTGTTTCCGGGCTCCAGCGTGCGGACATGGCTGCCCACCTCCGCTACCTCGCCGGCCCATTCATGACCCGGGGTGTAGGGGCCGATGTCATAGCGACCCTCGAGCGAGTTGCCCTCGAAACATTCCACGTCGGAACCGCAGATCCCGCAGGCTTTCAGCTTGACCAGGATCTGGTTCGGCTGCAAAACCGCTAACTCGACCTGCTCTACCCGCAGATCCCCGGGTTTGTGCAGGAACGCCATCTTTGCTTTCATGGGACGCAAACCTCTCCGCATTCGTCTCATATTGTGCACCCAGTTTAGGGCCGCCCAATCGAGTGTGTCAACAAGACCACCGCAAGCAAAGAGCAGCGCATTGAATGCCTGTTTCCGAGCAGTCGCCGAAACCCTCCTCTTTTGCCGAACCAGTTTGCCCTCGGCACATTGCCAGGCCGAAGGTTTTTCTGCCGAAGCACGATCGATACTGTCCCTTTTCGAAAGCGGCAAGGGCTTCCTGTAGTACTCGTAAAGGAAAACCGCCTTTTCGGCCTGCCTTGCCTGCCAGTCTTCTCTCATAGAGGACAGCTTTTCGAGGAACAGGTCTGTCCTCGGAGCATCCGGCAGTTCGGAGTTGCTCGCGAGCTCGTTGTACTGGGTGACCCACTACAAAAAAAAAGCGGGGTTCTTTTCCGGCGTGCGGCATTTGACTCTCGGAAGAGAGGCAATGTCATTCACGGAGCAGCACTTGAATATTCATGGGTTTTCTATGTAACTAGCGCGGGAGAATAAGTTCTGCTGCTTTTACGGCAGCTCGCCGGGTTTTTTCCTGCAATTTGTAGCACGCACGACTAAAATTTATCCAGTTATCGACAAAACTGGTGAAAATATTATGTTATCCACCCCCATGTGCAGGACGGGGGCTGCTGACGGCACTCAAGCTAGGATTTCTACCGCCAAGTGCAGATGTGACTTGGTCTGCCGGATGCACTATCTGGGTGGACCACGGAAAGGAGAAGGAATGGACAGACCAGTAGTAGTGCTGCACGTATGTGCCTCGGTGGACGGAAGAATCACATTCGCGCCTGACACCACCATGTTCAGCCCGCAACCGGAAACGGACCTATTCTGTACACGTCAAGAATGGCAGACGTTCGTCGATGGTGTCTATCAACAGCACAAGCCGGACATGTTCCTGGAGGGAAGCAACATGCTGGTCGCTGAGAATGAGTCTCTCGCCGAGCTACCAGCTTTTG
>SDBV01014168.1_pt1 | contig 10067 bp, 23 predicted proteins | sample 2277081 | NCBI WGS metagenome assembly SDBV01 (sample SAMN10402039, study PRJNA504765) | marine sediment metagenome | isolation source: marine sediment core GS10_PC15, 223 cmbsf | place: Arctic Ocean: Southern Knipovich Ridge | collected 2010 | reverse complement strand
GCTGAATAAGTTAAATATAAATTTATTGTCTTCAATATCATCGACTCCTGACCATTGATCATGTGCATTGGGAAGAAGGCCAACGAGATCTATACGTTCCGGCGTATCATCACCGAGGTCTAACCAACCGGGCCTTTGGCGATTGTATCGGACACCTGGGACTTGTGGACGGTACTCGGTCAGTACCTGCCATTGCTGAAAGATGAGATTATGGCCCGAGATGGCAAGGTGGTCATTCGTCCCGACTCCGGCGACCCTGAGTTGATCATCTGCGGCGACCGAGCCAACATCCCGTCCAGTGTTCGAGGAGTGCTTGAATACCAGGGGGCCATGCGAATCCTGTGGAACCTATTCGGTGGCACCATCAACGCCAAGGGCTATAAGGTGCTCGACCCGCACATCGGGTTGATTTACGGAGAGGCCATCAACCCAGAACGGCAGGTGTCCATCCTGGAGAACATGACACGACAGGGGTTCGCCTCATCGAACATCGTGTTTGGTATCGGGTCGTACACGTACAACTACGTGACGCGCGACACCTACGGGATGGCCATCAAGTCGACCTACGCGGAGACGCGGTCGGGCGGCGCAATTCCCATCTTCAAAGACCCGGCCACCGACGACGGGTTGAAGAAGAGCGCGTTCGGTCTACTTCGGGTAGCACGCGATCCTATCACCGGCCTATTCGCCCAAGAGAATGTGACATGGGACGAGGAGGGCGGCGGTGAACTGAAGACGATCTTCCGAGACGGGGAGCCGCAGAACATACAGACACTGTCAGAGATCAGGGCACGATTGGAGGCCGCACGATGAGTTGGTTCCCGAAGCAACCGAAGAAACCGATGGAAATCAAAGCGGGCTACAACGACGACTTCCGCTACGTCACATACGAGCGATTCGATTTCCCGGACGGCCAGCCGCACATCAAACTCAACGATGAGTTAGTCGACTGCAACGTGGCAATCAAGGCCGCCATCACCAGCCCGGACGACTTGTTCGAGTTGCTGATGTTAAAGAACGTACTGAACGAAGGCGACAACCATGTCAACCTGGCCATCACTTACCTAATGGGGGCAAGGATGGATAAGAGGATTGACGGTCAGCAACCTCACACACTCATGATAGTGTGTCAGGCTATTGCTACCGAAGGGTTCGAACAAGTTGGCGTCCTTGACCCGCACTCGGACGTGGTCGGGGCCATGATCTCGTTGGTAACTCCGTTCAAGAAGATGTATCCTGGCTCGCAAGTGCGAAAACTCCTGAACCAGTACAACCCGGCCACAACGCGCATCGTTATCCCTGACGCCGGGGCCGAAGACCGAGTCTTGCACATGACACAAGGCACGCCTTTTGCGAGCTACATCAGGTGCACCAAGGAGCGAGACTCCCAGACCGGCAAGCTGTCCCACTTCACCATCACCAACCCGGCCGATGTGAATGGAATGGTCTGCCTCATCATCGACGACATCTGCGACGGGGGCCGTACCTTCGAAGGCATCGCCACACTCCTACGTGATGCTGGTGCTACCGGCGTCGACCTGTTCGTCACGCACGGCATCTTCTCCAGGGGAGGGAAGCTGGCCGGGATCGACCGCGTGTACACGACCGACTCATATCCTGGCAGGCGTGACAACGTCATCACCTTTCCGCTAGACAAACCGGACGAGCAGCCACCCCAACGTGGTGCCCGTGGAGCCGAACGGCTTCCACCGGAATGAGTGCGAAAGAGAGATGGCTACGGTGGCGCTGGCGTCGCATCGACTGGAACTTGCTCGCGTTTCGTGTAGCAATGGCCTCGCTGTTCTTGCTAGCCATCACGCTTGGGTTATGGATCGGAGAAGGCCGCCCATGAGCAGGACAGAGAGGTGTCCCCGTTGTGGTGGTAGTATGATGAGGTGCATCGACTCCTATGGGGAGTATGACGACTGCTTGACGTGTGGCTACCACGGGGAAGTCCTGTTGGGGCCGCCAATACAGCGAACAGTGGCAGTGAAGCGTATGCACCGTGATCCGGCCCACCGAGGGAGGAGGCTATAATGGCCTGGGAAGCAAAGTGCCCCGTGTGTGGGGGGAAGAACTTGGGACGACAGGGTTCGGAATCTGATGAGTGGATGGGGCCGAGCGAGAAGCCCAACACCATCAGGTGCTGCAATGACTGCCGGTTCCAATGGAGCACGGAGCTAACGCCGGAGCTATTGGGAAAAATGGCCATGACACACAACAACCAACGGCACGCCAACACTCGGCCTAATCGGCACACCGAGGAAGGGGGCTACTAGATGTACCTGCTTGTCTTTCTACTCGCCGCATTCTTGGCACTAGCAGGCATCATCGTCGTCGGCACTGTCATGATGGTGTTTCTTGGGCCAAAGGAGACCACAAGGGAGCAGCTAAGACGGGAGTACCACAACGTGGCACAGCAGTACGCCACCATATACGACCGCGACTACAGTTGCGGCACGTCGCTGGCCGAACAGATCAGTAGTGAACTATACGGGCTGCGACAACGGATGAAAAACATCGAGCACGAAGCGCGAGTGGAAATGGAAAGGTAGGCCAAAAATGTACACCCACGAGGCCCTATACTACGCAACTCAGCAGAGCAACCTCATTGAAGGGGAGAAGCCAACGGGCCTATCGTTCGACAACCACTGGCGCTGCACACTATTGGCCCGCACGGCGGCCAGCGCTAAACAACTATTGCATCCGCGTGTCTATCATCGACTATTGTTCGAGGTGATCACTATTGACTTCGACCACGTAATCAAAGCTGGGGACTATCGGACGCCGGGAATCGGTGCCTATGTCAATCAGGCTGACGGAAAACGACTGATGTTCGTTCCCGGCACGCGCGTGGCCGAAGAAATGGCCTACTGGTGGGACGAGTGGTTGCGGCGAGAGACGTATTTCAACAGGGAAGCCGAGTGCTGGCACTTCCACGCCTGGCTTGAATCAATCCACCCATTCGTCGACGGCAACGGTCGCGTCGGCCGTCTGATGATGTGGAACATGCAGATGATTGTGGGGATGCAGTTGGACGCGCCAACCTACAGCAAGCGCAACCTCTACTACGACCGGCTGGATGCGTGGCGCAAGGAACACTGGCCTACCGGAGCAGGGATTCCTGAAGTGGTGAGATCGAGGTTCGCATATGACTAAGCTGTACCGGGTGAAAGGCACCCTTGTCGAAAAAGTCACGGTCGAGTATGATGTCTTAGCCGAAAGCGGTGCTGAGGCAATCCGACTCGTCGAAAGCCGTCAGGGGCAAAGGGTTAGCGTAAACCGCCAAAGGGTCGAAAAGGCGAAGTACCGGGTAAGGGTCAAGAAAGAAGAGGACTACTAATGGCCAAAGACACCCCAATCTTATCCGGCATACGGGCGCTGGAACAAGCGGGCTGCCGTGTGACCATCGGGAAAAACTCGGTGCGGGTGCGCTTCCCATCTGACCCAAACGACCCTCACGCCGCTCCTGACGGCGATGAGCAGGAATTCGACCTGAGACACTTCAGCAACACGGCCGCCCTAGTATACGCCCGCCTGGTGGCTGAGGGAGCAATCGAAGAGGGAGGTGATTAACGGCAATAGGGCTTGCCAAGCCGTGTCCATCCATATCGAGTTCACAAGGAGGCAAAACACATGCTAGCAGGGTTCATCCTATTCATCATCTTCGCCGTCATCATGGCTGCGGTGGTCAAGTTCATGCCAGCGAGCTTCACCGAGAAAGGGAAGTACGGCGAGGCGGACACAGAGCAAGACCTAAGCACGTACAAGAACATCGGCTGGGCCGCAGCGGCTCTGTTCGTGGTACTGGCCGCTGTCATGGTGGTCATTAGCAGCCTGCACTTCGTACCGGCAGGACGCGCCGGTCTGGTAACACGATTCGGAGCAGTAACAGGGCGCACTATCGAACCAGGCCCCAATCTTACATGGCCATTCTTCGAGAAGGTCGTCCTTTATGACACGCGCGTACAGAAGGTGGAGTTCGTTGACCTGGACTCCGCGTCCGAGGAGTTGCAGGACGTCAAGGTCACTGGCATTCTCAACTACCGCATCAACCCAGAGGCCGTATCCTGGTTCTACCAGAACGTCGGCTCCAAGGAAGTGCTAGAAGAGAAGGTGCTTATCCCGGCTCTGGCACAGAACCTGAAGAGCATCCTGCCGACCTATCCGATCCTCGACATCCTGGCAAACCGGGACACCATCGCGCTCCAACTAACCAGGGCGATGTCTGAGACGTTCGCCGATTACCGAACGGACGAAGGCGTGCCTGTCGTGGTGTTCTCGCCGCGTGACATTGAACAGGAAGAAGCGGCGAAGGACGGCGAGACAGTGGCCAGCGTTTTCCTATCCAACGTGGCGTTTACCGAACAGTTCAACGCCGCCATCGAGGAGAAGCAGGCAGAGCTTCAGAAGATCGAGAAAGAACAGAACATCTTGGAGCAGACCAAGATCAAGGCGGAGCAGGAAATCGAGAAGGCCCGTGGTGAGGCACAGGCGAACACCCTGCTCGCCGAGTCTTTGAAGGACGGCAACTTCGTCCTCCAGTTCAAGGCTATCGAGGCCCTAGCACCGAACATCAAGGTGTTGCTCCTCGACGCCAACAACGGACTGATCCCGATCCTCGGTGAGAGCCTTCTAAGCGGCACCGACGAATAAGCTGAGAAGGCCCAGGAGAGTGTCGGCTCTCCTGAGAACCAATCGAATTAGTGCAGAGTTCCGAAGGAGGCCCAACATGGCAACTAAGAGGACAACCGCAACCAAAGTGGCAAACAGGAACGGGTCTAGGGCCGAGGGGCCGCAAGAGACTATCATCGAAATCAGTCAGCCGAAGGTGCTGTGTGTGACACTGCGTCTTCGAGGAAACTCGACCTTGCTCGTCAACCGCATGACTGAGGAGGAATTGCAAGCAATCGAAGACAAGCAGACTGGCACGGGGCCAGGTAGGATAGCACGCCCTATCCGCAACCCTGACACAGAGTTTGAAGGCAAGCGGCGCAAGGTCAATGGCGGCGCAGGAAAGAAGAGCGGCTACGACGCCTTCCCGGCCATTGGCATTATCGAGAGTTTGGCGACAGCGGGCGGGCAACGCTTCGGCGGTGACAAATCCGCACGGATTCGCATCATGGGTGCGCTCTCTGTCGATGGTGATGGCCTGTTAAAAATCCACGCAGCGCCACCAACCAGGCGCACAGATTGGTCTCCGAAGGTCAAGATGCCGATTTACCGGCCCGAGTACCGAGATTGGTACATCGACGTCCCGTTCCGCTTCGACGAAACGGACTTGAGTCCCGCCGACCTGTACGCTCTCGCCATGAATGCGGGCCTAAAGGTGGGCATCGGGTCGTTCCGGAAGGAACGCAACGGACTGTGCGGCATGTTTTCGCCCGAAGTAGTGGGGGCATAATAATGGAAAACCAAGAACCGATTTTCGAGGCGGCCGGTGGGCCATTTACCGACGAAGACGCAGGAATCATCGGCCCAACTCTTCTCCAACTGGAGCGCGACCACGGAGGAATCACTAAATCCCTGGTGCTAGATGAAGCGCGACAAAAAACGTCACCGCTGCACGCGCACTTCCTGTGGGATGACACAACGGCGGCCGAGCACTACCGTCTCGATCAAGCGGGACTCATGATCCGGTCGATCAAAATCATCGTGAAGATCACCGGCGGAGAGTTAGTGAAAACAAGACTACTTGTCAATGTGAAGAACCCACAAGGTGACCGGGTATATCGTAGTGTAAATGCCGTTGTCGCCGATCCTGACTTATGCGCCCAGGTTATCAACGATGCCCAAGAAGGGCTGCGAGCTTGGAGGGCCAAGTACACCGAATATCGTAAGATGTTCAGGCAATTCCGCGAACAGTTCGCCGACGTGTTTTCGGCCATCGATGATCTGTAGCAATGGATACATAGCTAAGCGCAGTCGAGCATAGTAGATCACGGTGAAGCGAAGCCAAGCACAGCAATGCAATGGAAATTGAGCTAAGCTCAGCACAGTCTATCCGAGTGGAGCGGAGTTGTGCCCAGCGTAGCAATGCAATGAAAACCAAGCACAGTGATGCGGAGCGTAGTGATGCGCAGCTAAGTTTAGCGCAGCGCAGCAATGCAACGGAAACCTAGCTAAGTAGAGTGGTGCAGAGCGAATCGCAGCCTAGTTCAGTTAAGCGGAGCGGAGTTCAGTGTAGCAATGCAACGAACACGCAGTGGAGCGATGCGCAGCGTAGCGCAGCCTAGACGAGCATAGTACGGCAATGCAATGATCAAATGTACAGTATGTCAGGGCCGAGTGCGACCGCCATCTCGGCCCTGGCAAGAGGTGCCGGGAGGAGTCCACTTCTACGAGTCGGGCACTTCCATGTCGGTCTACGTTAAGGAGATAGAACGGCTAGCGAAGACCGTTCCCTTCGTACACGAGTCTTGCGCAGAGGACACGGAACCTGATACACTATCGCCTGTCCATATGGTGGCGGCAGACCTGGACAGCAGGCTACGCCAACAACAGAGAAGGGGGAAACGATGAGCATCTATATCAACCCAGAAGAGTTCGGCCTACAAGTAGTCGCGGAGATCGACTACTCCGACGGCGACTACATGTTCGACTACCGGGTCGTATGGGTCAGCGAGAACGGCAAGCTGTACACGGGCCGTGACATGGGGTGCTCCTGTCCATCACCGTTCGAGGACTATCACAAGCTCGAAGACCTCGATGAGTTGACGGACATGCTACCAATCCGAGCAGAGATTCGAGAAGACGGAGACGCCCACAACACGCTGGAAGAACTACAAACATTCGTCGCCCAGGTTGAGGCCGCATTCGAGAGGATGAAGTAACATGCCTTGCTACGCACACGGCTATACTCTGAAGTGTGTTGATTGCGGCGTGCCAGTCGGCACCATGAATGAGCGTATGGTTCCCACGCGCTGCACGGCCTGCAAGTTTAAGCAGGTGGCACGTTAGACATCGGCACGATCACGGCCGCAGCGTTGGGGAAGAGCGCCGGATCGTTAAGCATTATGGCCAGGGCCTGACCAGCAGCGCTTTGGAATATTGTTCGTTCGTCTATCGTAAACCTGTGCTTTGGGCGACCATCAGCGTCATGGTAGGACGTGACCCATTCGAGTGGCGCGCCTGTCTCCACCGTGCGCTCTTCCAGAATGATGATATACCCCCGGACAGTCCGAACACCTTTTGGCTCCGAGGTATCGAAGATGGCCCACCGATAGCTGGCAATGACTGACTCCGGAGTGGGCTTAGCTGCTGCCATTGAGTTTCCTCCCTCTAATCAACCGCCACGCTCCTTTCCAATTGGCCTTACCGCGCAAACGAATGCCGAAATAGATCAGGACGACGGCTAGCTGTATACGTTGGCGGAGACCTAAGATGGCCATCATCGATAAACCTTATGGTAGCATCCGATCTGGGATTTGCTTGTCCGACATTTCGAGCTTCCTCATCATCACCGCCATTGGGGCCTTACTCGGCACCTCGATCCGCTTGGCTCGCTTACCACACTTCTCGCACCGGACGAGGGCCGTATCCATCTCCGCCATAAGAAGCCGGACGTCGAACGCCTCGCCCTTGCTAGGACAGGTCTTCCGATCACATTTGAACTCGTATGTGGGCATCAGTTTTCTCCTGCCTCAAATGGCGCAGGCTGTGCCCGCCGTGCATTATAGGTCGGGCACGAATGATCCTCACAGTTACAGTATGGCTTCATACTGCCGCCAGGATAGTCGGCCTCCCACACACAATCGTTGCAGCAATCCTTATTGCACATGGTGCAGTCATCGCATATCCCACATACGTGAACGTTCTTGGCCCGCTTGGTTGCAGGCTCATACGGTACGAGCATTGGGCCGAGCAAATCCTCTGGGTCACAGGTACACCCATTACCCGGCCCCTCACAACATACGGCCTCATCCTCTTTCTCGTCAATGATGTTAGGGTTCGGGATGTCAACTGCAACGTTGATCCAGAATATGGTAATGCTGAGCGCGAAGTCGGAGTTCCAACCCTTGCATCCTTCCGGCCTCCAACCGTAGTGATGACGTTCCTCGGTACAAGCATTGTGCCACGGTTCCCACCTGACGTCGAAGGCAAAGTCGAATCCTATGCGCGGCCACCACGAGACATGAATAAATAACGGCCGCCAACGTATTACCTGGAAGTCTCGGTACTTGAAGACGAATTCCCACACCCACTTGAGCCACTTCATTTTGTCTTCTCCTTTGCCAGCTTGGTTGCCTCGGCCCATACCGCGTGCCCGCGAGAGAAATCGAGCTTATTGATCTCCGGGGTCAGACGTCCAATTGTCTGTCGGCAAGCCTTTATCGCCCTATCCGCGAGAACCTTACCAATCAGGGCCTCCTTCAACTCCTCCATGAGTTTTATCTCATCCGACGTCAGGACACGCGGCGGGCGGCTTTCAATCTTTGTAGTTCGGGCCATTGGAATCTCCCCTCTCCCTGAATGATCGCTCGGCGGCTCGCAGGAGGAGCCTACCGTGAGCCGACCTTGCCGATCTACAGTCCTCCAGATAAACCAGCGCCCGCTCGACAGGCGTATTGGTCACCACGATTAGCATGGCGTATTGCTGGACATCCTCATCACTGTCGTCTACCGTAGCGTCGCTGGCCAGCAGTGCTCGTGTTATCCGGGGAACCTCCAGTTGCAGGAAGTTCATTCGCCGTCCCAGAGGCACGTTTGCGAGCAGCATCGCTATAGACCTTACCTATCGTGCGGCCGTGCTGTTGCATCCGGCGGCGCTTCTTCTGATCCCGGCGCTCCCATCGCTCCCGTCCTTCCTTTCTCACGACGCTCACGCCACCACGTCCTAAATCCCAGACACGAGAAGATCAGAAACACGGCACCGAGTGCGGTGTCCGCCTTGGGGGTACCGGTGAGCCCGGCGGCAGTACTATCTGCCATTTCCAGGGCAAATCCGCTGGCATCGGTGTCGGCGGGTGGGGGCGTCTTGGCAGAAGCCTGAGCAACGAGGGCTTCGACCTCGTCTGTTTTGAAGACCCGCCGAGGGCCGTCGTGCAACTGGCGGAGCTTACCCTCCTGGATGAGGGCGCGGATGGCGTCGTCCTCCAATCCTAGCACGGTTTTGACTTCGTCAAACGTATAAAACATCTTAGCCATTTTCAGGTCCAATCCGGTGAGCAGCAGGGCAAGGCGGCCTTGCGTTATCTAAGGCACTCGAACAACCCTTATATTATAACCTGGCACGTGCCAGAGGCAAAACTATTCAGGGGCCTCTCTGTCGGCCGGGGCAGATTCCGGTCCGTCCGGAATCTTCGCGCCCAGGGTTTTGGGCGAAAGCGGGGTCTTTGGGGTGGCTTCAATCCACATCCGGACGTCGCGGGGCGAGGGTTTGCCGGAATTGAAGTCCAGTAGCTGCCTATCGTAACGAAAACTGCGGGCAGCAAGCAAACGAAGGCCTTTGGAGCCTGGCCCGCCGTAGCGATAAAGTAGTATATTCTGATTCCTGGTGTCAATCAAATAGAGGCCATAGACACCGGAGCTCAGGCGAGCCTCCAGGGCAAATAGGCCGTCGGCGGAAGGGGGGTAATCCTGGGACAAGGCCAAGGTGGTGGCAGGAGTAAAGACGCTGACGGCCAAGCAAGCGGCCAAGGCGCCGATGAGGCCAGCGAGGATGTACTTTCCCCAAGAACGCCGGGCCCTAAGGCCGAGAGAAAACTGTGATTTCAGATCAGCCATGAATCGCCTGGAAGAGCACTGTGGTGAATAGCCCTGAGGAGTTAATTATACCAGCCTAGGGCTACTGTACAACCATGATTTGGGGGCGAGGGGGCGGAAGATGGAATGAGCAATGTAAGGCTTTTCTAAACAAGGGGTTAGGCAAGTAGCTCGAAGGGGTTTTTGTGGTATGGTTCAAAAAAGGGCATCTAGCCGATAGATCTTACTTCTCCATCAATCTCCGGAATATTTCCAGGTACTTTGGGCTGAGCAGCTCAGCGCTGTAGCGCTGTTCAACCCGCCTTCGGCCTGAGAGCCCCATAGAGCGCCTCAGATCCGGATTCCGTATGAGGCGGACAATG
>SDBV01014167.1_pt1 | contig 10067 bp, 6 predicted proteins | sample 2277081 | NCBI WGS metagenome assembly SDBV01 (sample SAMN10402039, study PRJNA504765) | marine sediment metagenome | isolation source: marine sediment core GS10_PC15, 223 cmbsf | place: Arctic Ocean: Southern Knipovich Ridge | collected 2010 | reverse complement strand
CGTGTAGAGCACCAGCGGGTTTCGCGCCAGTGGGATCGCGTCGAACACGAACATCTCCAGCTTCACCACGTTCGGCGACTGCGGCTCGACCACGTTCCCCGCGGCGTCCACCGTCGCGACCTTTTTCTCCGCCCGGTGCCAGGGTAGCTGCACGGTCGAGCCGCGCGCGGTCAGGCGCTCCACGAACGCACGGTCGAGGATGTGAATCGCCAGATTGCCGGCGTCGAACCGCCGCGAACCGTCGGGGTTCTTCGACGTGGCCAGCTCTTCGGGCAGGTCGGTGTACTCGATGACGGCGACGTGTCCGTCGGCGAGGCAGAAGTTGCCGACGCGTTCGGTGTCGTAGGCCTTGTGAACGGCCTTGCTGGACATCTCCGACGCGGTGGCCAGGTGCAGGCCGATGAAGAGCGGATCCATCACCTTGGTGAGCGGGTTGTCCACCTGGAAGTAGCTGATGGTGTCGACGCCGCGCTTGCGCATGTCTTCCAGAGCGCCGCTGTCCGCCAGCGCCCGCAAACTGCCGCCGTGACCATCCGGCCCGAGGGCCACGCGCTGGCGCTCGGCGAGCGCGATCCGGCCATCCGGCAGGAACGCCGGCATCTGTCCCTGTTGAAAGAACACGACGTCGTCCGTCGAGAGGCCGAAGTAGGCGTGCTGTTCGAAGAAGGCGGTGGTCTCGGCGTGGTTGACCAGGCTGGTCATGATGTACCAGCGCGGCCGGCGGCCGTAGCGGCGCTCGACGCCGAGCAGGTTCTCAGCGAAAAGTTGGAACAGGGGGGCGTTACGCACCGGGCTGATGGGGAAGGCCCCTTTTGGTCCGTCGAAGCCGAGCCGCGTCCCCTGGCCGCCGGCGACCATGAACGTCGCCACCCGCCCCGCGCGGATCGCGTCCTCTCCCAGTTTTCGCGCCCGCGTGTACAATTCGACCTGGTCGTCGCGCGGCTCAGCCGGATAGGCGGGCGGCGGCTCGAGCTGGTCGGGAATGTGCACCGCCGGCCGCTGTCGCACGTGGGAGTCGATCAACGGCCGGCAGCGGTCGAAATCGATGCGGTCGAGGTCGTCCAGCAGGTCGGCACGATGGTGGTCTGAGAGCCGGTCCCAGAAGGCGAGGAGATGGGCCTGCGAGCAGTCGGTCAGCTTGCGGACGTATGCCTGGTGGCGTTCGGCGAGGGAAGTCATGGCATTGAAACCGTCAAGTAAGGATATCAGGGAAGGTCGATAAGCTATACGTGGGTGCGAAACGCGTCAAACCTGGCCTGGCCGAGTCGGTTCGGTTGTCTCGGCGCGACCTTCTGCGGGCTGCGGCCGTCGCCAGCCTGGGCGGTGTGCCATCGTTCGGAAGCGATCCCGAATCCCAGCCAACCGGTACGCAGCCGACCTCTCGGCCGAGTGTTTCACAGCCGTGGTGGCTGGGTCCGGACTATCCGGTGTCGCGAGTGGTGGAGGTTCACAGCCCACACGTGCTGAGCAGGCTGGGCGTGGATCAGATCGCGCTGGAGGAGATGGTTTCGATGGGGCTGCGGGAGATGGTGGGCGCGCGCACGGCCGGGGACGCCTGGCGGACGATCCTCGGCCCGGCGCAGCGTATCGTGCTGAAGTTCAACCACGTGGGGGCAGGCGTGCTGGGTACCAACGAGCCGCTGGCACGCGCGCTGATTGAGAGTCTAGGCGGCGCGGACTACGCCCTCAACGGCATTGCCGCGGTTGAGGCTCCGGAAACGCTCCCGGCCGAGCTGGGCCTGCGGGTCCCGGAGGCGGGTTGGGGTGCACCGATTCCGGTTGGGGACGGCGTTGACGCGTTGGCGGCGTATCTCTATGAGTCAGATGCGCTGATAAACGTTTCTCTTTTGAAGACGCACCAGATCGCCGGCATGTCGGGCGCGTTGAAGAATCTGTCGCACGGGCTGATTCGGCACCCGGCTCGCTACCACGGCCACAAGTGCTCGCCCTATGTAGGGCAAGTGGTTGGAAATAAAGAAGTTAGCAGCAGATTGAAGATCAACATCGTCAATGCGTTGCGGCTGGTCGTGCGGAACGGCCCGGACGCGGCCAGGGGTGACGTCGTGGATTGTGGGACGCTGCTGATGGCTTTCGATCCGGTCGCCGTAGACACGGTGGGACACGAGTTGCTGCTTTCGAAACGGCACTCGGCGGGCCTGACGGACGGGGTCGACGTCCCGTACCTGACGGCCGCGGCGGAATGGGGGGTGGGCCGGCGGGCACCGTATAAGCTGCACCGGAAGCGTGTGCGACACGATGCCTGAGGGTCCGATTTTTGCGCGAATGTGGTTGACAGGCCACGTGGAGGCGTTAAGCTTAAGTATGGTGAAATGTAACGGGAATGGATGCGGGTTGTATGTGTAGGCCTTATTCATATTTGTCATACGCCTGATTGATTTTGCCCTCGTTCTTCTTCGTCCTCATAGCTCCCGTTTCGCGAACGCCATAGTGCCGCGGAGAGTGTGCGCCGCGTTTGTCTATGCGCTATAAGATTCGTTCGCGTTCCCGACAACAAGCAAAGTGCCATCAATGCGGATAATCCGCGACGTGACTCGTTTCCCATGCGGTCACAGAACTGCTGGCCGACGGTCGGTGGGCAGCTCGCTCGCGGCGATCAGATGGCCGTACGCCGACGCCATCGTAGTGTGGAAGCGGCGAAACGGAGTCGACGGCGACGAATGGAAATGCTGCTCTTTTACCTAGTTTGTCACGAACGACCAGTGTGCCGGTCGGCAACTGATCGAACACAGGTTCCATGGGACACCGCAGGAGGTTTTCGGTGAAACGGATAAAGGCTTTTACACTCATTGAGCTGCTGGTAGTAGTGGCGATCATCGCCCTGCTGATCTCCATTCTGCTACCCAGCCTGGCGCGTGCACGCGAGATCACGAAAAGGGCCGTGTGCGCGTCGAATCTGCGCGGCCTCGGGCAGGGCATCAAGGTCTACGCGAACGACAATCGCGACTGGTATCCTTGCGCCCCGTTCCTGGATGCAGGGGGCCTGGCGGACGGCAACGACATCGACTTCGTAGGGTTCATGGGCGCCAACCTCACGGAGCGCCTGAGGGACATCACGGACGAGCCCACGGAGGTGCACCCGTGCCGCTCGTTGTTCATGCTCGTCATCGAAGGGACGTCCACGGCCGGACAGTTTATCTGCCCGAGTTCCGGTGACCAGGATGACGACATGCGAAACTACGACGGCGCGGACACCGCGACCGCGGCCCAATCCGGCGTGAATCGGTTTGATTTCCGGGGCTACCCGCACGTGAGCTACGGCTACCACCTGCCGTTCGGCCCGCGTGGCAAACTGAATGAGAACCTTGATCCGCGGGCGGCGCTCATGGCGGACAAGGGACCCTTCTTCGAGGGTGGCGTGACGGACACGACCACACAGGTCACGGAGGATATATATGTGGAGGAACTCCCGCCAGAGCCCGAGCTCTACGACGTTGACGACGACGAATCTGGCTGGCTCAAGGCCGAGGTCGGGAAATGGAAGCAATGGAACAGTCGCAACCACGGCGGCGAAGGCCAAGTCGTGCTGTTCCAGGATGGCCACGCTAAATTCGAGAAGACGCCGATCGTGGGTGTCAATTACGACAACATCTACACGTACGCGACGGATTACACGCTGATGGATTCGATGCGCGGCAGTCGCCCCGAGGACCAGCAGGGACCGTACATGAACACGGATACGGTCATCGTGCCGTAGCGCCGCGTTCATTCAGAGCGCTTGACCGGGCGCGGCGGATTGATCTGGTCCGTCGCGCCCTCTTTATGCGTCCGCCGACCGGGCCAGGCCCGCTTGGCCGGCGGTCCCGTTCGCTCGTTGGGTGCCGGCGCCCGCGGGACGAGATGCGGCCTCCGCAGTCGGGCAGGCAGGTAGCACCGGTCTGAAGTTGGTGCAATGGGTTGGTGTACAACGGGTTACGCGGCTGGCGCCCCCGGCGGGGGGGCATGCCGGACAGCGGCGTGGGCGGCGCGCGGGGATGGGGTCGGTGGGCCTCTCCGCGATTTCCGCGCGCGCGGACCAGGCAAGGTGGCGCGGCGGCTCCGCACTGCCGATATCCTGAAAGGACCACTTCGTGCCGGCCCGGCTTCGCGAAAAACCGGTTGTTATCCCTGTGGCCGGCGGTACGATAAGGGATTCTAAACTACCGCGCAAATGTGATGATGGATGATGGTGGTATCGTGCCGATGGACCCACAGGACTTGGATGACGCGCAACTGAAGCGGGAACTCGCCGATCAGGTTGGGGACCTGTCCGCACAGGAGCTCGAACGACACATGTTGGCGGCCTCGCCCACGACGCCGGACGAGGACGCGCGAGGTCGCATCAGCGGCCGTATCGTGAGCATCAACGGCCCGGACGTGTTCGTGGACATCGGGAGCAAGAGCGAGGGCGTGATCCCGCTGGATGAGTTCGAGCCGGACGAGCCTCCGAGCGTCGGCCAGGCGCTGAACCTGGTGCCCCAGGGATTCGACCGGGACTCGGGGCTGATGCGGTTATCGCTGCGGGAAGTCAAGGTGCAGGCGGACCTGGAGTCGCTCCGCATCGGGGACGTCGTCAAGGGTCGCGTGACGGGCAGCAACATCGGCGGTCTGGAGCTGCGCGTGCACGGTCTGCACGGCTTCATGCCCATGAGCCAGGTGGACCTGGTGCGCCACGAGGATTTTGCACCGTTCATCGGGCACTGGCTCGAATGTGAAGTCACTGAGATTGACCGGCGCGGCAAGAAGCTGGTGCTCAGTCGGCGGCGCGTGCTGGAGCGCCAGCGCGAGGAAGAACGACAACAACTGCGGTTCCAGTTGTCCGAGGGACAGGTTCGCAGGGGCGTGGTGCGGCGGCTGGCGGACTTCGGCGCGTTCGTGGATCTGGGCGGAATCGACGGTCTGCTGCACATCAGTGACATGAGCTACGGCCGGGTCAATCATCCGCGGGACATCGTGAAGGAAGGCCAGGAGATCGAGGTCAAGATTCTGAAGGTGGACCTGGTCAAGGACCGCGTTTCACTCGGCATGAAACAGCTTTTGACGGATCCCTGGACAGGGGTGGGCAACAAGTACAGGGCGAGCGATACGGTCGAGGGGCGGATCACGAAGCTGATGGACTTCGGCGCTTTTGTCGAGCTGGAAGAAGGGGTGGAGGGGCTGATCCCCATTAGTGAGATGAGCTGGACCCAGCGCGTCATGCACCCCAAGGACGTGCTCAAGGCGGGGGACAGCGTCCGGATGTCTGTGCTGGCCGTCAACGCCGACAAACGGAAGATCAGCCTGAGTCTGAAGGCGCTGAGCGAAGATCCGTGGAACGGGATCGCGGAGCGCTACGAGCCGGATGCGATCGTCAGCGGGGCCGTGACGCGCACCACGTCCTTCGGGGCCTTCGTGCAACTCGAGGACGGCGTGGAGGGCCTGATTCACATTTCGCAACTTTCCGATCGGCGCGTCCGCAGTGTCGACGACGTGGTCGAGGTCGGGAAGGTGATTCAGGTCAAGGTGTTGTCGGTCGACGCCGACCACCGCCGAATCTCGCTCTCGCTCAAAGGCCTGGGGGGCGAGGGACCCGCGGAGGACGACGCGGCCCTGGAAGGAGCAGCGCCCGAACCCCGGAAGAAGCGCAAGAAGCCTCTACGTGGCGGGCTCTCGTGGTAACGCCGCGGCGCCGTCTCACGGCGCGATGCCCGGCATGAGCGGCCCGTCCAAGCTGCGCCACAAGTACCAGGTCGCATAGCTGCGGTAGGGTCGCCACGGTTCCGCCAACTCGTGCAAGCTGGCGGCCGCGGGCAGCTCTTTCAGCCTCAGTAAATGCCGGACGGCCTTGCGCAGCCCAAGATCATCCACGGGCCAGACATCCGGACGCTCCAGGCAGAAGATCAGCAACATTTCCGCGGTCCAACGACCGACGCCTTTGATGCGCGTGGTGGCCGCGATGACCTCCGCATCGGACCAGCGGCGGAGCTTGGCGGGCGTCAGGCGCCGCGCGGCGAACTCCTCCGCGACGTTGCGGACATACGTCGCCTTTTGACGCGACAGACCGGCGCCGCGGAGCGTGTCTTCGCTTAGCGCGAGCAGGGCCGCTGGCGTCAGGCGGCCGCGCGGGCACAGGTCGCGCACCCGCCGCTGAATCGCCGCGGCCGCACTCATGGAGACCTGTTGGTGGATGATCGAGCCGAGCAGCGCCCGGAAGGGAGCGCGTGTGATCTGGGGGCGGTGGGGACCGATGTGGTCGATCAGTTGCCGCAGCCGCGGATCGACCCGGCGGAGATGCCGTAGGGCCGTGTGGGCAGCTCGTTGGCGCTGCCGGGCAATCGTGGATTCGTCGCGCTGCTGCTGGCGTGCCATAGCGATCCAACCAGGGGGTCTGTTCGAGTCAGCCGGGCTGCTGGCGGTATTCGGGCGAGGGCTCCACGAGGATCATCAGGGGCATGCGATGGGGGGCGCGTCGGGCGGCGTGCCAGTCGCGCCACGCGGTCATCATGGCGGTTTCACTGGGCAGGTCGAACGTGCGCCACCAATCCTCCTGGACGCCGGCACGAAACGCGTCGAGCAGAGCAGGCCCGGGCGCGCGCCCGGCGGTCTCCGCTGACCGGGTCCCCAGCTCGTCCAACAGCCAGCCGGTCAGCGCGCCGGCCTCCGCATAGAAAACCTCGACATCGGGCGGCGGCTGCTCGGCGGCGAGTAGCGCTGTGGGCGCGGGGACGGCGGCGTCCAGCCGGAGGCGGTACATGAGGCGGCGCGCCGCCGGCTCTGCCTGCAGCGCCACGCCTTCATCAATGGCGAGCGGCGGCCCGGAGCCGCGGGTCATTTCCGTTATGAGCAGATGCGTCAGCTCGTGAGGCAGCGTGCTGCTGAGCAGCCAGGGGTCGGCTTGAAACACGTGCAACGTGCGCAGCAGGACCTGCTCGCCCCGCAGGCGCGTGTGGCTGACGGCGAAGGTGAGGTCGGCCGTCCCCGCCGCGCGATGCAGCTCGTCTTGGGTCGCATGCACGCGGACTTCGCACCGCGGCTGCCAGCCGGGCGCCGACGAGTCGCCCAGCCATTCGCGGAGGCCGGCGTAGTGGTACTCGGCGGCCTCGGCGACACGCTCGGCGACCAGGTCGTTGCGCGCGTGGACGTCGAAGTGCGTGGTCCGACGGTGTTTCCACACGTCCGGCACGGTGATGGCCCAGAAGCCGGAGCGGCGCTGCACGGGCGTGGCCTGATACAGCTCCCGAGCCCGCGTCACGGCCTGCCCGCGGAGCCGGCCAATGCGGGCGCGCCGTTGATCGACGGGCGGCAGCTCCCACACCGTGCCGAGCGCGTGGGCGTAGGCGCGGCCCGCCTCGACCAGGTGTCCGGACCGTTCGGCGAGCAGGCCGCCGATGACCTGCCCGAGAATCGGCTCGCGCGTCCGCTTCAGCACGTCGAGCGCGCGCGCCAGCAGGCGGCCGGCCGCATTGGGATCGACGCGTTGTGAGAAGTCGCCCGCGGCCAAAGCCAGCGCCAGCGAAATGACCCAGCGCGAGTGCACGGCGGCGCTGGTGTCAGGGTCGTCGGCGAGCAGGCTCTCGTACAGCGCGAAAGCCTCGTTGAAGTTGCGGGCCAGGTAGTGGTCGTCCGCGACGCCGAGCCGGGCGGCCCGCTGCTGAGGTCGCAATTGGCCGGCCAGGTCTGGTCGCAGCGCGCGGATGTCCTGAATGCGGTCCAACGCGGCCTCATACAGCTCCAGGCGCAGCAGCCGGGCGACTTCCGGTATCGCGTCGCCGGCCCGTTGCCGCGCGGCCGTGATCTCCGCCAGTATCTCCGTCGCACTGGGATGGTCGGGCGCGACCGCGCAGATCGCTTCGAGTGCGGCGGTGCAGTCGGCGAAACGCCGCTGGGCGAGCCAGGTCCGCGCCAGGGCCAGGTGGAGTTCGACGTATTCGCGTCGGACGGCGGCGTCATGGGGGCTCTCCCGCAGGGCCTGCTGGGCGCGCCGCAGCGCCTGCTCCGGCTCTCCCGCGGCGATGAGCGAACGCAGTTCCCGGCGTAAGGCCGGATCACCGGCCGGCAGGGGCGTTTCGTCGGGGCGGCCCACCTGGGCCACGCCGGACACGAGCAGAAGCGCCGCCAGCGGGAGCTTGAGAAGCGGGCGGCGGCGTCTACAATGTACGACTCCGGGTGTGGATAGCGGAATCATCTGGAGGTCCTGGTCGCGTACGGCACGACGATACTCAGCTCGCGGCGACTGGGATTATACGCTCGTCTGAATCATACACAGGAAGCGCATGATGGTTCTTTGGGTTCTGCGCGGCATCTTTCTCGTTTTGATCTGGGCCGTCGCGCTGCTGGCGGCGGGCAAGAGCGGCGTCCACATCGGGGGTTACGAGACGATGTCGTGGATGATCGGCACGATGGGCGTCGCCATCGTGCTGATCGGAGTGGATATCTTCCTGACGCGGAAGTCGCTGGCGGCGTTGTCGGGAGCGTTTTTGGGGCTGGTGGTGGGGATGGTCTTCGCGTACGGGCTGGGGCTGATCGTCGACCTGATGGTGGAAATCTACTTGCCGAGTCTGCAGACGGAGGTGCTCACGGGAACCGGGGCAGCTCAGCTTCGCGTGCATCCGCTGGTCAGCGCCGTGAAGCTGATGCTCGGGATCATCTGTTGTTACATGACGATCAGCTTCATCTTGCAGACCAAGGACGACGTGCGATTCGTGATTCCGTACGTCGAATTCGCCCGGCAGAGTCGGGGGGCGCGGCCGTTGATTCTGGACACCTCGGTCATCATTGACGGGCGCATCGCGGACATCTGTGAAACGCGGATCATCGACTCGTCGTTGTTCATCCCCCGCTTCGTGCTGCAGGAATTACAGGCCATCGCCGACAGCTCGGACAAGCTCAAGCGCAACCGCGGGCGCCGCGGGCTGGATATGCTGAACAAGCTGCAGACCAACGACAAGGTCGAAATCCGCATCTCCGACACCCGGTTGTCGAGCCTGGAGGAGGACGGCGACGTCGATCAGAAGCTGGTGGCGCTGGCGAAGAAAGTCGATGGCCGGGTGGTCACGAACGACTACAACCTGAACAAAATCGCGCAGATCCGCGGCGTGGACGTCATCAACATCAACGACCTCGCCAACGCCATGAAGCCCGTGGTGATGCCCGGCGAGACGCTCTGCGTCCGCATCATCAAGCCCGGCGAGGAGATGGGGCAGGGGGTCGGCTACCTCGAGGATGGAACGATGGTGGTGGCCGAGAACGCACGCGAAAAGATCAACGACGAGATCACGCTGACCGTCACCAGTGTCCTGCAAACCTCGGCCGGACGCATGATATTCGGACGTCCGGAGGGGATGCCGGCCCCGACCCGCCGCCCGCGGACGCGGACCTGAGGCCGGCGTGCCACTTCGATAAACTCCCCCCGTGCGATGGTCGATTCCTGGACTATGGCCCAAGGGCGTGTCGTGGGCACGCGGCACGCGGACTCCGGACCGGCCGGTGGGGGGCTGGCCCGGGGTCCTAGAATTCCATTGACGCGCCGCGACCGCCGCGGCGGGCTGGCAGGCGTGGAGTCTCGCGATGACGCCGGAAGTTGGACACGGCAACCCGCTCCGCAGACTGTTCGACGGACTGGTCGAGCAGGTGTTCATGGTGGAAATCGGGATCTGCGACATGGACCTGACCACCTACCTGGGGGAGCTGCTCGCCGACTTCGTCCACGTGGACCGGATCTACCGGCTGCAAACCGTGGACCGGCAGGTGATTCGCGATATTTCGCAGATGGAAGCCCTGGCCGATCTGGGGCCAAAGGTCAACGAGACGCGGCGGCGACGGCTGGTCAACCGCTACATCGGGGACTTCACGCTGTTCTGGACCGGCGTCTATCCGGAGCACCTCCGCCCGCAGCATCGCGGCGAAGCGAATCGTCTCGAGCCGTATTTGTGGATGGGGAAGCGGTCGTACGGGATTGCGAGTGAGCTGTCCGGCGCGCGCGACCGGCCACCGGCCGCGGTGCTCCAGCATCTCAGTGAGCAGTTTGAATACTGCGTGCACGGCCTGCACCTGGTGCGCGAGGAGTGGGAACGACTGGGGCGCGAGAACGG
>SDBV01014166.1_pt1 | contig 10068 bp, 10 predicted proteins | sample 2277081 | NCBI WGS metagenome assembly SDBV01 (sample SAMN10402039, study PRJNA504765) | marine sediment metagenome | isolation source: marine sediment core GS10_PC15, 223 cmbsf | place: Arctic Ocean: Southern Knipovich Ridge | collected 2010 | reverse complement strand
CGGGTAGATTTGGAATGACTGAAGAAGGTGTAGCCCATGATGATCAAAGAGTTAGGAGAGAAGACATTATCACTCTTAGGCATAGAAGGTGGGCCGGCTGCATCGATACTTCGGGATTTTAAGGAGTCTTTCTTTGCGCTATTTCTTGTAACCCTTGGGAATCTGATAACAGGCACGATAATGGGGGTGTCTACGTCACGACTTGTTCTTCTTCCTGCTCTTATAGTATTGATTCCTGGGGCGATAGCTATGCGGGGGAATAACTTTGCATCTCTTGGGTCTCGTCTTGGGACATATCTTCACACAGGCCAGATCGATCCGAGTTTCAGGCGGACAAGGATATTAGATGAAAACATTTTTTCAGTGTTTTTTCTTACTCTCTTGATGAGCATTTATCTTGGCATTTTAGCCAGCATCTTAGCTGGTGTTGTTGGGATCCCTGTTTCGATTGTCACTATGGCGACTATCTCACTATTAGCTGGTATAGTCTCTTCGTTCTTCCTCCTCTGGATTACTATATTGATAGCGTTTTTGAGTTACCGGAACGGATGGGACCCGGATAATCTGACCTCTCCTTTTATTACTCTTGCCGGCGACATGCTGACTTTGCCCATACTCTTCCTTGCCATGGACATTGTATTGAAGCTGCCTGAGGGTGTGCCGGAATTGATCTTTAGATTCTTTGTTGTAGTAACTCTCTTTGGCATGATCTTTTCAGTGTTGAAGGCGTCTAGTATGCCTTATTCAAAGAAGATTTTGATAGAGAGCACGCCGATGTTTTTGATAGGCGGACTTCTTAGTACTAGTTCAGGGCTGATATTGGTCAAGAAGCTTGAGGTCATTATCGGCGTTGCAGGGATTCTGACTCTAATTCCGGCCTTTCTGGAGGATGGAGGTGCGATAGGCGGCATTTTGGCAGCTAAATTCTCTACAGGTCTTCACCTTGGTAGTATTGAGTATCGTATAATACCTGATCTGGACAGCCTGGTTTTGTTCTTATTTTCCCATGTCCTCGGAGTCTTCATCTTTTCACTCATCGGCTTCTTCGCCTATTTTATTAATATCGTTATAGGTCTTCAGACTCCTCCTTTGAATGTGCTGGTCATTGGAAGCGTTATTGCAGGCGAGGCCATGATCTTGATTATGAATGTCCTTGTCTACTACCTCTCCATGATCTCATATAAGGTAGGTCTTGACCCTGACAACGTGGTTATTCCGCTTATCACGAGTGTCATGGACGTATTAGGGGTTGCATGTCTTATAGGCACTGTGATGATAATGGGGATCATATAGAGGAGTATTTGTCGAAACATTTATGTTACAATCATTGTGAGGGTAACCTGATGGGCAAGATAGCTATCATAGGTGGCACGGGGTTCAAGGAGCTTGGCATCGCTTTGGATATGGAGGCGAGGTCTGTGGACACTCCGTTCGGGGCGTCAAGTATAGAATCTGGCACAGTAGGCGGAAGGGAGGTACTGTTTATTGCAAGACATGGTGATAACCACTCGATACCTCCCCATATGGTAAATTACAGGGCAAATATCTCGGCTCTTAAAACCTTGGGGGTTGAGAGGATAATATCTATTAACTCTGTTGGGGCCATAAACGAGAGTTTCAAGCCCGGAGATGTGGTGGTTCCTGATGATTTTATTGACTTTTCAAAGAACCGGTCTTCAACGTTTTTTGATGATTCTACTGTGCATATCGATGTTTCAGACCCTTATTGTCCTGAGATCAGGAAGGTGTTGGTTCAGGCAGCTGAGAAGGCGGCTGGCAGGGTGTTTAACGGTGGTGTCTATGTCTGCACGGAGGGGCCTAGGTTTGAGACCCGGGCTGAGATCAGGATGCTGAGGCAATGGGGGGGTGATGTGGTGGGAATGGTTGGTCTACCTGAGGTTGTCTTGGCTAGGGAGAAGGAGATGTGCTATGCCTCTGTTTGTACTGTCACAAATTATGCGGCAGGGATAACTCCTGAGAAGCTCACTGTTTCTGATGTAAGGGGGATTATTTCTGGGAACAGTGAGATTTTGAAAGGGATCATTGTCAACGCTGTGGCAGGGATGCCGGGGGAGAGGGGTTGTGAGTGTAAAAATGCTCTAGGGAATGCTGAGGTTTGACCTATAGGGTTTTGTGAAGGTAGGTTTATGGTTCTTTTTTTCTATTTTATAATGCTCTATGTGTTGCCGAAATATTCTAAAGTAGGTGATTGAATGTGGAAATATACAGCACCAACTATGTTTTTCTTTGGTGTAATTCTACAAATATGTGGGACTGTTATTATTACTCAACCTAACTTTATTTCAAAATCTAAGAAAGATAGGAAGGATTTAGGTATTAAGTTGATAATAGTTGGATTACTCCTTATGGCTGTTGCTTTTTATATACAGAATTTTGTTGAGTTTAGAATGGGAAATTGGGTTATAAATCCTGAAGTAATTGGTTATAATTAAATATATTTTCAGGTGACGACCATTTAACACCTATCCGAAAGGTGACGTAAATTTAACACAACCATTATGGAACTATTTTATATATTTGTATATAAAATATATCCAATTAATATATCCAGTTGAACAAGATAAAATGGATGGGCAGGCTAATTATGATATTAGGGTCGCCAAAAAATCACGGTACCCCTAAGCTCCCTCAAGGTTAGCCTGCCTAATTGTTATTTTTATTATTTGAAAGGATATAGATTGGGTTTACATCTATGACACAAAAAGGGTAAATTGAGGATAAAACATTAGTACCGACAGACCAATCAAACATTTTCAACACTGTATTTTACAGCCATTTCAAATCAACACTAGATTTTACAGAGCCATCCTTCTAAACCCTTAAATACTTCCTCCTCCTAAAAATTACTGTCAGTCATAGTATCATGGTGTTATTTATGAATATCTTACCGTTGAGATCAGAAAAACCGCTAAACAAAGAGATCCTAGAAGATTACAAGGACATTCAGCTAGTGGATACAAGGTTGGTCGCGAGTTTAGGGCACATAGAGTTTGCCGCATCCCAAGCAGAAATAGCGTTTGAACGCAATGAAAACATCAGCAACGATCCACTGATAGAAGTCATGCTCAGGATGTCTGGACAGAGACAGATAAGCAAGGCCCTGGAGATGTTCGGATTAAAGGATTCAAAAGAGGTGGTTTTGATCTCAAAACAGGATCCAGAGAGTTTTTTAAACGCCAATGGCTGGAAGCATGACGAGAGTATCTTGGACATAGACGAGGAGCGGTTTGAAAGAATAAAAGAAAGATTTCACATAGATGAACTAGAGCTTGAGACGGCGTCAAATAATGACCGTAATGCCGCTCTCCTTGACATTATAAAAGAGAGGGTTGCACTTGTATCCCTCAGATAAATGATTAAAATGTATACCTTACCTTCTTCAGAGGAGATAAAGAACTACAGACACAAAGTGGGCATGACTCAGACAACGGTGGCTGAAAAGGCAGGTGTAAGCCAGTCTCTAATAGCCCGTATCGAGGCAGGCGATGTCGACCCCCGGGTTTCGACCTTAAAGAGGATTATTGCGGTCTTAAAAGATGCAGAGGAGGGGAGAACTTTAACCGCCGAAACATTGATGAGGGCCCCAGTTTTGTCTGTAAGATCCACAGATAAGATAGGGAAGGCATCTAAGATTATGGAGCGGAAGGATGTGTCCCAGCTACCAGTTATCGACCGGGGGTTCCAAGTTGGGAGTATCTCGGAGACACGGATCATAAAAGAGATGACCTCTGGCAGAGATCCGTCTAAAATATCCAATATGAGGGTTGGGGAGATAATGAACGATGGATTCCCGACAGTATATCCACATGCAGACGTAAAGACACTGACAAACATCGTGGAGCTTAATCCTGCAGTTCTTGTGGTGGACAAGGACCGGATAAAGGGGATAATCACAAAGACAGACGTTGTTAGGTTAATTAAAAAATAGAGTAGTTATCTCTTTTTCAAGTACAATACGCCTTTTGCATCTCGCTCCGCATAGTCCCCCGAATATTTCAGATATGTTCCTTTAAATGATTCTCCGTCAACCTCTGGATTATCTACCTCTCCCTCAAGCTTGAACGATGGCATAAGTTTTTCTATCCCGTTTATGACAATGCTGCCGCCGTGCATGGAGGCACCGACTCTGCCAGGGGCTTCTCCTTCGACAACTATCAGGCCCTTTTTCATGTTAAGACCCACAAAGAATCCTGCATCGCCGATGATGGTTATTTTCCCCCCCATCATATATTCACCGATCTCATTTCCGGCGTTCCCTTTGACTAAGATGTTTCCTCCTCTCATTCCTCTCCAATCTCCCCGATACGCGCAGCCGAGGTAGTCCCCGCTGTCACCTTTGATTATAAGTTCCCCACCTCTCATTTCTTGTCCGCAAAAAGCTCCAGCGTCTCCTGTGACAACCGCTCTTCCTCCTTTCATGCTTCTTCCGACGTACATGCCCGCACTGCCCTTGACTTCAACAACGCCTCCTGTCATGCTTCTGCCTATGTTTTTTGTTTTAGAGACATCACCGTCTATTGTGATCTTCTGATCCTCCGGGTTTTCCGATGTCTTGCCCTTAACGGCGAAAAAGTCGCCAAGCTTTGCCTTCCGGTTTCCTTCCAAAACCTCTAGGTTCCTTATCCCATCAAGGCTTTTGCCAACGAACGTGTCAGGGGTTATGGCTTCGCCCTCAAGGCCCGCGAGGGGCTGTTTTTTCGGAGTTAAAATTACCTCGTCCATATAGTATTCCTCAGTTCACATTAGTTGCGTCAATATCTATCCTGGCAGATCGTGAAAGATAGCTTTCAGGCAGGGGATAGTTGGCCAGGTTTACAGTATAATATCTTTTAAAGTTGTATTCAAGGTCTTTCATCATCTCTTTTTCTAGGTCTTCGTCTACTTTGGCGTTTACCCAGTATGTCTTGCCCTGGATGCTCTTTACTATCTCTCCATCTCTTACTACTACTGTGCCATCTTTGATGGTGTACTTTACTCTTGAGAGCTTTTTCTCCACGGTTTTATAGTCTCTGCTTGGGTCTATCTTATCCGGATCTAAGTCGTATATTGCGATATCAGCGGTGGCGCCTACGCCCAAATGCCCTTTTTCCTTTGAAAGACCTAACGCCTTGGCTTCAGCGGCCCTGGTAATGGCGGCTATCTCGTAGAAGTCGTATTCGCGGTCTATGATTGGGAGGGACGTCCTCTTGTTCACTGCTTTGTGAAGGTTGGCCATCATCTCTTCTCTGCTTTTTTTGCTCATAAGCCAGGTTATAAGCCTTGGATATCTGAAGAAGGGTCCGCCGTTGGGATGGTCGGTTGAGAGCAGGATTTTCATCGGGTCTTTTATCAAAAGTGCAAGCTCAAGCCCGGTGGCCCACTGTATCGCGTGTACTGAGATCTTTGGGGAATATACGAATGGTGTCACGCCCGGTGCAGTTTCAAGCTCCACATCTCTGTTCACCCATTTTAGATGAGTTAAGCTGCTAAGATAATATTCCATGGGCCCGTCAGCTGTCATTGTTGTGGTCTCATCTAATGTTACAAGACCCAGGTCTATTGTCATGTTGTCTTTTTTGTTGATCTCCTTTGAGATCTCATCTGACTTTGAATGGAAGTCTTTCCAAGAGTCACCGCCATAGCTGTGGAACTGTGCATGAGCTATATGCAGCAATTGTCTGTCTTCTTTGCTTTGTTTGCCGTTTAGTATGTTGAAGGTGTCAAGTGTTGTCGTATAGTTACCTGGCCTTCCTAGATTGTTGGGATGCAGATGAATGCTGTGTGGCAGACCCAGCATCTCGTTTACCTCTGAGAGTCCTTTGATCATCTCTTTGGGGCTTATGTCAAAATATGGGACGCGTTCATCTATATTGGCGATGTTTCTGCCCCAGTGCCAGGCCTCTGTTCCGCATGGGTTCACGATCTTTATCGTGTATCCTTTAAGGGATCTCAGTAGCCAGGCTACATATGCGGCGCATTTCTCTATCTCGCCGTTTTTGAGAAAATTCATGACAAACCAGTTGCCGTCAAATAATGGATAGGTGGATTTGTCTATTATGGGCGTGTCGTTGAGTTCTTCGTGTGTATGTCTTCCCATTAGTGGTGGCATCGCTGGACTCATCACGGTGGTGTAACCCATCTTGGCATATAGATATCCTGTCATGAAGGTTGATGTGACTGAGAAGCCGGTTCCAGAGCGTGTTATCCTGGTTTTAGGCATGATATATCTGACGCTGTCTTCTGGTCGGAAGAGTCTGCCTGCGTTGACTTTGCCACCCGCGATGTGGCTGTGGATGTCTATGCCGCCTGGCATAACGATCTTGTTTTGGGCGTCTATTGTTTGTGCTTTTCGCTCATTGACTTTTTCAACTATCTTGCCGTCTTTGATGCAGATGTCTTTTTTCTCCCCCTCTATATTGTTCAAGGGGTCGAAGACATTGCCGTTTTTGATTATGGATTCCATTTTCAATTCACTCTGCTTCTGAGATCTTCTCTTTTATAGTGTTTTTTGCTTTGTCAAGCTTCCCTGTTTCAGTGAAGAGTCTTACCTTTACCACGCCGAAGGATTCTATGGCGGCGTCTATTCTCTTCTTGAATTTTTTGTATTTCTTCATATCTACCTTTATCTTTGCCATTTTCTCTTTTCCAGCTTTTTCTTTTCCGGGTCTTTCAACGCTATAAATGAATGCGCCGTCTTTTCTTCCGACTTCCCAGATTTTAGAATCGCTTTTCAGGGATGTGACGTATCTTAAGACTGAGCGTGGTGGGATCTCTAATGATTCAGCTATCTTAGAAACGGTGGTGGCGCCGTTCTTTTTTATTATATCAAAAACTTGGCCTCTTTCGCCCAGGATTTCCAGTTCATCGGATTTCTTCATGTGGGCTGTCATGATTTGTTGGATGCTTTCAAGGAGCACGGCGTCGTGGGCGCATGCTTTTATGCAGTATCCACAGCCGTTGCATAGATCAGGGTCAAAGACATATGCGATCCCTTTTCCGATGCTTAGTATGTATTCGGCGGCAATGTCTCCTTTGCCGCCCTGGATCTCTAGGCTGTTGACGGCGTTTACCGGGCAGACGATGACGCAGTTTCCGCATCCGCTACATTTGCCGTCTTCGACTTTCATCTTAAAGCTCATTTTTCTACTCCTTCTTCTACAAGCTTTTTGAAAGCGTCTTTCCACGTGCTTGTCCAGGCTCTTTCTGGTTCTTTTTCATATCTTATCTCATTTCTTTTGACTATGATGGCGTCGACTGAGCAGACGTTTACGCATGCCTCGCAATATATGCATGTTTCGTCGTCTACTATGATCTTTTCTAAGGTTTCGCCGACTTTTGCCCTTGGGAAGCTTAGGGTGTTGGATGGACATATCTCTATGCAGAGGCCGCAGCCTTGGCATCTGTCTTGGTCCAGACTGATTTCTCCTTTAAAGACTTTCTCCACTTTTATGGCATCTGTTGGACATGCTTTTTCGCATACTTTGCAGTATATGCAGAGTCTTTTTTCAAAGTCAATGGTGTTTTTTGTATCTTTCCCCTTGCCTGTGATCTTGCATTTGATGGCGTCTGTTGGACATGCTACTTCACAGTCGTTGCAGAGTGTTTTGGCTTCTTCGTCTTTGAATGCGCATTTTGTTTCGACGAATTCGAATTTGCCGGCGTAGCTTAGAATATCGCCTGTGTCCTTTATCGATTCCCCGTCTAGCACCATGTCAAGTGCATCAAACAGGCATGTGCCGACGCAGATGCCGCAGAGGAGGCATTTTTCCGGGTCTATCACGATGGTTGGTTGTTCAATGATCCTGGTTGATGTGGCGCCGGTTGCTCCTATTGTGATGGCGTCGAATGGGCAGGCTTGGAAGCAGATCTTGCAGCCCACGCATTTTTCTTGGTCAAAGACAAGTGTGCGTGTCTCCATCTTGGATTTTCTTTCGAAGGTTGTTTTGTTTCCGTCTACTTTTACTTTGAAGTCGAGTTCGTCTATTTCCAAGTGTAAAAGCCTCCGACAGCCGTATTTCCGCTTATATCAGGTTTTAATCCGTATATATCTCTTTTGACTCCGGGTGTTTAACATCGGAAACTAAACTATGGGTGGGTAATTTTGGAGTTACAAAACTGGGTAGTTTAGGGAGTTACGTGACACGTATTGCTCTTTATCTTCTACTTTGACATGTCGTTGTGGCAGGCCTTTGGTGTCAGGTCCTGATGTACGGGGCTTTGTTCTATATTCGACAGTTGGAGAAAAAAACTGCGTGAACCACCTTTCTGACGCATAGGTACGGGTTATGATAATGGCGGGCCTGCCGGGATTTGAACCCGGGTCTAGAGGTCCGAAGCCCCCCGTGCTATCCAGACTATACTACAGGCCCACTAGACCTTGGGACCAGGGCTAATTTAAACCTTTGTCACCTGGTCAAAAAAAGAGGCGGGGGGTTTATATTATTCGGAGGGGTGTCTCTGCTCCAGGGCTTAGATCGGGGAGTACTGCGTAGATGGTGTCTTCTTCCTCTACTGTGGTGATTGCTCCTTCAACTTCTCTTTTTGGTGTTATTTTGAGTGTAACGCCTTTTATCACCGTGTCCCCTGTATTTTTAACTATGGCTTCTTGGCTGTTTCCGGTGATCTCCAATGTTTGTCTGCTCTTCCACCAATCTGCTACCTCGATGCAGGATGCTGGCCAGACATTCTTTTTGTTTATATAGTCTAAGAACTCTATAAACTGTGGGAGGTTTTCCATTGTCTTCTCTGGATGCGTGTGGAATGAGAAGAGTTCTCCTTTTTCGTGGGTTCTTTTAAATATCAGATAGGTTGGTGTTGTGGAGTATTCCATGGTCTCTTTGCTCCAGAAGGGATCGTAGTTGATGGCCATGGGGACCTCTATTATTCCGTTTATTTGGGGCATGGTCCCGATCATTGAAGAATCATAGACATAGCCCGAGTCTTCTAAAATTTTTATGGTATCACTATTATATCTTAGATAGGGTGCCCTGAAGCCACGGGGTTTGAAGTCGTGTTCTTCCAGCCATTTATCTGATTGTTTTATCCAGAAATCTTGGTACTTGAAATTAAGATCGCTTAGCATCCATTCAGACTGATTCCAGGCCATACTTGCAACTTCAAAGTCTTTTAAGATATTTAGGACCTCAGGCGTGTCCTGGTAGTATCCGGTGACAACAAAGAATGTGGCGTTTATCTCCTTGGACCTTAAAATGCTGGTCAGGGTTTTCAGGTCGTTTTGGCTTGCTCTTTCCATGTCGAAGGTGGTGCAGACTGCCGATCTGTAGCCATTAGGCCAGTTAGCTATCTCTATCTCTGTAGAGCGGGTGATGCATCCAGCTGAAACCAGGACCAATACCACACATATAATTAATAATCCTCCTTTCATGAAAATCTCTCTAAGTCTAATAACCTTAACTGTTTTGATTGGGGATATGATTGTAAGTGATCACATAAAGGAATATAAATGTAACTCATTTGTTAAATCAGACGCTATAGAAGGAATTAGAATTCAAAGTAAAAAAAGATGAACTAGGAAATGATTTCGTAAATTTACTCGTCAGATGCTTTCGATTCTTTACTATCTTTCAGTTCTTTTAATTTTTTTGCCAGCTCTTCAACCTTCATTTTTCTTCCAGCTTTTATTCTTTCGTCGATATCCTTTCTTCTGTTGATTTGATCAGATAGGCTTTGAGCCGCTTTCTTCTCTGTATCAAGCCGCATTAATTTTTTATTAAGAGCACCAGTAATCAATGGGGCGAACTTCTTTTCAAAGAGTTCTCTTTCCTTCACATCCTTCGCCATTGCATCGTCTAGTGTCTTCAGTTCGCTCATTAGACCATCAATGAATTTGTCTTTTTCTTCGAGTTTGGTACCTATTTCAGTTTCCAGTTCCTTTACTCTACCAAGCAGACGGGCAGAGTCTGTCTTGAAGGATTTTCTCGTGGAATCAAGTTCAAGTTCCATCGATTTGGAGAGTTCTTCTTTGTCTGTTAAAATCTCTTTTAGGTTCTTTATTTCTGATCTTAAGTTTTCAGCTCCTTCTTTTAGTCCTTCCATTTCAGAGCCTTG
>SDBV01014165.1_pt1 | contig 10068 bp, 6 predicted proteins | sample 2277081 | NCBI WGS metagenome assembly SDBV01 (sample SAMN10402039, study PRJNA504765) | marine sediment metagenome | isolation source: marine sediment core GS10_PC15, 223 cmbsf | place: Arctic Ocean: Southern Knipovich Ridge | collected 2010 | reverse complement strand
AGGGACTAAGAGATATGGCAAAAGGAAAAAGAAGAAAATGGAAATTGCCGATTGTAGTGATATTGCTGCTATGCGTGTTTGCACTTGTGGTCAAGGCGGGATGTCTGCCGGAGAAAGATGCCGGTGCGCTGGAGGACAGGATCGTGAAAATTAAAGAGCAAATGCAACCTCTGGAATCCGTCGGGTCGGGTGATTATCCGGATTGTGTGAAGATGTATTTCGATTATTACGGCCTGGATATGGCGGATCGGATCGAAGGCGTCGAGCACCTGTTCGGGACGTTCGAATCGTCCGAGTGGACGCTTGCGGCGAATATCTACAGGCCCAAAGAGTATAAGGCGACGGTTGTTTTGCTGCACGGCTACCTGAATCATACCGGACAGTTCAAGCACCTGATAAGACATCTTCTGGAGCGCGGGTTTGCCGTTGCCGTCTATGACATGCCGGGGCACGGTCTTTCCGGCGGGGAGCGGGCGGTCATTGACGATTTCTCACAGTATACCCAGACCCTTGTCGATTACACGAAGATCGTCGGTAAAATGGTGAAAGGCCCGTACCACCTGATCGGGTTCAGCACCGGCGGAACGATTGCGATAGATTATCTGCTTGTGCGCAAGGACGAGTTTTTCGATCGCGTTGTTCTTGCGGCGCCTCTTGTACGCAGCGTGGCGTGGAAGTCGTCGGAGGCGGGCTATAAGCTTTACAGTAATTTTGCCGACAGCGTACCCAGGACCAAAAGGAAGAATTCCTCGGACAAGGAGTTTTTAGCATTCAACAAATACAAGGACGTGCTGCATTGCGAGAAGGTATCGCTCAAGTGGGTCAAGGCCATGTACGACTGGAACGATAAGGTGGAGGCTGTCGAGGCCGACGACCGTTCGATCGCGGTGATCCAGGGCACGAAAGATACGACGGTATCGTACAGATACAACCTGAAGTTTATTAAGAGAAAATTTCCTGATGTAACCGTCATGATGATCGAGGACGGTCGTCATGAACTTTTTAATGAATCGAAGGAGTTGCGCCAGAAGTCCCTGGATTGCGTGACAGAATACCTTGAGGAGTAATTTATCGGCGCACTCTTGTGCAACGGGATTGAAGGGCGCAAGAACGTCTGTAGAGAAAGTTGTGACAATGAAGGATCAATCGTTGAAATTGAGTCGGTCTTTCGGGTGGCTGAATGCCACGCAGTTTCTGGGTGCACTAAACGACAACATCTTCAAACTGCTGATCATTTTCTTTCTGATTGCCGATCGTAAAGCACAGTTCGCTGACACCGCTTCCACCGAACCTGATATCACTTCCATCACAACTAACGTAACCTCGCTGGCAACTATTGTTTTTGTTGTCCCGTTTCTCATCTTCACGCCGTTTGCCGGTAAGCTTGCGGACCGTTTCAGCAAACGAAATATTGTGGTGATCACAAAAAGTGCCGAATTCCTTGTAATGCTCCTGGGCTGTGTTGCGATGTATCTTGGCAATGCTACCGGCGTGTTGATCGTGCTTTTCTTAATGTGTACGCAGAGTGCTTTTTTCGGTCCGTCGAAATTCGGCATTATTCCGGAACTTGTAACGTCCGAGCAACTCTCGCGGGCAAACAGCTTCATAGAGGGTTTAACATTCATAGCTGCTGTGATAGGTGCGGCGATAGCTCCTTTTGTTACACAGATCACCGGCGGCCATTTTGCTTTGGCGGCAATGGCGTGTGTTGTCGTTGCAGGCGGTGGGGCTTTGTGCAGCCTGTCCATTGAGCGAACTGTTCCTGCCGGCGGAGGCAAGCGGGCATCGCTGTTTTTTGTGAAAGATGTTTATGATTCGCTGCGACAGGTTCGCGGTGATCGCTACCTGTTGATGACGGTTTTTGCATCGGCATATTTCCTGTTCATCGCTGCGTTTCTGCAAATGAACCTCATACCATACGGAACCGATTCACTGAACCTCAAAGTAGTCCCCAGTGCTTACCTGTTTGTTGCCGCCGGGTTGGGAATCGGGCTCGGTTCGTATCTTGCCGGACGTCTTTCCGGTCGAAGCATTGAATTCGGGATTGTCCCTATAGGAGCCTTCGGGCTTGCGTTCTGCACGATCATACTTTCCCTTGTCGGCATGTCGGCGGCTGCAAATATAATCCTTGTTTATGTCCTGATATTTCTGACTGGTGTAAGCGCGGGTCTGTTCGTTATTCCTCTTCAGGCATTCATACAGCTTCGCAGCCCTAAGAAGATTCGCGGCGAGGTCATTGCAGCTTCGGCATTCCTGAGCTGGATCGGCGTGCTGATATCGGCGGGTCTGCTTTTTGTTTTAGGTTCCGTCCTGAAATTGTCTCCGGCACAGTCGTTTTTTGTTCTCGGTATGCTGACGTTGGTCCTGGCGGTTGTGGCGATTGTTATTTTGCCGGATTTTCTGGTGCGTTTTATTATTGTGGTGGTTGCGCGTTTCTGCTACCGCATCAAAGTTGTCGGAAGCGAAAATGTTCCCGCGGAAGGCGGTACGCTGCTCGTTTCCAATCATGTCTCATGGGTGGATGGGATTTTGCTTGCGGCGGCTCAGCAGCGGCGCATCCGTTTTCTGATTGACCGCGAGATAGCCGGTACGTGGTGGCTAAAGCCGTTTTGCAAACTGATGCGTGCGATACCGATTTCGACGGACGACCCGCCCAAAAAGATCATGGAATCGCTGCGTCAGGCCCGCCAGGCCATGAAAGACGGTTTCATTGTCTGCATTTTTGCCGAGGGCGGCATAACGCGTACGGGTGTGCTGCAGCAGTTCAAGGGCGGTTTCGAGAAGATCATGAAAAACACACCCTATTCGGTGATCCCCGTTCATATCGGGGGGGCGTGGGGCAGCATCTTCAGCTACTACCACGGCCAACTGCTCTCGACCCTGCCTAAGCGTTTTCCTTATCCGGTCTCGATTCATTTCGGCGAGGCGATGGGCGCCACCTCCAGTGCTGTCGAGATTCGCGAGGCGGTGATGGAGCTGTCGGGTGATTATTTCAATTCGCTGAAATCTCAAAGAAAATCTTTGGGGGAGCTTTTCGTTCGGTCTGCCCGCAAGAACTGGTCCGGTCGGTGCATTTGGGACCCTACCGGCAAGAAGCTCAACTACGGACGAACTCTTACCGCTGCGATAGCGCTGGGGACCGAGATTGACAAACTGACGGACGGTCAGATCAACGTCGGCATCCTGCTTCCGCCGTCGTGCGGCGCCGTTCTTGCAAATCTGGCGCTGACAATTGGCGGCAAGGTTCCGGTGAACATCAGCTATGTTCTCTCCCGCCAGGCCCGGGAGCATGCCGTCGACCAGTGTGGTATCAAGTGTATCATCTCATCGAGGGCTTTTCTCAAAAAAATCAAAATGGATGAAAATATGCCCGGCCTTGTTTTCATCGAGGACCTGATCGAGAGAATCACGCCCGATGTCAAAAGGAAGTCATTTATCAAAGCCCGCTTCATGCCCGCGCGAGTGTTGGCAAGGCCGGGGCATTTCAAGGCCGACGATGTGGCGACCATAATATTCTCTTCCGGAAGTACGGGCGTGCCCAAAGGCGTGATGCTGAGTCATCACAACATCATCTCGAATATCGAGGCCGCACGTATGATTTTCAGGATATACCCGACGGACGATTTCTGCTCCGGGCTGCCGTTCTTTCATTCGTTCGGCCTGACGTTTACGATGTGGCTGCCTTTGTTGACGCGGATTTCTGCAAGCTATGTTCCAAACCCTCTTGACGGCAAGCTTGTCGCGCAAACGGTTCGCGAACAGAAATCCACTATAATCATCACAACTCCCACGTTTCTCATGGGTTATATCAGACGTGCCGAGCGTGAGGATTTTGCAACGGTTCGCCTGGTTCTTGTCGGCGCAGAGAAACTCAGACCACGGCTTGCAGATTCGTTCGAAAAAAGATTCGGCATTCGGCCTATGGAGGGTTATGGGGTGACGGAACTTTCGCCGCTGATTTCGCTGAATGTACTCGATGTTGAGATAGGCGGCATAAAGCAAATCGGCCACAAGCCAGGCACTGTCGGCCATCCCATACCCGGAATGGCCGTCAAAATCGTCGATCCGGAGGATAAAACGCCTTTGGCCCCCGGCGAACCGGGCCTGCTGTTGGTAAAAGGGCCCAATGTGATGTTAGGCTATCTCAACATGCCCGATGAAACCGCCGAAGCCATACAGGACGGATGGTACAATACGGGCGATATAGCCAGCATGGACCCCGATGGTTTCCTGACTATCACGGACCGGCTGGCGCGATTCAGTAAGATAGGTGGCGAGATGGTGCCCCATTTGAAGGTCGAGGAAGTATACCTCAATGCCCTCGGCACGCACGAGCATGTGGTGGCGGTTACAAGTGTCCCCGACGGCAGAAAGGGCGAGCAATTAGTCGTACTGTATGTGGGTTCGGCTTGCGATGCCGGGAAACTTCACGAGATTATCTCGAACGCGGATCTGCCCAATATATTCAAGCCCAAACGCGACAACTATGTAAAAGTGGATGCGATACCCGTCTTGGGTACGGGCAAATTAGACATAATGGGACTGCGCAAACTGGCCTTGGCTGCAAGAGAGGCCACCGCCCGGCAACAGGATTAGCGTCTGAGCCTTACGCACAAAACTTTATTTGATGGGAAGGGGAAGATGAAGTACCTGGAAAAGGCCAAAACGAAAACTCTTGTTTTGTTACTGTGTTCATTGGCTCTGATGCTTGTCGTGCCCACCGCTTCCTGCGAAAAGACCGAGCGGAGACAGGAGGTCATCAAGTTCATGCAGACGGTGGGCTTGAAGAAGGAACTTCGTGCGCCGGTCAAAGTCAGCACCGACGAGTCGGGGCTGTTGTCTATTGCAGACGAAGGCACGTTTATCGTGCAGTACATGATTGTCGGTGCGGCCTCTGCCCGCGAGCCCAATGTGGTTGTGGCGTCTGATATCAAGATTCGCGCCGGTGCCGACAAAATCGTGGTGGTTACCCATGGATGGATCGATAAAGGGGCAAGCGGTTGGCCGGCGGATATTGCCCGCGCTTTTGTCGAGCGAACCGATCCCAACGAGTGGGTGTGCGCATTTTTTGACTGGAAGGGCGGGGCCGGTGTTATCAACCCCGTGGACGCGGCGAAATACGGACGGGATATCGCCGGTCCCAGGCTGGTCGCGGCTCTGAGCAAACTGCCCAATCGATTCAAGCACGTTCATTTGATAGGCCATTCGGCGGGCGCGTGGACAATTAATTCGGCGGCCAAGCTGATCTGCCGAAAAATGACGCCTGCGACGCTTCACCTGACATATCTGGACGCCTACGTTCCATCGGGATGGGCCCCGGCCGACATTGCCGATATCGCGACGTGGTCACCGAAAACGACCTGCTACGCCGAGCACTACTACACCAGAGACATCACGTTTAGGGCTACCGAACTGGACCTGCCGTATACGTTCAATGTTGACATTACCGCCATTGACCCGTGGTTCAAAGAGCACGAGTTTCCTTACCGCTGGTATTGTGCTTCGATTACCGGCGGTTTTAATCGGTTCGACGAGAAGAAGAGCAAGGTGTTTGCATCGCATGAGGGCACGGAATACGGTTTTGGGCGGAGCCTGGAGGCCGGCCGGGAAAACTGGCGCAAGAGCCTGACGCTGAAAAAGGGCGCTCAAGCCGTGAAACTTCGTCTCAAGAAAGCCCCCTTCGGTCTGGATTTTCTCAGGCCACGACGAAAAGGACCCCAAAAATATTGACAAGGCCGACATCTAACAGGTCCCTGTTAAATTCCTTCCGTTTGATTGAAACCAGGCCGGTGGGGTTTGCCCCGCCATAATTATTGTTTGGAATAGGCTGGGGGCAATTATGCTTGTCAAGTCTCTGATTAGCCATATAATGCCGTTTTGCAGAAGCCTTTGCTGTTTTGTACATGCGAGAGGATATGGCCGAGTCGAGAGTATGCACCAATGTTGGGTCGAGTAAAAGCGGCCGCAGGAAGGATGCGAGTACTCGGCGCCGAAGGCGTCTGCGGTGCTGTATTTGGGTGGTTTTCGTGCCGGCAGGGGTTGTCGGCGTGAGCTTTCTATGGGGATGTTGTCTGATGACAAAGATGCCCGGCACCGGATACAAAGGGCCTTTGCCTGCGTTGACCGATTCGCAGACGGCCCTTGCCGATGAGTTGAAAAACGACGTCGAAGAGCTTGCCGACCGGATCGGCGAGCGAAATCTATGGCATTATTCAAATTACATGGATTCGGCGGATTTCATTGAATCGATGCTCACCAAGGCAGGATGCGCTGTCGCCCGGCAGGACTATGAGGTCATGGAAAAGACCTGTTACAATATTACCGGTGAGGTGCCGGGCGCCAGGAGCGCCGATGAGATTGTTCTCATCGGTGCACACTACGACTCCTTCAGGGGAACTTGCGGCGCCAACGACAATGGTTCGGCGGTTGCGGCGGCGCTAGCGCTGGCAAGGCGATTGGCGGACAAGGAAAGCGACCGGACGCTGCGTTTCGTCTTCTTTGCGAACGAAGAACCTCCATTTTTTCAAACCGAGGATATGGGAAGCTGGGTATACGCCAAGGGCTGTCGCGCCCGCGGCGACAACATTATCGCTATGCTGAGCCTTGAAACGATGGGGTATTATTCCGATGAGCCGAAAAGTCAGAACTATCCGTTTCCCTTCAGCCTGTTTTACCCGTCTACCGGCAATTTCATTGCATTTGTCAGTAATATGGGTCCGTCGAAGCAGCTTTTGCGCGAGGTCATGGGGTCATTCAGGCAGAATTGCCGGTTTCCTTCGGTGGGAGCGGCGATTCCGGGCGGCGTCGCCGGCGTTGGCTGGTCGGACCACTGGGCGTTCTGGCAGGAAGGCTACAGGGCGATAATGATAACCGATACCGCCCCTTTTCGCTACGAACACTACCATACGGCGGGCGATACGCCGGATAGAATCGATTATGAGAGGCTGGCCCGCGTGGTTTCGGGGCTTGAGGCGGTTATTTTGGAAATGGCACGTATTTAAGGTGTTGAAAGATTCTGATAAGACGTTAGAATCTACAGAGATTTGTCGGCCGGACGATGCCGGCTGTTTGATGGTGAGCCAATATGACCTATGGTAGAGAGATCCTTGTAATAGGTATAAGTTACCTGTTGGGATGTATGTCGGCGGGATACTACCTGGTGAGGTTGCGCACGGGAAGAGATATCCGCCAATCCGGAACGGGCAGCACCGGGGCAAGGAATGTCTCGCGAACATTGGGCAAGAGCGGCTACGCAATTACGTTAGCGGCGGATATCCTCAAGGCTGTAATCGCAGTAAAATTGGCGCAAATACTGGAGGTTGAGCCGTGGGCGGTCATGCTGTCGGTTCTTGCGGTGGTAGCCGGGCATATCTGGCCTCTCCAGTTGGGCTTTCGGGGAGGAAAAGGTGTAGGCACCCTGATGGGGGCTCTGCTGGTTTTTGACTATCGACTCCTTGCCGTGCTTTTGTTGGTTTGCGCCTTGTCATTTTTCACTACCAGGAAATACATCATCAGCGGGATGTTAGCTGTTTTGAGTTTGCCCGTTGCCGCCGTTGTTATGAAATATCCGAGGCCGGGCATGCTTGGCGTTGTGCTGCTTACGATGATCATTTTATGTGCTCACAGGATCAACATACGGGAAGTCTTTCAGCAAGGTCGCCGAAAGGCAAATGCAATATCAGGGAGTGAGAAATAAGGGCAGGCAGACATGGCGAGTTCACATACTTTTAAGATAGCAACGGAACCGTGGGAGTTCGAGCAGATCAACAGGCTCAACTATGAGACGTTTGTCGAAGAGATTCCTCAGCATCAGAGAAATCCGCAGGGGGTACTTGTGGATAAGTTCCACAAGGAGAATACGTATATTGTCTGCGTTGAGGACAATGAGGTGTTGGGCATGTTGGCGGTTCGCAGCAATCGCCCGTTTTCACTGGAGCAGAAGTTGGCGGACCTTGATTCGCATCTTCCGCCTTACCGGTCGCTTTGTGAAGTGCGCCTGCTGACGACAAAGAAGAACAAGCGGCACAGTCGCGTGGTCCACGGCCTGCTGAAAGAGACGCTGCAATACTGCGTCGACAAAGGGCATGACGTTGCGATTATCTCGGGCATTATCGAGCAGCAGAAGCTCTATGAGCATATGGGCTTTGTTGCATTCGGCCCGGTCGTGGGCAAAGAGGGTGCGTTGTTCCAGCCGATGTACCTGACGGGGGAGAACTACGCTCGCTCCAAGAAACCGGCAATACAGATTTCGACGATTCCATCCACGGGCCGGGTGATCCTGACGCCGGGTCCGGTGGATATTGCGCCTTCCGTTCGTCGGGCGTTCAATGAAATAACCATTGCGCACCGATGCCAGGAGTTTATGGATCTTCACGGCGAAACGAAGAAACTCCTTTGCGATCTGGTCAACGCCGAACGCGTCGAAATGTTCATGGGCTCCGGGACGATGGCCAACGATATCATCGCCGGCCAGTTGTCTTTGAATCGCGGCAGGGGGCTTATCCTGAGCAACGGCGAATTCGGAAACAGGCTCATCGACAGCGCCGAACGCTTCGGTCTTGATTTTGACGCTCTCACTCGGGAGTGGGGACAGGCGTTTGCCGCAAATGATATCGAGAACATTCTGGATAGCAGTCCGGATACCCGATGGCTGTGGGCGGTGCACTGTGAGACGTCGACGGGTATGCTCAACAATCTCGATATGCTGCGCCAAATCTGCCGCAAACGCGACATACGCCTGTGCCTTGATTGCATCAGTTCCATCGGCTCGGTGTCGGTGGAGCTTGGCGATGTCTATCTTGCTTCTGCGGTCAGCGGAAAAGGTTTCTGTTCGTATTCCGGGTTGTCGATGGTGTTTTACAACCATGACGTCAAATCGTCTGACAAGAAACTGCCCCGGTATCTGGACCTCGGCACCTATGCCGAAAACGGCGGTGTGCCGTTTACCATCCTGTCCAACCTGGTCGGTGCGCTGAATGCATCTCTCAAGACCGTTGATGTAGAAAAGAAAGACCGGCAGAATCGCACGGTTTCGGCCTGGCTGAGAAATGAGATACGCGCTATGGGGCTGGATATTCTCGTCGATGGGCCCGAGGCTGCGCCATGCGTGATGACCATTTGCATGCCGGACAGGCTAATCTCACTGCAAATCGGTTCGCAACTGGAAGACAGGGGTTTCTTTACCCATTACAAGAGCAGCTACCTGAAAAAAAGAAACTGGCTGCAGATATGTCTCATGGGTGATGTCTCGCAAGAAGTATTAAGCCCCCTGTTGACAAATATCAAGCAATTCATTGCTTGACCCCCGCCATGGGGTGCGCGATAGGGGTACCTGCCGTGACGTTATGGTCAATAACACCCCAACTGTGAAGAGGAAAACTTAAACTTCCACGCGTCTCGCTTGCCTGCTCAACTGCAATCGCCATGACAAGCCTTCTTGAAACGGCACCGCGGACCTTTAATTCACTCGGGTTCTTTGCGCCAGTCCTTCTCTGCGTCGTGGCCGTACTTCTTTACCCGCAGTTGCCGCAGGCGCACCGATTCGATACCGAGGTAGTGGCCTTTGAAAGCGGTGTTTTTGCCGGCTGTGGCGGCTTGGCGGCGGGTTTTAGCAGTTCGTCGATGCGGGTTCTGTAGGTTTCCAGGCTTCGGTCAACGAGTTTTAGGCCGTTGATCATTATTGTGGGGGTGGCGTTGACGTTACATTTCTTCGCCTCGGCTAAGTCGGTGGCGATAAGCTTGTCTATCTGCAACTGGTCGGCCATCACCAGGTCGAAGATGTTGAGGTCCAGCTTGAGTTGCCTGGCATGGGCGCGCAGATCGGATATCTCCAGCTTGCCCGCGCCTGCCATAAGCCGGTCGTGCATCTTCCAGAACAGCTCAGAGCCTCCCTGCTGCAGCGCCATCTGCGCTAAGGCGTGGGCGGGCTTGGCCTTCTTGTGGAAGCTCAGCGGCTTGTGCTTGAAGACAAGGCGGACCTGGTCCGGGTATGCAGCGAGAATCTCCTTGAGCTTTGGATATTCGCGTGCGCTGAAGGGACACTGGAAATCGACGAACTCAACGATGGTG
>SDBV01014164.1_pt1 | contig 10068 bp, 18 predicted proteins | sample 2277081 | NCBI WGS metagenome assembly SDBV01 (sample SAMN10402039, study PRJNA504765) | marine sediment metagenome | isolation source: marine sediment core GS10_PC15, 223 cmbsf | place: Arctic Ocean: Southern Knipovich Ridge | collected 2010 | reverse complement strand
AGTATCGCCGCACAGATGGCGAGGGGATCGGTCGGGGCTACGGTAGGTGCATGATTTTGGTACGGCCAAAAGATTGCCCATTCCTCACCCTGCGGCGTTGCGAGCATAGCCAGTGAACAATGGTGTTTTTTGATGCTGAATAACCCCACCTTCTCCGCCGCTTCCATCGCGTGGGTCATGCCGCCACTGGGACGGAACGGATAACCTCCGTTTGGATTAGACGGACTGGGCCGGAAATCGTCGTGGTTAGGATCGGAGATGTCGCAGTAGTAAACATCATAAGCTAGTATTGCTGCACCGATCCCCGCCGCCTTCGCCACGGCAAGGTCAAGTTCTGCGTTTGGTTTGGTGAGGTTCATTGTGTTCCTTTCAGTCCTATCCACCACGCCCACGAGTCGGCGAACGGGAATGATGGGTAGTTGGTTTGCCAGTCGAGACACAGTGTCGCGGCAAAACCTAACCTGGCGGTCTCTTCCATTACCAAGTCATCCAGTTTCACCGGCCGGCATTCCGCGACCGTGCTCTTGTACACAGCAATCTCGACGGGCATGGTCGAGGCGGGTTGCCGTTCAATTCTACTATCACACCACTCTATGGCCGCACCACTTGATCCTTCATACCACTCCTCGCCCCACGCGATCACGTCTCCGGGGCTGCCATACTTTTTCAGGGCATTCGCAACACCCCCATGCAAGGGCTCCTCAAGAACATGGCACACGTCAAACCATTCCGGCGGCTGCGGTTCCATCGGTCGCAGGAACGCGGTCAGCGTACCGGCACGGAGTTGGTCGAGTTCGGGGGCAGTGGGGATGAGGAGGGTGGTCATATCTGATAATCCAACTCCGGTGCCACAATAACCGGCTTCCAAATTTCCAGCGTTGCCAGTAGTGCTTCCAGAGTTTTGACTCCCTGCACGGGAACATTGAGTATTTCAATCACCTGCCCGTCAAGCGACTTGTATCGGATGTCACTTCGCGGCAAGTGCTTCTCTGTCGGATGTACTGGACATGGTATAGAAAAATCCATCTCACTTTCCTTTCGTGGCTCGTCTTCGCGCAACCTTGGACCGTTCGCTCAGGTGCTCGCACTCCGGCGAGTAGGCACAATACATCTTACAAAAATACAACGAATGACGGCCGCATTTTGCAAGATGTTCGCAGTCGGATCGCCTGACGCCTTGGGCTGATCGTGTTGGCATCTTCTCCTCCGCTCGCGGGTTAGGGGGTGGTTATTTGTACCAGCATTCGAGGTACACGGTCTTGCCGATGTAGGGCGTGAGGGCTTCGTCAAACATCAACCGCGCATAGCCATCTTGATTGTTGCGCCAAAAGCACTTAGGCCGATCGTCGCTCCACCGAATCCTCAGCGGCTCTCGCTCTGGTTCTGCGGTATCGTGCAACGTGAGCCATATTCGTTTTGCCCCTGCCGGTATGTTGAACAGCTTACCTAATCCAAAGTGGCAGATATACGTAGACCTATCACTGCTCTCCCAGAACGCATCCTTATTTTTCCGCCTGAATATCCGCTGGATAATCTTCATCGCTCACTCTCCTTTCGCGTTAGCCCGCCGGGGCGGGGTTTCTCTCAACCGCAAGTGTTCCGGAAAGTTCAATACGTTAGAATCCACCATGCCGCCAATCTCCATCTGCTTGACGTACACGGGTACGCTGGCCGCTTGGCATTGCTCGACCACCGACTCGATCCATTCGAGTTCGCACGGGCGGCGCCCGGGGCCGGATTCGCAGCCGATGATGACGTGGTTGAGTGTCGTCCATTCGGGATACTCGCCGTGTAGATCACACCTGCAATACTCCTCGTCTCCACCGCACCCCGGACACCCCTCACGCAGCCACTCCCCACAAAACTCCACCAGCCCCAGCGCCGGCTCATACGATATTCCATGTACGGCAGCGGGGCAGCGTAACAGGTGCGGAATGTTCTCATCGGCGGTAGCCTGGTCGCTTATGCTGGTGTAGAGCTGGACGTTTGCGAGGGGCCATGGCGGCATAATCTCCGTGGGCCCCAAAAAGTGTTCGACATCGACCGGAAATAGGCCGAACGCGGTCGCCGCCTTCATTACTAGGTACGACCGCCGGATTGGGTCATCGAAGTATTCGACCACCCGCCCCGGTCTCTTCGTGAACACCAAAAACGTGTGCTGCGGACAGAGAGCCATCACCGCGAACACCCGGTCGATGAAGTCGAAGGGTACGTCTTTGTGAAAAAGGTCGCCCATGAAAGCCGTACCGATGACGGCCGGCTTGCGGAGCCTCAGCGGTTCGTCGAGCTTGCTCTCGTCGCACACCACGCCGAACGGATCGGCCGGGTCGTAGTTGCCCATGTGAGTTTGCCGTTTCGCCATCTTCTCCGCCCAGCAGTTTCGGCACCCCGGGGCGATGGGCGTGCAGCCGTGCATGGGATTCCACGTGTGCGTTAAAAAAGGAATTTTCGTTCGATTCACGGGATTGCCCTTGCTATTGCGTATCTAGACTAGTATAGCGACCTTGGCTCGTCGCGCTGTTGCCCACGCTGTACAGGCAGGCCGACTCGCCCCAGCGAAAACGCTTCCATGTTTGCATTGCGGAAAGAACGCAAGGGAATATCATCACCACAGAGGCTATAGCACAGCGCATCAACTCGATGTTATCGCACTTTGCAAATCCTGCCATTGTCTTGCTCACTCATCATAACTGAGGTAGGGGATCTTGGTTCGTTGCATCACGCAGGTTCCTTTCGTATTATCACTCTGAACTCCCGGACTGGGAACCCGACATTCTCTCTGCTAACCGCCTCCCACTTGGATGGGATGTAGGTGTCGAGATGTCCGTTGCGTGAAGGACGGTGCTTTCCTTTGCGCTCGCCGGCGTCTGTGGGAACCAGACAACGGTCCGTGGCTCGACTCTTGCCCCTTGCAACACGCCGCCACCCCTTAGGCATCCGGCGGGTCATAACCCATGGGCCACAACCGAAATGACTCCAGCCGCCATAGGACACGTTCATCATTCACCGCCTTTCTCCGCGAGCGCGGCTTTGCGAATCAATCTCGTGTCTTGACTTCCGCACTTTTCGCACAGAACGTACGGGATTACATCCAACAAGTGATATGCTACATTTCCGCAGTTCCAACACTTTCGATGGCTCATCGTCGCGACGGCAGCTTCCAACTCCGCTACCCGTTCGTCGGGCGGGGGCGGGGGAGCGACGTCAAGCCGCTTCCACGAGGGAATAGTTTCCAAACACGGACACCGTCGGTCACGAAACCTGCTCTGACTTGCGAGCCATTCGGGCATCTTGCCGTCAGTCGTTTCGATTTCCAAACGACACGGCAGTCCGCAAAGATTACACTCCCACCGCTCAGTCTTTGTTTGCATCGTCCTCTCCTTCCCCCGCGGCACGGAGGATTGCGGTTATGGGGTCGGGGTCACGGGCAAGTTCAACACCAGCGAACGTAACTACGCCCCAGGACCCAAAACTGACACTGAGAACCTGCCACCTATACTGGTGTTTCAGCCATATCTCCCACGCACGCTCTGCCCGGCTCGCCGTGGCGAAGTGGCGGTGGAGGATTTCTTGTGTCTCTTTATGGGATTGTTCCGGCCAAAACGAAGGCGCCGGAGCCAGGAGGGTTTTTATAATATCTTTCGCCGCCTCCTCGATCGACGCACTGGGCTCAGGGGGCTGCGAGTAGATTGACGTGAGTTCGGCGAGCACGAATTCCAACTGGAAAATCGTCAGGCTATGCCGTGTTGCAATTTTGTGCAGCATATTTGTGCGCGCAATGTCAGCCAGAATCCGGAATACTGGAACGTCGGTTCCCGCAACGCACGGCACGCCGCCGCGGACGTCGGGGGTGGATGTGATGGCGGTCATGTTAGGTCCTTTTCTACTTGAATGATTCGCTCGCCGATCCAGCGCATCACGGGTACGGCCATTGAGTTGCCCAGTGCCCGGTATCGCGGGCCATCGCAGGCGGGCTTGTTACGGTAGGGAATGAGGGTATAATTTCGCGGAAATCCTTGCAGGGCCTCACATTCGATGGGCAACAGCCGGCGTACCGCCATCCCGGACGCCACAGCATCAACGTGCGATGAATCCACGGTAGGGCTCGGATCACCGTCCTGCCCAACGCCCACGCCTTGCCGATTCTGCTTGTCGTGTTTCTCGGGGTCCCGTCCAGCGTTTCGCATGTCGATTGGGATGGCTACCGCCTGCCCACCCTTCGCCTCAAGCGGCAACGACTGCTCTAACGAAATAGGGTCTTGCCTGGCGTGGAACGCCACTACCTGCCCCGACTCCGCAGCCTGTTGCGTCGTCATCGCGTGCCCGTGTTCCTTACTGTGGGATTGTAGGGGGCCGGTCACGTAGGTTTGCTGGCTTTCATCGTAGTGATCTAGAGTAGAGCCGTGCGCGAGCGGCCTGGCAACTTCGGGATTCAATCCTGGGTTTATCCCTGCACCACGACGCTCTCCAGAGCCAGCATCAATTGTTCCGGCAACGTCCGGTTTCGTTTCTCGGCTCGGTGGAGGATTCCGGCGCAGGCTTTCGCGCTCAAAAAGAACCGCGACGGCACGTCGCCAGTCTCCAAGATGTCCGACAACGAACACACGGCGGCGCCGTTGGGGTACTCCGAAATACTGTGCGTCCAGGATTCGGTAGGCCCACCCATACCCGAGTTCTGCCAGTGCCCCGAGGAAGGTTCCAAAGTCCCGTCCTTCGCCACTTGACAAGACTCCGGGGACATTTTCCCACACCACCCAGCGGGCGCGTGTTGCACGAGCAAGTTGAAGAAATCTGAGGGCCAGGTTGCCACGAGGATCTGCCATGCCCTTTCGGAGTCCCGCAACACTGAAGGATTGACAGGGGGTTCCTCCGACAAGAAGGTCAATTGGTTCGTGTCTTTCAAGGTCGCCCTCCGTGATAGCAGTCATGTCGCCCAGGTTCTGCGTCTCGCGATAGTAGTGCTTCAGCAGCGCACAGCAAAACGGTTCGATCTCCGAGTACCACGCAAACCGCCAGCCCAGCGGTGCCCATGCCACCGTGGCCGCTTCGATCCCGCTGCACACGCTGCCGACTTTCATTCGCCCCTCGCTTCCTGTGCGGCCGACTCCGCGGCTTGGGTTATTTCTTTGGTTACCTCTGAAATGTCCTGCCTGAACAATCCCGCGTGTACTGTGTCCCCTAATGCCTCGTTGGCGGATTCGATACGTTGGATCCACACAGGCAGCTTGGCGACGATGGCATGCTCCTCTGCTGCCTTGCGGTAGCACGGCCACCATGAATCTCCCTCGGAGTGACACCAGCATCCGGGGTTCCCCGACACGCTACTGAGCACGCCGTCAACGTCGAGCACCGCAGGTTCGTTGCCTTCGTCGCACCATTTACAGAACATCATTCCCTCGCTTTCTGTTCGGCCGCTTGGCGTAATGCCGCGATAGCCTCGGACAACTCGCCTCCGTCCGCTCTTTCGGCCCATTCGTTCGCGTCCCAGATTGTCAGCACGTCGCGGGCAGCGGTAGCAATTGTCTGCAAGTGTTTCATCTCGACCGCGATGACTTCCCATAACGCGGGCTCTCGCAAAAGGTCTACGTGGTAGATTGCCTTGCCGTTAATCTTCATCACGTCCTCGCTTTCGGTTCATCGAACAGCCCGAGCTGGGCGGTGGAATAAAACCCCGGAGCCCGCTACGGTGAGCGGGAAAACTCCGGGAACACCTCGACAACCCACGAGCAGGTAAGCAGCCAAGGATTATTCAAACATTGCAAGCTCTGTCTGCTTTACATCTTTCAGCGATTCGAGATTCCGCTTCGCCTGTTTGTAGTATGTTTTCTTCAGTTCGATACCTATGCCGCGGCGACCGGTTGCTACGGCTCCACAGACTTCTGAGCCGATGCCCATGAATGGTGTGAGAACCGTTTCACCGGGATTGCTCCACAACTCGCAAGCACGCTCAATTACGTCGAGCTGGAGCGGGTGCATGTGTTTTTCGTCCGGTTCATCCTTGTCGGCGCGATTGGCAGAATACAAACTTGCCCCCTTGCCAAGTGTCCGGTCGATCCTTATATCGTGCCAGTTCGACGAGGCATATTGACGCCAGATCCATTGTGAATAGGCATTGTCAATTTGGTTATACTTATGGCCACGCCACTTCATTATATCAGCGGGTATCTCAGTTGATCCTGCGTAGTCTAAGAATCCGTGGTCATGTGCTACTGGTATCGGATTATCGCCTGATCGGCGAAACACGCAGAGATAGTCCGCGTTCGCGATGCTGACTGTTGTAGAGTCCTTAACCAGTGTCGCGTGATGCAGAGACTTTAGCATCGTCCGATTGCGGACAGTCAGCGGTTCCTTCCAAATGTGAATACGTGCTATGTATTGCCACCCGTTCGCTTCGTGACACCGGATCAAATGACCGGGAAAGTCAATGACGCTGTGCTTGCCTCCAATGCTTTGGAAAATATCCGTGCAATGTACAGCCGTTATTCTGCCTGGCAACGTCAGCCGGTGCAGTTCTTTGACCACGAAAGCGTAGTGCTCGAAGAACTCGTCGTAATCCTTGCTGTTTGACAAATCCGCGGGGTCAGAGGAATATTGGTATAACATCCCACCAAAGGGGGGGGAGTAGACCGAGAAGTGTACGGACGCATCAGGAAGCATTGCAAGCACCTTGCAACAATCGCCGTGATATATAGCGTAATTGTCTGTAATCACTTTACCGAAGACATCCATTGTGGTAGCTCCATTTCTGTGTTTGGAAGGTTCTGTTCGCGAACTTGTGACTCATTCATAAACGCGATGACGGACGCGAACATCTGCTCTGCAAGTTTCTGTTTGCGGTCCATGTTTTTCTTCACGTTAATCTCCCCCTCCGTGGCGATTACGTCGAGACGCACTGGGCGAATCTGACCAAAACGCCAACACCGCCTGACGGTCTGGTAAAATTTCTCGTATGAGTGATCGACGAATGTGACGACGTGATTGCAGTGCTGCATATTGAGGCCAAGCCCAGCTATCTTCGCCTTTGTAACGAGCACGCGAGATTCCCCGTTGAGAAACGATAACAGCAGTTCTTCCTTGTGTTCTAGCCGTTGGGTCCCCTTAACCTGAATAGCATCCGGAATGAGTTTTTCTATGGCATCGGCTTCATCATTGAGCTGGCACCAGATTATGGCGGGGTCGGTGTGGTCAACAAGCTCTGCTGTCAACTCTCCTCGCTCCTCTATCGTTCGACGCCGCTCTGCACGCTCTTGATTTAGGCCGAATGCAGGAATTGTGAACAGATATCCGGGAGGGGCTGTACGTGGGATTACGACATGGTCGAACCGATTCAGCGGAGGAAGCGTGAATGGGGTATCATCGAACGGGCCAAGGTCCGATGGCTTTCTGCATGCTCTTGCCCACGATGATACCCATTTCCAAAACGGTTCAAATGCGTGGGCTTTTAGGGCCCATTGACCCATAGACTGGATTACCCGCCAGGACAGCCTCTTACTGTGAATAATATCATCCGCAGTCGCCCTTCGTTTCTTTTCGTCGTCACTAACTTGCCGAAAGAATGTTTCCAGCATGGCGGAGTGGTTCAACTCTCCGAGCGCTTCGCTTGATGTGCCCATTTCAACAAAGTCGTTGGGGGCTGGCGTGGCGGTGCAAAGAAGTCGGTATGGCATCTTCGACATGAATCGAGTAACGGCCTTTTGCGTTTTACCAGACCAATGTTTGAGAATTGACGACTCATCACAGATCACACCAACATAGTCGCCCGGGTCGGATTTATGGAGCCGTTCGTAGTTTATCACCGTGATCTTTTTGTTCACCCTTCCATCCAACGAGATGCCGACCTCAATACCGAATTTCTCACCCTCTCGTACGGTTTGGTGAGATACGGCAAGCGGTGACAAGATGAGAACCGACCGGTTCGTCTTCCTCACAACGTTCTCTGCCCACACAAGCTGCATCGGAGTTTTTCCGAGCCCACAATCTGCGAACATCGCCGTTCGGCCCTGGCGAAGTGCCCACTCCACAAGATGCTTCTGAAAGTCGTACAAAAAATCAGGGACCCACAATGGATCGAACCCGTGATTCGCGCCCTCTTGCTCTTTCTTCGCAAGGAACGCTTTGTAGTCTCCGTTTGTATTCATTGAATTCCTTTCGGTTTACATCGATAGCACTTCGCGGTCATGGTGCGGAGTCCTCGATTTTATCCTCCTCTTCTCTAAGCGCGTGAGCGTCGGCGTCTAAACACGCCACAATGGCGCCGGTGAGTGATCCGGTATACAACGCACCGCCCTCAAAGCTGGCAGTCCACTCTTCGGTATCGGGGTCATAGCGAACCATGTAAGGCAACGCCACTCCGCCATAGCTCAATCCTTCATTTCGTTGGTTTCTGTGTTCCTGTAATCCAACCACGCTCGGCAAATCTCCCCGATGATAGCACCGAGTAAATCACTGTCGCCCTCCGGTAGCAACACGCCGCCATCTTCGTCATCCCATCGCGGGCACCGTTGCCGTTCGGCAATCGTCGTCGTCGAGTATCAGGGTAAGTTCACGCATTCTCAATCCCCCTTACCCACGCCCACGCCACGCTCCACCAGAGCCGGGACCAGGATGTTAGGTGCTTGTAGAGTATGCTGTACCAGAGCTGCCGTATGGCGCCGTACATTTGTCATTTTCCTTACGAGATACCATTTGCCGTCCACCTTCCGCCAAGTCCCTTCTGAAGTTGCTAAGCCTTCCCATAATTCAGGATGGGCTGACTCTTCAGGACGAGTGGCCGGGATGACTGGTGGTAGTTTTGGCTCTTCTCTCACTCTATACCTCCCTCTGTTATTCTTATCATTCGTTGCAAGGCACGCTACACGGCCGGCGGGGGCAACGCGGCGACGGCTTTCTGTGCGGCGTTCTCCGCAGCCTGCATTGAGCCAAACACTTGGTGTCCACCTTTTCCCACGAGCACGTATATCGTCGGCAACTCGTGCAACGGGCGGAGTTCGATGATGTCGCCAGGATCGTCGCATTGCGTTGCATTTCCAATAGACTTTGCCGCAGATTCTAACTCGCGGTCGTCCCAGTACCACTGTGGACTGCTGAGTTTATTGATAACCCGGATGGCTCGGTCGGCATCGCTGGTTCCACCCTCAGCGAGAATCAACGGGTGATCGAGCTTAGCGAGTTCAGATCGCAGCCTCGCGTTCTCCGTGCGGAGTTTGGCGTGGTCATCCAGCACCACACGAATCTCCGCAGTCAGTGAGTTGTTGCCGGCCCCGCCAGCCTCCCACGGCTTACAGTAGCCTTCGAGTCCCTCAGTTGCTTCCGTGATGTTCATCACTCACCTTTCTCCGCCTCAGCGGCTTGCATGCAGTGGTTGTGAATGATCGTCCGGTCTTGCTCGTGGTCGGTCATCTCGGCAGCTTCGCATAACGCTTCCCGCAGCCGCTTCACCTCAGCCTTTGCTTTTGCAACGCCGTCGCTGTCCCAACCAACCCAATTCAAATGACCTTTAAGTGTAGACGCACGCCCCAGCACCTCCAGCATGTCCGCCGGGTCGATAGGGCCGGTCCAGGTGCCACCAGTGTAGGCATCGTCAGACAGCGGAGCGATCACATCCACATACCGTGAGTCGCTCGGCCGGAGACTGCTCCACCAAAAATGGCCCACCTCCGTCGGCCGTTCACTGGTCGGGGTGTAGCGGGCTAGCAGTTGCTTGATTCGTTCAGGGGTCATCGGCAAAGTCCTTTCATCATGTCGCAAATGCGGTAAGCCCACTTCGCACCGTAGTCGATGCTGCCGGACGCATAATTCTCTGCCCGCTCCACGTCATCCAATGTCAAGATGCGTAGATCATATTGCTGAGCATAGTCACGGGCAGCGGACCAGACTACTTTCCGTTCGGCACGTTGCCATTCCTCTACACTCCGACCGGGGCGCTTCAACGCTTCCTCTTGGAACACATCATAGAATATTCTGGCGGGCTCGAATCGTGGCCTGAAATAGTCAGGGGTCATGGACTGGTCCTTTGTTTTCCGCGAGTAGTACGGCTCGCTTAGCTGCTGCTGGTTCCAAGGCAATCTG
>SDBV01014163.1_pt1 | contig 10068 bp, 10 predicted proteins | sample 2277081 | NCBI WGS metagenome assembly SDBV01 (sample SAMN10402039, study PRJNA504765) | marine sediment metagenome | isolation source: marine sediment core GS10_PC15, 223 cmbsf | place: Arctic Ocean: Southern Knipovich Ridge | collected 2010 | reverse complement strand
ATATTTCACAAGAATATCTTCCACTTTATATTCCTCTTTTTTATCATTGATATATTCCTTTGGCTTTTTCATACAATATTTCTTAATTCCTTATACCCTATACCCTATACCTTATACCTTTTTCCCCTATACCTGAATAGTTACCTATTTTCTTATCTTTCTAACCTTACTTTCTATCATACCATCGCTCATTTTAGTGTCAATGATGTCATCTTTTTTTAGATTATCTACAGTTTTGACGATTTTTCCGTTAAATAAAGTAATTGAATAGCCCCTTTTCAAAACATTTTCCGGATTTAGATAATCTGCTGTTTTATAATGAATTTCAAGTTCGTGTTTTTTTTTCAGTAAATATTGAGCAGTTTTTACCCCGATATCCCGGGATTGATTATTCAAATAATACTTTTTTGATGTAATAAAGTTTTCGTTCGTATTTTTTAACTGGTGAATGAAAATATTTAATTCGCTATTTTCCTTTTGAATAATTCTTTTTATAAGGGGTGAAAATTTGTGGTTGATAAGCTCAATTGCTGATTTTTGCTCAAACAACAGGTTATTAATATAATCAACAAAATTATTTTGTAAGCTGTTCAGATGATTTTCAAAATCCGAGACTTTAGAAATCAAAAACTCTGCAACTGCTGTAGGTGTTTTCATTTTTGTATGAGCAACGATATCAACAATTGTATCATCGCGTTCGTGACCAATTCCCGATATCACAGGTAAAGGGAATTGAGTAATATGGTATGCCAGCGAATAATTGTCAAAGCAACTTAACTCAGCCTGCGAACCACCACCTCTGATAATAGCTACAAGGTCAAAAAAATCTTCATAAGGGTAAATTTTATTTAAAGCTTCAATAATTGATTCTTCTGCGTTATTTCCTTGCATAACTGCCGGAAAGAGCTTATAATAAAACTTGTATTGCTCTTGATTGTTTTCAATCTGATGAACCCAATCGCCATACCCTGCAGCAGTTTCAGAAGAAATAATTGCGATATTTTGCGGAACTAAAGGGATTGATAATTCTTTATTCATATCAATAACACCTTCATTTTCCAAACGCGCGATTATTTCTCTTCGTTTCTTTGCTAAATCACCAAGGGTATAAGTTGGGTCAACATCCTTTATATTTAAGCTATAACCATAAAGCTCGTGAAATTCAACCTGAACATTAATTAGTATTTTTAAGCCGGCAGAAAGTTTATGTCCGGTAGTTGTTTCAAAATAAGGTTTTAACATTCTAAAAGTGTATGCCCATATTGTTCCTCTGGCTTTTGCAATTAATTCGTCAGTTTCTTCATCTTTTTCTATCAATTCCAGATAACAATGTTCACTCCGGGTTACTCTTATTTCACTTATTTCAGCAACAACCCAGTATGCTTCACAAAAAGAATCGTTCAGTATATTCTTTATTTTTGTGTTTAACTCAAATAATGATAATGCCTTATCTTGCATAAAACAGAAATAGTTGTTAATGGTTATGTTTCAAGTTTAACCTTTCATTAGTTTTTGCTGACACTGTCAGGTGGAAACACCTGACAGCACTGAAAAAATGGATTAATTCGTCATTGCGAAGGAGGAACGACTGAAGCAATCTTTTTATAATCAGGAGATTGCTTCGCTAACGCTCGCAATGACGTGGTTACTGCCAGAGGACAGTCCGCCTCAGGCGGAAAATTTGTGTTTTCACACACCCTCTTTAATTTATAGTTTCATTAATTTTTGCTGATAAATTTTGGTATCTGTAGAGATTTTTAATATATATATTCCCTTTGATAACCTGCTTAAATTACTGATGTTTAATTTATTATAACAGGAGCAGGAATAATCAAATTTTACTTCACCTGTAGCTACTATTTTCCCGAGCAAATCAAAAATTTCAATTTTTATATCCTGATTTTCATAGGAATAAAAATCAATATCTAAATTATCATCAAAAGGATTGGGATAAGCATTAATAACGTTTTTTATATGAAATTCAGCATAATATTTTTTCCTGATATCTGAACATGCTTTTGCAAAGTCCGGAATACCATATCCTTTTAAAGAATCGGGATTGGAATATTGGTCAGCACTTTGCTCAATTGCATCTAAAATTTGCATATTTGTTAATTTAGGGTATGCCTGCCATAAACAAGCGACCATTCCGGTAATAAGAGGAGATGAAAAAGATGTTCCATTTCCAGTAACTATATCACCATTGGTATTTTGAACAGCAGTTTGATATCCTTTTGCAACTATATTCGGCTTTATTCTTCCGTCATAAGTTGGTCCGGTAGAACTGAAACTTGCATAATTGCCATATTCGTCAACTGCACCGACAGTGAGAACGCTATCAGCATCAGCCGGGGCAGTGATATATTGCCAGGTACTACCTCCGGAATTTCCGGCACTTATAACAACCAGAATACCTTTACTTGAAGCAATATCAGCACCGATTGAAATCCTTGTAGAATTGCCATCCATATCTGCATAAGTATGATCCTGGTCCGGATCGTTGAAAACAGAATATCCTAAAGATGTATTGATAATATCAACCCCGGCACTATCGGCAAATTCTGCTGCTGCAACCCAGTTATCTTCTTCTATAACAAATTCTGTAGCTCCGTCTTCTGAACGCAATAACCAAAAACTTGCTTTTGGAGCGGTTCCTATTAATTGTCCTGGGATATTTCCGCCAATTATTGACAAAACCGCCGTACCGTGTGAATGTTCATCAAAAACAATAGTATCGCCATCAACAAAATCTCTAGTGCCAAGTATTTGATTGTTCGCCCATAAGCTGTCAAATGCAGGCAATGAATCCACTCTATAAAATCCTGCATCAATAACTGCAATATGCATCCCCTGTCCCAGATACCCTTGATTATGTATAATATGTCCATTTAGCATTTCAATTTGATTTGCAGACATTCCATAATCAAATAATCCTTCTGTATTGCAGGCTTTCCAAGTAGAGACGAGACTTGCCTCGTCTCTACTTGGTTCTTTAAATTTATCAGGAAGAGCAACATTTCCCTTAAAAGTTGCAACCTTCTGTAAATCAATAATAAATGACAAATTCAGAATTGTATCTAACAATGCTGTATCAGTTGAATGAACAGTTACAGCATTAAACCATTTAGATTTATTCAGAATTGTTAATCCCAATTTTTTTAAACTATCAACGTATAAAGGGGTTAAAGGAAGGTCATTTTCAACTATAGGAATATTTTGATTTATTCTTCGCTGAATAGCTCGTAGAGAAAGATAATGTTCGGGATTTTCAATAGTGAAAGGAGTATCGCTTTTATCTGTAAACTGGAGCCAATATTTTTCGGGAGCTACCTGGGCTTTTGATGGATTATTGACCCCATTAGATAATATTAAAAGAATAGTAATAAATATATGGCAATATCTCACCTGTAACATAATTTTTTATATGAATTAGAAATATTTGTTATATATCAGTTGTCAGTTAGTCAGAAATGTCCGTAGCAAATGCTACGGACAACTTAGGGGCAAAAACTGGTAACCCGAAAAACCGGTAACCGAAAACTGAAAACTGAAAAACTGGAATACACTAACGAGATTCTTCACTTCGTTCAGAATGACATTTTACAGGTTTTGCAAAGATCTCTACAAATATATTAACCACTTTTAAAAAATATCAATAGTTTAATTTTACTAATTTATAAAAATATTTTATTATATATCAATAAATTTCTATTAATTTCCCTAGTTATTATATTACTACTTTAGAGACAAACTCTAATTAAATCCAAACTCAACAACTTCCATAGTTAAAATATTTCCTAATTTTATACGTTCTTCAAAATCGCCAGGTATAGGATATAATGATGTAATATCAATAATTTGTTTATACACCATTCCGGTATTTTTTGCATATTTTTCAATAAAATAAAATTTTTCAATCATATTTTCCTCATCTTTTTGCGTTACGGTTAAAACCGAATCAAAAAATAAGCTATTAATCGTGTCGTTTATGTCAATCTCAGTAATTTTGTATTCACATTCTTCTAATGTATTATGAGCATTGCCGTCCCAGGTTTTATTTAATTTAACAGGGAATACTAATTTTACGTATCGTATATTTTCTTCAACTTTCTGGGCAGAATTTGTAAGCAGATTGGCAAACCAGACATCTTTAATATTCCAGGTCAGTGTATCGTTTTCTCTTATATATCGTTCTATTCGTAATGTCTGGCGATTAGAATTATCTAAAAATTTTGATTCAATTATTTCTTTAATCTGGTAATATGCAGTATCAAATACACCAGATTCACTGTCAATATGAATTTCCACTACATTATAAATCATCCAGCTTCCGACTCTGTCTGGGAAATAGCCATAGTCAATGGAATTGAAATTAACACTTTGATCCTTCTGACAAGATGGGAAAAAAAAAATAAATATATGTATGAGTATTATGCAGGCGGGTTTATTGAAATTTGTTGAAATTGATAGAAATTTATTGAAATTTATAGTCATATTGTTATATTGTTATATTGTTATATTGTTAAATTGTTAAATTGTTAATTTTTGGTTTGTGAAATTGATGAGTTGGTTTATTTTTTTCGGTAGTTTTTGCAATTCTCCAAAAATGTGGTTATATTCTTCTTCTTTTAGCAACTTCCTCACTTTTGACTTCTCGTTCCAGTCAAATGATTCTTTCATGGAACCTTGACTATAGCGATAAAACTTAATTTTATCTTTCTTATGATACCTGCCAAATCCTTCAGCAATAGTGGCGGAAATAGAATCATTAGCTTCAACAAATTGCCCCCCAACGTGTTTTTTAGCAAACCAGTCCTACTTAATAACAATTTCCCAAACATAATTGCTTAAATTAAAAGCAATTTTATATGCTTTAATATCATTCAATTGCAAAAATTTCTTTTCCATATTTAACAATATAACAATTTAGCAATTTAACAATTTTTCATTGTTTTTTAATTTAAAAACGTCAATATCCATAATAATCCTGTATTTGAGGTTCTCTAAACTTGCCCTTGTTTTTTTCGTATTTTTCAAGGTCTTTTTCCAGCTGTTCATTAAAATATCCTTCATCATCAATAGCTTTACCATTTATAAACTCAATTTCCTTTTTAAAATCGCCATTTTTCTCATAAAACAACCACTTTCCGTGCATTCTATCATTATTATAAGAACCTTTTATCTGTATTTGCCCTGATTCGTAATAGATGTAAAAAGGTCCGGTACGAATGCCTTGAGCGTGCTTTGACTCCAACTCTTTTTTTCCTGATTCATAATATTGTTTCCATATTCCATGTTTTTTACCATTTTCCCATCCGGTTTCTTCACACATATTACCATTACGATAGTATTTTCGCGAGAAACCATGATTTTTTCCTTTTAAGTATGATTCTTCATAGATTAAAACGCTATCGTGGATATAGTATTTCCACATGCTATCTTTTTTAGTTTCAAAATAATTTCCTTCAGCGGCAAGATCTCCACTTTCATAAAAAAGCTTAGCTTTTGCTGTTTGCCCTTGAGCATCAAAAACCATTAATGCTTTAAGCTTGCCATTTTCATAATATCTTTTAAACTCTCCAACTGGTTTATCGTTTTTAAAATAGCCCTGGTATTTAAGATTCCCGCTATAATAGTTTTTCTTCCAGAATCCCTGTTTATGTCCGTTGATGTCAATATAATTGAATAATGTGTCGCCTTTTTGACTGGTGTTCTGGGAGAATGAATTTATTGAAAATAATATCAATAAATACAATAAATAATACTTGATTTTCATTTTTATAAAATTATTATACAAAAGTAAAAAAAATTATATCTTTGGAAAAAAATAAACATAAAAGAAATAGTGAAAAAAATTATATTAACTAATTTATTTTTATGTCTTAATATAGTAATAAATGCTCAAATTTCAGGAGAAATTTCAATTACACCCCCAACAGAGTTAATTTATTCTGAAAATTATAGCTTTACAATAGGTGCAAGATTAAATTATAATTTTAGAAAAAATTTATCTTATATTTCTGAATTAGCTTACGGAAAAGAATATCAAGATTTTACTGGGGGGATACGACCTGGCTTTGGAACTTTTTTAGATTATCATAAATCTGATTTTTTGCTTTTTAATAATTATTTTAAATTACGTTTTTATAAAACAAAAAATCAAAAATTTTCTTTTTATTCATTAATAGGTATAGGTTTTGCTTTTACCTTTAAGGATGAATATATCATGGATTATAAAGAAGAAATACTTTTTGACAATTTTAGACTTTGCAATTATCTTGCTTTATTTTCTTTAGGGACAAATTTTAAATTAAATAATAAGATATATTTTAATATAGAGCCTTGTTTACGTATTCCTTTTCCTCAAGATAATTTTGTTAACCATTTTAAAGAAGTTGGAAGGAAAGCAGGTATTAATATAGGTGTTTCTTATAAATTTGATAAAAAAACTAATAAAAATTAACAATAAAAATATAAATTGAAGTGAAAAAAATAATACTATTGTTTGTTATAATTATTTCTTTAACAATTTTTAGCTGCAAAAAGGACTGTACCCAAACCGATAATTGTAATCTGGAACCTGCCCCTGGCCCTTGTGAGGCATTTTTCCCAAAATATTATTATGATAAAGATGAAAAAAAATGTAAGGAATTTATTTGGGGTGGCTGCGGTGGTGTTGTTCCATTTGAAACTCTTGAGGAATGCGAAAAACAATGTGAATGTAAATAAACAATTTTCATTTTATAATTTTAAATAATCCTCAAAATACTGCGTTACTTTTTTCATCAGATGAATTCTGTCGGTTCCTCTTACATTGTGTTCATTGCAGGGGTAAACAAAATAATCAAGCATAACATCCTGCTCAATACACTTTCTAACAAACGATAAGCTATTCTGCCATACAACTGTATTGTCAATTCCACCATGAATAACCAACAGCTTACCTTTGAGATTCTTAACATTATTTAAAAGACTGGCGTTTTTATAACCTTCAGGATTTTCATCGGGAGTATCCATATACCGTTCTCCATACATTACTTCGTAATATTTCCAGTCAGTTACAGGACCTCCTGCAACACCTACCTTAAATGTTTCCGGCTGATGAAGCATTAAGGAAATAGTCATAAAACCGCCATAGCTCCAGCCAAAGACACCGATGCGGGAAGTATCAACATAAGTCAGAGCTCTTAAATATTCTATTCCTTTCTTTTGATCCTGCATTTCAATATAACCTATCTGACGATGAATAATATTTTCAAATTCAAAACCTCTGTTAGCAGAGCCCCTGTTGTCAATGGTAAATATAACATAGCCCTTTTGTGCCATATAATAATCCCATAACCTTGCACCACCTAACCAGGAATTGCTTACAAGCTGAGCATGGGGACCACCATAAACATATATAATAACAGGATATTTTTTTGTAGGGTCAAAATCAACAGGTTTGAGCAGTCTGCAATATAAATCAGTTTTTTCATCAGCAGCTTTAATTGTAAAAAGAGCCATCTCACCCAGCTTATAATCCTTCAAAGGATTTTCTGCTGTCAGCAGGTTTTTTATAATTTTTCCTTCTGAACTTATAATATAAAATACGCCGGGAGTATTAACACTTGAATAAATATCTAAAAGATACTTACCATTGGCACTTAACTTTGCCGAATGAGTTCCCTGTGCTTTTGAAAGCCTTGAAATTTTCCCGGAATTAATATTTACTTTGTATGCACGACGCTCAACAGGACTTTCGGCTGTTGAAATAAAATACAAATGATCTTCTCCACTGTCGAAACCTAAAATATCTGTAACCACCCATTCGCCTTTAGTAAGTTGCTTAAGCAGCTTTCCATCTGTATTATAATGGTAGATATGTTCGTATCCATCCCGTTCGCTGAGCCACAAAAATTCGTTCTTTCTTGTTGTAAAGAATTTCATTGGATGTTCGGGCTCAACATATTTTTCGTGCTTTTCTTCAAATAAAGTTTTAATAAATTTCCCTGTTGTAACATCATATTGATTTAATTTCATATAATTTTGCTCACGATTTAATTCTGCAATATAAATATGCTTCTCACCAGGCGACCAGCTTATATTTGTTAAATATTGCTCAGGCCCAAAAGTCTGGGGTTCAATAAATAAAGTTTTTTTATTAGTCAGATTATAAATACCAAGTGTAACCTGATGGCTTTTCATACCTGCCATAGGATACTTTATATTTTCAAGCTCGGCAATTCTTTTACTGATATCAACGAGAGGATAATCAGTTACCATAGTTTCGTCCTTGCGGTAAAAGGCAAGATAATTCCCTTCCGGCGACCAGAAAGTTCCCTTTGTTATTCCAAACTCCCTGCGATGAACTGATTGTCCGTTTACTATGCCTTGAGCATCATCTGAAGTAATTTGAGAAACTTCACCTGATTGAGCAATTATAAACAGGTTATTATTTAGAGTATAAGCTATTAGATTTTTCTTAATACAAAAATCCAAATTTTCAGCTTTTTCGTCATATTTTATGTTGAGCTCAATTTTTTTAGATTCAATATTGTAAACCAATAAATGATTACCATGCTCAAACTGTATAGAATTATTAGTGAGCCAATCAAATACCGGGAAATGTTTTTCAATTTCTTTTATATTATTCTTTTTTAAAACTTTATTTAATTCATCTAAACTAAGTATTGATTTTGTTTTTGACGATGTTGGACTTCCCTGTGTCAATTTGCTATCTACGACATAAGTATAATAATCTGTATTGCCGCGCCATTGAAGCTGTTGTAAATATTCAGTGCGTAATTGTGTGTATAGCCCAATAACAGCGTCTTCTATAGTCAATTTTTTGTCTTGTGCCTTAATATTCAGGCTTTGAAATTGAATAACCAGAAATAAAGCAAATAAGGTAAATAAAGTTCTTTTCATTTCTTTTATTTTATTAAACTGTTTCAAAGTGTAAATTTGCAATAATATTTTTGAAAATACAATTGTATTTAAAATGTATCATATATCAAAAATAAATTATTTAATACAAATTTTACTTATTTATTTAATCTTTTTAAGTGGTTGTTTCATTACTTCAAAAACTAAAAAGGATGTTATATATGAAATAAAAAAAGACACTGTACATATACCTGTGAAAAAAAAGATAACAGAATTTGAACAAATTTTGATAAATGCCGGATTAATTAATATAAAAGATATAGATACAAGCATTAAAGTAGATTTAAAATATTCAACTACTGATAATTTTTTAGGAATTAATATGTATGGTGATTTTAAAGAGTGTTATCTTCAAGCAGTAGTAGCAATAAAGTTAGCGAAGGCACAAAAAGAACTTAAAGATACATTTCCGGATTATAGCCTGATAGTATATGATGCAGTTCGTCCAAGAAGTATTCAGAAATTGATGTGGGATTCAATAAAAGTTAAGGAAAAAGACAGACCTAAATATTTATCAAATCCAAAATACGGTTCGCTTCATAATTTTGGAGCAGCAGTAGATGTTAGCATTGTTGATGAGAGCGGAAAAGAATTAGATATGGGAACGCCTTTTGACAGTTTTGAAGAATTAGCATATCCTGTTTTAGAAAAACAAATGTTAAAAAAAGGACTGCTTACAAATAAACAGGTTGGTAATCGCAAACTATTGAGATATGTGATGTATAAAGCCGGTTTTTTTAATATTCAAACCGAGTGGTGGCATTTTAATTCGTGCTATCGTAAAGAAGCACGTGAAAAATATGCTATGATTGAAACACATAAATTAGTGTCATCTGAAATTTTATTAGCTGAAAAAATATTTACAGGAATTAATATTGTATTTAAGATTCAAATTAAAACTTCGTTAAAACCATTAAATACAGGAGCAGCAATTTTTAAAGGACTTGAGGTTAGCAGATATTATCACGATGGCTTATACAAATATACAACAGGCGGGTTTAAAGATTTAGAGTCGTGTTATCAGCTAAGAGATAATATAAGAAAAATGGGCTTTAAGGACGCTTTTGTAGCTTGTTTTAATAATGAGCAACGGATAGGCATTAGAGAAGCTATTGAATTGTTACAGTACTAAATTAAAAA
>SDBV01014162.1_pt1 | contig 10069 bp, 12 predicted proteins | sample 2277081 | NCBI WGS metagenome assembly SDBV01 (sample SAMN10402039, study PRJNA504765) | marine sediment metagenome | isolation source: marine sediment core GS10_PC15, 223 cmbsf | place: Arctic Ocean: Southern Knipovich Ridge | collected 2010 | reverse complement strand
GCGGTATGTGGTTAACGAGTACATGGAACATTACCATACAGAGCGACCACACCAGGGTATCGGTAATAATATAATCCAGCCGCCTCCGGTAGGGCAGGGCGAGATAGTCTGCCAGGAACGTCTTGGTGGGCTGCTCAAGTCATACGGGAGGGCTGCATAACGATATTGATCACAATTGGTTTTGATTAAGGAGAATTTAAGGGAAAGAGTTTATAGTTACGAAGGGTTAGCAATGTTTACAGAGTTTATGTATATCGCTCTGTTGGTCTTGATCCTTCTTTGGACATGCATTGAAGGACGTTCAGCGTATGGGATGAGTTTTGGAGCACTTCTAGCAGCAGGTATTGTGATGATTCAGGTTATACATAACATAAAAGGGTATTATTTAAAAAGCCGAGCCTTACCTTTTAAGAACTTAGTGCGTGACAAAGTGCGTGACAACGATCTTCTGTTAGTCTACTATTGGTCTTCGCTTGTTCTACAGCCAGTGTCATAAGTCTTTTATTAACAATTATAAACGTTTTAGTTACAACAACTTACGAACCCCCGGAACGGACTGTCGATCCGAAGGTTGAGGGTTCGAGTCCCTTCGGGGTTTGCCATCTGATCCAATTTGACGTAGTTCCAAATGTTCACGTCCATCAACAAGATTAATACCTTGTCGAGGTGAAAAAATGGCAGTATCGCCAAAAAGAGCTGCCTGCTGAAACTTCTCCTTTTCTTCGTTATTAGAAAGCTCCATGATGGGGATATATAATTCTCTTTGATCAGAAGGCATTATGATAACAGCAAGAGAAGAATCACAGGAAGCTGTTGACTTTAAGAATTTGATATGTTCCTGCATATGAGATGAAGCCTGGGATGCAGTTATTGATACATCTGTCGAAGAACTATATTGCGAAAGTGATTCAGTTATTTGGCGAAAAAGTTTGTCAACGGAATCGATGAAGCATACAAAGTAACCATTTTCGTAGCTGGTGATGCGATCCTTAAAAGCTTCTTGTTTTTCGTCACGTTCACAGTCTTTAATGAAAATAAAAATGGGTAGTCCCACTTGTCGAGCTTCGTCAAATTCCTCTTCACACGGAGACTTACCAGAATCTGTTTCATCACCATATCGGCCCCCAAGTATAGTCAGAAAAAGATCACTTTTTTTGACTCCTTGCAAACAGGCATGACGCGGGCTTAATGGCTGGGCACCAAATTGCTCCGCCATTATAGGAAGAAGGCCCAGACTTTTAACAGCAGATTCTGCTGCCTGACGCTCATCTGTAAAACCCTGCATTACGCTACTTATAAAAGCTTTTTTCATTCACAGTCTCCCATTGGAAATGCAAACCAGACATTAGTATTATATCCCAATACAGAATTATGTCGAGGAAAAAACTAAGCCAGTCGATTAACCACAATCACTATAGATAGACCCTCACAACTCTTCTTTCTCTATATCCTCATCATCAACTAAATCAATGACCTCAGAGTTGATCTCGATGCTAAACCACTTCTGAAATATTTTCAAATCTCTTTTAACTGGCCAGAGTTCTTCTGCTGTATACCAACCAAAAAGTTCATATTCGAAAATCTGACTATATTCTTCTTTGATATAGTCCATAGATTCAACGGGACCAAAGAAATCAGGTATAAGAAAAGTTAAATTTTCTGAAGACACTGTTTCAAGGGTATTATCAGAACTTTCCCCTGGGATTGAATTTAACCAATCGACAAAAGGCTGTTTGGGTTTTATGACCACTGCTGTTCTGTTTACGCTTTGCATAATAATTCTCATTTAGTTATGGGTCAATCCCAAGCCTCTCACAGTGACTGATTAATGTTCGATACACTACTCCAAGATCCTTGGCAGCATGTGTGACAAAACCTTGATTGTCAATCAATGCCTTTACCACTTCATCGTGTGTGAATGTTCTCCGTTTGGGTGTTTTTTCTTTTGGGATTGGGTATCGGGAACACCCACACGATTTAACTCTTCCCCTTCTCATGGTCGCACCATCTATTACCTTGGTGACACCGCAATCACACTTACATTTCCAGAATACCCTTCCGAACTTTCTTTTCTTTGCTGGTCGTTTAGCAACAAGTTTGCCGAACCTCTTGCCTGTCATATCTTTGGTAAGGAGTTCCTTATGCAGACACCCGCACGATTTCGTTGCTCCTCTTTGGAGAGAACCCAGTATCACGAACGTACGCTTGCCACAGTCACACTTGCATTCCCATACAGAAGACCTTTGTCTTATCTCTCCTGTTCGTCGCACTGCAACCAACCGACCAAACCTCTGACCTGTAATATCTCTAATACGTGGCATCCTAATTCCTACCGTCTTTAATCAATCAAAAAAGCCAACCTCCTATCAGAGATTGGCTTTTTAACTACCCAAGTCAAAACTACCTTTTATAGATCCTGAGGCTTAACCGTGCTTCTTCTATTAGCCTTAGTCCTCTTGATTCCTGCATCGATTGTCTTGTAGACTTCATCACTAAGAGCACCGATGGCATCAGCCGATGTCATCATTTTTTTGCTCTTGATATATGCTTTCACTTTACTTGCTACTACAAGAACTTCCTTGCCTGCCTTTTTTTTCTTTGCCATTTTATTTCCTTCCGTGTAAATAAAAGTTAATATTCTACATTCCTAAATCATATCAGAGAGTTTTGCTTTGCCATAAATCTCCATTTCTTTTTCAGTAGCCGTTTTGCAAACATCTTCCATTTTGATGCTAAAGTCTGCACTGTGTGTTTGTTCTGCAAGGAACAGCTGGCCCATCAGAGGTCCGTCAATAGCTTCAATGATCTGGAGCATTGAGATATCTTTAGGATCATGAGCAAGAGAAAACCCTCCTCGTGGACCTCTTTTGCTTTTTAACACATTAGCTCTTACAAGCTGTTGCATTATCTTCTGCAAGTATTCCAGTGGAATACCGAATTCTTTTGAAACTCTAGCAGCCAACACTGGACTATCTTCTTGATTTCCTGCGATATAGCCGACAGCAACAAGAGCATATGATACGGATCTGCTGATTTTCATGTTAATATCTCCTTTTTAAAAACAGCCAGCTACTTGCTTACTGCCAAACCCATATTAATAGCAACCTTGGTAAGCCCAACTGCATTCTTTACACCTAACTTCTGCATGAGGCTCCAACGCTGGTTCTCTACTGTCCTGATCGATCTGTCAATATCAATAGCAATCTGTTTATTACTTTTGCCTGTGCCTATTTGTTTTAAAATCTTAATCTCTGTTTTTGTTAATACACTGATATCTGGTGTGTCATCAGGAGGCAGTTTCTTTATAACTTCCTTAACAGCAGGCAAAAGGTTTTCTTCAGTGAGGGGCTTTTCAATGAAATCAGCAGCCCCTGCTTTAAATGCCTCTGATACCATAGGGAAATTGCCATGTCCTGTGACGACAAGTATTGGCATCTGATGTATGAGTTCCTTGATCTTCTTGGTAAGTTTGATGCCATCGGTCTTAGGCATATTAACATCAGTGATAACTATATCACAGTTACTTTTCTTAATCTCGGTAAGACAGCTTTTAGCATCATCAAAACATACAACCTTGAAGTTACTTAATTGTGATAAGGCTTTGCTTGTTGATTTCCTTGCTTTTGGATCGTCATCAACGAAGAATATAACCTTTTCTTTTGATTTACTCATTATCCCGTCCTTATTTTGTTAAATCAAAGCCATGAAGAATCTTTTAATTACCTATTTTTGCTGTTAATCAATGATTTTAACATTTTTTTCAGAAAAAACAATTTTTTTCATCAACATTATTGCATCTGTGACGGCTTGGATAACAGAGGTAGTGTGCAGATATGAAAAAGGCTCTTTTAGGGCATAAAGGCAGAAATTAAGATTAATTAGGATTTTTAAGATGACGAAAAGGCAAGGGGAACCATTATTTGGGGTACAATATTGTGGCAACACTAATACTATGGAAGTTCATGATTTAGATAATGAAAAAATCATGTGTCAAATCGATGAGATAATTCTGGATGGCCATGTGAGACCTTTCAATACTCTTGAAGATGCCCATGACGCAAATTGTGATAATTGTTATTATTGCATGGGGGGATCGACTCGATAAGGTTTTTGCACTGAGTTGCATTCAGTTGCATAGAGATTCATGAGATTGTTTGCTATTTTGGTGACATTTTTTCGAAGGACTTCGGGTGATATGACTTGGACATTATCACCATAGCCGAGAACCCATTGAGTTATTTCGTCAAGGCTGTAGGCGACGAACTCGACTGTGATTGAACTGTCGCTGTGTCTAGTTATTTGTTGATTTTTGTGCCATTGAATAGCAGCAACTTCTTGGGCTATCTGGGCAGAGAATTTAAGCTTTACGTTATATAGACCATGGTCTGGCTTAGTATGCCAGGCACTATCGATGTATTCGTTAATGTTAAAATTGCCGTTGTCTATGAAGCATTTGCCTGAGATATTGAAATCGTTTATACGATTTAGTTCAAAATGCATAGTTCTTTGATGAAAATGTGATCTGCCTATCAAGTACCATTTGTGGTTTCTGTGGTATAAATGATATGGGTCTATGGTTATAACGTTTTTTAGGGTATCAGATAGACAATAGGTGAAGTGTAAAATACGCTTTCTGTATATACTCTTCATAAGCGACAGAAAGATGCTGTCAAAAGAGTCTGTAGTTTCTTGAGGTGCAGATTTGATGGTAATCTTAGCCAGGATATCTTTGCAGTACTTTTTGATTGGCGGAGCAAGTGAGCTTTCCAACTTTAATATAGCAGTTAGAGCTGAGTTATGAAATGGAATGCGAAGGTGGTTTCTGGCTTTGCGAGCAAGCAATAGAAGGGCTATTGCTTCTTTGGAATTAAAACCAGGAGGATTAAGAGAGCATTCTGAATGAAGCTGATATCGGTTGCTTTTGTGATCATATTCATATTCAATGCCGATGTTTTTTAGTTCTTTTAGATCACGAAGGATAGTTCGTTTACAGCATTGATGCATCTTTGCCAAGCCTTCTGGGCTGTTGTTTTGGTTTGATTGCAGTGCAATCAAGGTACGTATTATTCTACTAGTTCTCTCTGATGTCATAACTATGCCTTAATTGTAATAAAATCTTAGACAGTAACTGAATTTGGTCACTACATATAAGTAGCCGACGCAAATCAGGAAATGTTGATGGTTTTTTTGAAAAAAACTTATTATTCCGTTTTTACCGTAAAAACGAGGAAAGTGAGGGACTTGATAACAAAAGGTGTTATTTGTATAATGGTTGTATTGTGTAGGGAATTTTATAGCCAGCGTTGCTTGTGATATGGCATTGTTGTAGCAAGGGTAATGGGAGTACATGTGCCGCAAGAAGACGAAATAATAGAAGATGCATCCGATAATGCCTTCCGTGTTAGGAAGATATTTGAAGAGCAGAGAGATTTCTTACGTGCTATTGTAAGTTTGCATATTGACGATCAACCTGATGTAGATGATTTTCTTCAAGAGCTTTTCTTGTTTTTAATCGTAAAACCTTTACCCAAAAAAATTATCAGCATAAAAGGGTTTTTGAATAAGATGGTTTCAGACAGGCTCATAGACTTTTATCGAAGAAGAGACAGATATAAACGCAGAGTTGACGTGCATTCTGATATTGCAAAAAGTAGGGTAACTGATGATCGTCCAGAAACGTTATTGATTGATAAAGAGGAAGCCAAGAGGGCATTTAAATTGATACGCGAAAAACTTCCTTCTAGAGAGTGTCGGGCTGTTACTCTTAAGTTTGTGAACGGCTGTAGTACCAAAGAAATCGCTGGTAAAATGGGAGTTAATGTCAGGTCAGCAAGTAGTTATATATCTGCTGGGATAAATAAAATAAAAAGATTGATGGCATAAGGTTAAGGCAATAATTATGGTTGCTCCAAATGACAATTTATTGTGCAAGCAGGCTAAAAACTTCTATTACAATTATGTAATGGATGACGGCAAGGATGAAATTCCTGTTGAGATGATTGAACATATGAACCTCTGTCCTTATTGTAAGTCAGGTATGGATGAGTTTCAAAGTCGGCTTGCTGCAATAGGTCAGAATGACGATGCAGAATCCGAAAGAGATGAAATAACTTTTGAGAACCTCGAACTTCACTATAATTATATAAATGAACCAGTTTCTTGTAATGTAGTAAAAGCCTTCTTGCCAAGCCTAGCTGATCCTGCTTTAGCTGTTCATGTGCCAACTCCTATTACTGCTCATATTGATAATTGCAAGCAATGTGCAGATGATCTTGAAGTAATTCATAACTTCGGGCTTTCACATAAGCAGTTATGTCTTCTAAGTCAGTTTTATGCAGACAGCAAAGCCTCTAATAGTTTAAAAAAGCTTGATGAGAGTTTAATCGATAGTAAAAGCCAGACCGAGATACAAGGATTTCATGACAAAATTCATGGTATTTTAAAACGAAAAGAGTCAAATGTTGTCACAATCTTTAAAGCAGATGAATCAGTTCAAGAAGGTGCTAGCTTACCAATATCAGTAGAGGTGTTGGATAAAGACAAGATATCTTCTGTTCAATCAGATAAGGCCCCCTTAAGATTTAAGCCTGTTTTTGCGAAGGTGGCTGCTGTGGCTGCTATTCTTGTGGCTGCATTTTTGGCATCTCAAGTATCTGTGTTACAAGCAGTAGATTTAAATCAGATATATAAAGCATTAGCAAAAGTTAAAAATGTGCATATAGTCAAATATGACAGCGAAACCCCCGAGCCAATGAAAGAGATATGGATATCTCAGTCATTGAAAGTTAAAATATCTAAGACATCTGTAAGGGATGTATTGTGGGATTTTAATACCAAAGAGTTAAAGACTAATGAAATAGCAACGGATTCAATTAAAATAAAAGAGATTGACAATAAGATTATTGATGAAGTTGAATCAACGATGCATACACCTTGGAATTTATTGCCATTTACGAGTACTGCTGACATTCCTAAGGATGCAGTTTGGCAGCAAGTAAAAGATGGAAATGTTTCGAATATAGACGTATACGAATTATCTTTGTCTCGGAGTGATATCCCTGGCTTTCCAGTACATTATAAATGGAGAATTCAGGTGGATACTCAAACGCATTTGCCTCAAAAAATTGAGGTTTTGGAAAGACATGCAAAAGAAGATGAATATGAGTTTATAACGACCTTAGTGATAGATTATCCAGACAATGATCAAATTCAGCAGGTTATTGAGCAGGCGGGTTTCTAAAAATATCTATTTAGGTAGCCAAAGTGGTGATTGATTTATATAAGTACTGCTCGTTTCTTCAACAAATAACTCATCAGCTTTAGTGCGAGCTAAATGGCCATCTATAAAGATAACATTTACGGTTCGATTGAGATGCCGACTCCCCAAAGCATCCTCAGCAAATTCTGGTGGAAGCGATCTGATTTCATTAGCAGATATCCTTGGTATATAGAATGCATTTTCTCTCAAAGGATTGTCAAAAAGTGGTCCTGATATGTTAGATGCTCCACGCCAGCTTATGATGCTGTATCCGCTGTCAACAAGCAATAGCGTTCTTGCAGGATTGTTAATCGAACTAAGACTTAAGGGTTTTCCGATGAATTCATTGCTTACAAAGCCAGCTATTCCTTCGGAGTCTTTACATATAGATCTGTTAATGCCATAGTTTCCACATAGGATGTTATCTCTGAGCCTGATGTCTTGTAATGATTTTGCTGGACACTGTGCAATGGAGTTTTGTTTGGAACTTTTATCGTTTCCATTTTGTATTGTTTGGAACCACCATATGCCTTGTTTGTCTTTTGATGCATTTCCGAGATATCCACCAGTAGGTGGGCTTGTGAAATTAATTGCATCGTTGAATCCATGCGGGAAAGTGCTATTGTTCTGGTCATAGAGGGATAACGATAAATATAACTGTTTAAGATTTGAACCACATAACACTGTTTTCGCAGATTGCTTGACTCGATTTAGGGTTGGCAACAAGATAGCCATGATCATTGAGATGATAGCTATAACAACTAGCAATTCTATTAACGTAAAAGCGGTTTTTTTCATGACAAGCAATTATATCAAGAATTTAAAATAATTGCTATATAGTTTAGATAAAGTGCATTAGATGTTACTGGATTTGTTATTTACATGCTCGTATGTACCTGCTGATCCAATTGCCAGTAATAGTGCATGAACCTGGAGTGTAATCATCTTCTGTGCAAATAGAATATATCTTTCCTACCATATCTGAGCCTGTGCACTCGCCGCCTTCGTCATCTTTTATACATCCATACCTATCCGCCCACTGCCAATATCTTCCACCGCAAAGATCTCCAACTGCTGGTGGACAGAGAGAGTAGCGGTATGATTGAATCACATCAGTGCAAGAGTAATTTGGGATGCCTCCGCTGGTAGAACCTTTTGTATCCTTTAGATTATCATCACCGATTTCAGTCACACTTTCTAATGACTGACTAGAGATTAGAAGGGCAATAGCATTGCTCCAAAGGTATTTTAGCTTATCCAGTGATGTACGATAGTAGAACTTATCGTTATCCAAGTCAATAAGCCAAGCGTATTTAGAATCAATGTTCTCAAGAACTACATAATGCTTGGACTCTTGGAGATATAAAATGATCTGACAGTCGTTTAGCTGTCTTAATGTCTTTAAATCAGTTACAATTGCTGCAGAGTTTAAACCTGAATCAAGGGTTAATTGTCGCATGTCGTAAAGATTTGTGCTGTTATCTGCTCCTACTAACTGAGCCAATTGCTGACTGGTTATTTCTTTTCCAAACTGTGAGAAAACGTGTTCTATTGCAATTGTTGCACAATTTTCGGAGAGACTATTGGTTGATGCTATCTCAAGACGTTTTTGTAATAAAACCTCTGTGTCTATGGTGTCAGAGAAATGATATGACAAGGGCGAACCGGCTGAAGATGGGTGGAATTCGATGAAGGCATTTTTTCTATATGGAACGACAAATTCACTTTGTTTTGGGGGATTTAGATTAACAGATGTTATGTCCCATTCGTCACGAGAAACCAGCTCAGACGGGGATTTAGTTGTGTCATAACGCTCGATGATAATATTAGTTGGTATCTGTATATCGCCAGCTAATTTGAAATCTGAATAATCTTTTTTGATGATCGCGTCGCCTTGGTCATTATTTAAACAATATGTAAGTACAACATAGTTTTGAGAAGGATCGAGCAAAAACTCTATTTCAAATTCATTATTAGTCTTTACTGTAAGAACTATTTGTTCTTTATAGTTCTCCATAGCAGACAGCTCGGCAGTTGATAGATTCTTGTAACTATATGCTCCAAAGCCCCATGGAATGATGCCTGCGGTTAGTAATCCATTTACATTAACGGGCATTTGTCCGGAGCCTTCAGAGACTATCGCATTGTTAGTCGATGCAAAATACATAGTATAGCGATCACCATCCCAGACAAATAGACGCTTTGCATTCTTTTTTAGGTCTTTTTCTATATTCTTGCTGGTTTTATCCAGTGAAATGTCGATTTCCCAAAAGAACCTGTTGCCATCATATTTAACCTGTTCGGTTGAGTCGATTGCAACGTCATCTGAAGCTGAATATTCAAAGTGAGTTCCCTTGATCGTTCCATATGGAATCCATGTAGAGATAGATTGGTCTGTTAAAGTTTTTATTATTTCTAATATCTCATCTTTTTCTAGTTGCCTGCTTGCTAAAGCAATGTTATTAGCTAAAAGCAACATGGCAATTATTATAATTAAATATCTTTTATTCATCGTTCCAGCCTTTCATTTTTGATATTGGTGGATTGTCTATTCTGCATTTCTTACACTTTCAATAAATGCATCCCATTCTTCTTTGGTATATCGCTCCCGAATTTCTTCTTCCTCAATCCAGATTCTTTCAAGAAATGCCACTGTTTCTTCAAGGGTAATTTCATATGATTGTTGAGTTGACATTGAAGCTGGCTGCATCATCATAGACTGTGACTGTGATGCAGAAGCTACTTGATGAATTAATATGTCATTATATTGTATATCTGTTGTTCCTGGGTTTACTATTTGCAGTGTTACAT
>SDBV01014161.1_pt1 | contig 10069 bp, 11 predicted proteins | sample 2277081 | NCBI WGS metagenome assembly SDBV01 (sample SAMN10402039, study PRJNA504765) | marine sediment metagenome | isolation source: marine sediment core GS10_PC15, 223 cmbsf | place: Arctic Ocean: Southern Knipovich Ridge | collected 2010 | reverse complement strand
CTGCAAGGGGCTTCGCGGGATGGCTGTTGTTGGGGACGAGAAGTGGAAAGATCGCGTCCAAAGCGCCGTCACTGAGTGGGTTTCTCTGGAAGAAGGCGAAGCTGCCCTCCCAAGAGCCAAACTAGAACCCCTGCCAGATTCAGCCAAAGGCCAGGACATGGACGCAGACGACGATGACTCTATCCCATTCTAGGAGCTTCCCATGGGCAGGTGCATCGAGTTCTTCGTGCCTGGTGTCCCTGTCCCAGGGGGCTCCAAGCGTGCGTTCACGAACAGGAAGACTGGCAAGCCTATCATAACGGATGCGTCCAAGTCAACGCGCCCATGGATGTCGCATGTCGCTAGCGTGGCGGCAGAGGCAATGAGGGCCACTGAGGATGCTACTCCGCTCAGTGGCCCTATTCGTCTCACCATCGAGTTCGTTCTGCCTCGCCCGAAAGGACACTACGGGACAGGCAAGAATGCCGGCAAGCTGAAGCCAGGGGCTCCATATCTTCATACAAAGCGACCAGATGCTACCAAGCTTCTCAGAAGCACAGAGGATGCCCTCTCTAATATTTGCTGGAAAGATGACAGCCAAGTTGCTATCCAGAGAGTGCGCAAAGTGTATGGGCCTGAGCCTGGGGCAAGCGTGCAAATTGAAGATGCCACTCCAGAGCTTCAACTCTGTATACCAAAAACACGACGCCAATTGATCAGAAAAGGAAGGATGATAGGATGGAGAGGAGGATGATGTGGAGCTTCGCCCATATCAGCAAGAATGTATTGACAAATCCAGGCTAGGCTTCAAGGACTTTCAGCGCCAACTCGCTGTCATGGCTACAGGCTCTGGCAAGACGATCATGGCCGCTAAGCTCATGGAGCGCGCCGTCAAGAAAGGACACCGGTGCCTTTTTTTGGCACACAGAGATGAGCTGATAACCCAAGCGCAAGACAAGATACTCCAGGCAACTGGAATCAAAAGTGAAATCGAGAAAGCAGAGCAAAAAGCTACTCCTCAGAATGGCCCCGGCGTTGTTGTCGGAAGCATTCAAACAATGGCTCGTCGCCTGGAACGCTGGCCGAAAGACGAGTTTGGTCTTGTCATTGCCGACGAAGCGCACCACAGCGTGTCCGATTCATGGCAGCGCGTCCTGAATCATTTCAACGCCCCCATCCTTGGCATGACAGCCACAGCGGACAGATCAGACAAGAAGAATCTTGGTACGTTTTACGAGAACATACCATATGAAATATCTATGTTCGATCTGATTCGCCAGGGCTTTCTTGCTGAGATCAAAATCCTGTCCGTTCCCCTCGGAATAGACATATCCAACGTCTCCCGCGTTGCCGGCGACTATAAGCTAGACGAGCTTGGCAAGACGATTGAGGCGTATCTCGACGCCGCTGCGAAAGCAATCGTTGAATATGCACAGGGACGAAAGGTACTCGTCTTCTTGCCCCTAATCAAAACGTCTCAGAAGTTTGTGGAGATATGCTTGTCGCTGGGACTTGCGGCTGAGCATGTAGACGGCAAGGACAAGGAGAGAAAAGAGAAGCTCGCCAGGTTTGCCAGCGGTGAGACAATGCTCCTGGCCAATGCGATGCTTGTCTCAGAAGGCTTTGATGTTCCGACGATCGACTGCGTAGTTGTGCTCAGGCCAACTCAAAGCCGCCCCCTGTTTGCGCAAATGGTCGGACGGGGAACTCGGATTGCTCCCGACAAAGAGAATCTACTCATCCTCGATTTCCTCTGGCAGCACGAGAAGCATCCTCTCATGCGCGCAGCTCACCTGATCGCCGAAGATGAAGACATTGCAAATCACATTACCGAGAGTGCTGAGGCGCAGGCGGGCGAAGAAGTTGACCTTGAAGACCTTCACGACACGGCCCTTGACGCCAGGGAAGAGTCACTCAGGAAGAAACTCCAAGAAAATGAGAAGCGCGACAAGAGGCTGGTTGACGCATCCGAGCTGTGCTTGTCCCTGAAACACGTAATGACAGCAGACTTCGAGCCGACAGTGCCATGGCATTCTCAGGGCGTTTCCGACGGACAGTTGAAGATTATTCAGAAGTTTGGCATCGATCCAGAAACGGTCCAAAACAAAGGCAAGGCATCGGCTGTGATTGACATTCTTCTGAATCGCCAAGCCGCCGGCCTTGCAACCCCCCGTCAGGTCAAGTTTCTCAAACGCTTCAGGCATCCATCTCCAGACAAAGCCACATTCACAGAAGCAACAGCATTCCTAGATGTGACGTTTGCCAAAAAGTCAAAACGCAGGAAGCCTATTACTGCTGAGGCTTCGGTATGATATAGGATTTCCTAGATGAATGACCACAAGCTTTCTCTTGGCGACTGGGTTACGAAGACAGTCCGAAAGGCAGCAAGCGGAAACCGAAACGACTTAGGCTTTTGGCTGGCTCGAAAGATCAGAGACGACGGATACTCTCAGATCGATACCGAGTCGGCAATGCGTGACTACGCTTCTTCCGTCCCTCAGCCCAGCGGCTCGCCCCAGTACACCGAGACAGAAGCCATGAAGAGTGCTCGTCAAGCGTTCACGAGGCAGGCAAGCCCCTCTCCTGGACGCGGCGGAAACACAGGCCAAATCCTCGGGGGAACTCGCTTTCGCTACGGAGGCAGGCCATCCTTATCTACCCCGCCCGAGGAAGTGCTTCCTCCTACGAATGGCGATGGCATCCCTAACGAGCTTGAGAATGGATGCGTAAGGCTATTATCAGCCGCTTTCAAGCCTGGAGAACATGTTTGCATTGCAAAGGGTATGTATGACAAGGAGTCTGGAACAGACGCACCCAAAGACAACGGAATGACTTTTGCCCTTGAGAAGTGGTTGAGCAGGCTAGGAGAATATCAAGACGATCCGGATTTGCTGTTCGCCAACACGGCCGTCAACCGCCCAGGAATCTATATCTGTATCAATCCCCTTCGCAAAAAACGCAGCAACGCGGATGTGACAGCTTGGCGCCATGTACTTTTGGAGTTCGATCATCTACCCCTGGCCCAGCAATGGAAAGTCATAACTGAATCGATGGTTCCATGCACGGCTGTGATTCATTCTGGAAAGCGCTCGCTGCATGCGTGGGTTCGGATCGACGCCAAGGACGAGAATGAGTACAGGGAGAGGCAGCTGCTTCTCTATGAGCATTTCGAGGCTGATGGTGCCGACAGCAAGAATAAGGACGCTAGCCGCCTCTCCAGGCTCCCTGGGGCTACTAGGCTAAAGGGACGCCAACGCCTTCTCGCCCTCAACATAGGAATGCCGAGCTTCACGGAATGGGCCGCGTCGAAAGAGCTAGATGCTGAGATCAATCCTGCCTACACTCAAGAAGAGCTTCTAGCCTTTGACCGCCACAACGACCCCAACTGCTTATTTGGCAAGCGATGGCTTTGCAAGGGCGCCGGATGCCTCATTGTGGGATCGTCTGGAATAGGCAAATCTGTGCTAGTCAACCAGGCCATAATTGAAATGGCTATGGGCAATGGGTTTTACACAGTGCCACAGCATAAGTCTGAAATCAAAAGCCTTGTACTCCAGGCCGAAAATGATCTTGGTGATACTGCCGAAGCGATGCAGGATACGATCTCCGGAATGGGATACATGAATGACGTGGAAGCGCTGGCCAGAATAAAACGCAACGTCTTCATCTATGAGGAAAGCATCAGGACTGGGCCTGAGTTTGTCAGCATGGTGTCTCGCCTAATAGACTTGCATCGGCCAGATGTTGTGTGGGTTGATCCTCTCTTGGCCTACATCGGCGGTGACATATCGAAGCAAGACGTAGTATCTGAGTTTCTGAGAAATACCGTCAACCCGGTATGCAAGGCTAGCGGAACGATATGGATCATCGTCCATCACTCTGGCAAACCGACTGCTGAGCCTAATGCAAGAAAGCATTGGACGCAGGAGGACTTTGCACACCTCGGATTAGGATCAAGTGACCTCACCAACTGGGCAAGAGCTGTGGTGGTCTTGTCTCGATTCAAAAAGACTGATAGGTTCCAGCTTCAGTTTGCCAAGAGGGGGAAGAGGAGTGGGATCGGGCATCTTCTCTATCTCAAACAAGGCGAAGACGACGTGAAATGGACAATCGATCCCGACTTCGATCCTGAGGACGAAGCGCACAACGCGCTGTGCGAAGAAAAAGCCAAGCGGCCTGAAGTGCACAAGCTTGCGGCTTTCGTAAAAGAAGCGCTGGATCGTGCTGGCGAAGAAGGCATGAACGCAACAGAGGTTCGGCAAGCAATAGCAGCGAATTACGGAGTGTCATCTTCGTCTGCGGGACGATGGTGGAACAAGGAACTGCAAGGGCAATGTGTGTGGGATTCTGGTCGGAATGTGTTCGTAGCTAGGAAGTAGGAGGGTTGAAAGATGAAAGACAAATACCTGTTCATAGTTGACGGGGCTGACGAGGTAGGCCAGCGCAAAGAACCCCCCACAAAAGAAGACATCACAATGATAGACCAAGGCTACCTCTTCGTCTTCAAGTGCGTAGGCGGAAGTTTCTTTGAGATGGGAGTTGATGGCAAATGGGGAGAGGTTCCACCATGCAAGTAATCAAAAAAGTCTGGGGCAAGGAAGTCGTCATTGTTGACAGGCTCCTATACACGGCCAAGCTTCTCGTCTATCTACCCGAAGGGCAAAGCTCAAAACATCATCACGAAATCAAGACAGAAACATGGACAATCATGAGCGGCGGTGGCGAGCTTGAATCAGAAAGAGCTGAAAAGCTTCTTACTGTTGGCATGCAAATCACGTTCAAGCCTAATCGCTATCACAGAGTGACGGCAGGATCTGGCGGCTTGACAATATTCGAGGTATCAACGGCCGAAAGAAACGACACGGTTGTCAGGCATAAGGGGTGTGAATCCAACCCGCCTCCTGGTGGCGCCGAATCAGACGATGCATTCCTCCGTCGCCAAGAAGTCCTGATCTTCCCGCCTCTCCAGATCGAAGAGAAGCCAGATGCCGGATGAGATAAAACACGAGATTGCCAAGCAAAGCAACGTCATCGGGCCGGCGCTGACGTGTAAGACCTGCCTCCAAGCACTGCAAGCTTCCTGTCCGTATGTGGACACGGACAGGAATATTTGCTACCATACAATCCAGGAGCCTTCCGATTTGTCAACAATCGAAGGGGTTCTGGAGGTGGCGGATGGCGTTGTTCACAGCGCCATGGCTCGCTTGAAACAGATGGCACTCCTAAAGAGCGCAATGGGCCATGAGGAAATCCAAGAGCCAACATTCGGGGAGCTGAAGCTATTGAGCCAAGTAATGAAGGCTCTTGAAACAGGAGTAAAGCTTCGGCAGTCATTCGGACTTCTTAAAGAAAAACCCAAGGAGCATATACATAGCGTTGCGGCAGAAGGTGCTGCTGCTGAAGTAATGCTTGCTGAAATAGAACGCGTTCGATCGCTTTCTGAAAAAGCAAAAAGCATGGGGATCGATCTAGATTCGGGTGAAGTCATTGACGCAGAGTTTGAAGAAGTAGGCAATGTCCGACCAGATAGCCGAAATCCAGAGACAGAGTGATGCCCTACGCGAGATGGGAGATCGTGTAGAGCAGGCTATTGAAGCTGAAGAAGACACTCGCGCCCGCCAATCCCTCGCGCACTTCCTCGAACGAGTAATGCGGGATCAGTCCACAGGCGAGCTGATTACCCTAGCACCGATGCATCGCGAATGGATAAGCCACGTCGAAGCCCACCTGGCCCAGCGCGCCGATCTCAGGCTGAAATACTTCAACGAATCACACCAAGTCGTACAGGCATCGCCAGCAGCTAGAAAGCACGTTGGCATTCTTGCGCCATTTGGAAGCGGCAAGTCATCACTGTTCGCTGTTGGAATCCCGCTTTTTTTGTTGGGAAATAACCCGAACCTTCGCATTCTGATTCTGTCCAACTCAGATGCTAATGCTGCCAAGCGAGTCCAGGCCATAGGTGGATACATAGAAGGCAAATCGTCGGCTGACTACAACAGGTTATTCCCCAGCGTAGCACCTGATAAAGACAAGGCTTGGTCAAATCATCAGTTGGCAGTTACGCGCGAAGTAAACGCAATGGAAGCCAGCGTAGAAGCCTATGGCATTAACTCAACTGGAATTGGATCTCGCTTTGATGTGATTATACCAGACGATCCTATAGACGAAAAAGACGCCACATCAAAAGCTATCAGAGATGGCAGGATCAAGAAGTTTAAGGAAACGTGGTACTCCAGGCTTGAGCCGTGGGGTATCGTACTATACATCGCGACGCGCTGGCATAGGCATGATCTCACCGGCAGCTTGCTAACGCTCCCTGACTGGGAGTTCATCGTCCAGGCAGTCAGGGAGGACTTCAGGTGCATAGAGCAGCCACCTTCGTCCTACAAACACTTCCCTGCCGTCAAGCACCGAGCCCTCCCCCGTATGGTGCCTTTCTGGGAGAAATGGGGCAGAGAGGCCCTCATAGCCGAATCTCAGGGAACACGCGGCATCCGAGCCTTTGATCGAGGCTTCCGGCAGAAAGCTCTTTCCGATTCAGACAAGACGTTCGACGAAGCGAACATCGGTATCATGCTCAGAGAAGACCTTGGCTTTGATGACATCGGAGATGAATGGCCACGCTACATGGGAACAGACCTTTCCTCTGAGAAACGCAAGGGAACGGTCAACTTCGTCGTTGCTGTTGCGCCGGATAAGCGACGATGGATATGCCCAATAGACAGATCGAACGCGGGCTGGGGGGTTGACGCAGCCAAGAGATTCAAGACAGTCTACGATATCCATCAACCCAGAATTGCCTTGGTCGAGAACAACGCTGCGCAGTCTGCGATGGTTGACTGGCTGACTAAGCTGTACGGCGTTGATTTGCCAGTCAAGGGCAGAAGGACAGGCTCAGAAAAGAACGATCACAGTGTCGGCTTGCCCAGCATCAACATAGAAATGGGCAATGGCGCATGGATTCTACCCCTGAAGGGCCACCATATTTCTAAGATGGCGTCATGCCAGTGTGGGATATGCGTCTTCGTTCGAGAGCTTAGAGATCACCCAAGCACCGAATCCGATGACTGCGTAATGGCCATGTGGATTTGTTCCATGGCTATAACCTACAAGGGTGTTCACCGGCTTCCTTCGGACTGGGTGAAAAGGCAGCTTGACGCCAACGCATCCAGCTCTCAAAGCAAGAGAATCTTCGGCGGTGACAGGAAAAGAACATTTGCAGCTCCGATGCAACGAAGCTACTAACAGGAGGGCGACATGAAGATTGTTATCCTGGACGACGATGGCAAAAAGCAAGCCCAGTTCAAATGCGATAAATACCTCCTTGTTGCTGAAAAAGATGGAAACAGAACCCCTTCTAGCAACATGCATTCAGAAAGAGCGTTGGGCGCCCTGGAGTTTGCCAAGCTCGTTCTCTATGTCGCTCCTACCATGGGCAGCATAGGCAGACAGCAAGCCCAGCAACAGCCAGAGGGGCTTGTGACGCCAGAAGTCAGCATGCGTGCCATAAATGAACAAATCAGGAGAAAGCAAAATGGGCAATGAGCCAGAAACTACTATTCTTGCCGGCGCAGGGGTAGACAGGCCGCCAGGCATTCGCCCCTCTGCCTTGGCGCTTCAACAGGTCAGGTCCGCTTTCATCCATATGGCCGCAACGAGCAACAAAGCCACTGACGAGGTACGGACAGGCGAAACTACTAGGCGCGTCGGGACAGGGCTTACTGCTCGAAAAGATACTGCATGGCTGGGGGATTACTCGTCAACGAAGATCAAAGCTAGACAGCTTGAGCTGATGCGAAATGATCCGCAGATCAAACTCGGGCTCCTAGTCTTGAAAGCTCCGATCATGGCAGCTTTTGAGGCATGGCGAATCGAATCAGAAAATCCTATGATCGCAGCTTTCGTAACCAAGGCTCTTGAACCTATCATGGACAAGCTAGTCACGACAGCCATGGAATCCCTGGACTACGGACATGCTCCGCATGAAAAAGTCTGGACAACGAGAGACGTTTCAATCGCGTGGGAAGATGAAGGCGGGGTACACGACGAAGTCGTGACTGAAGCATGGGTATACAAAGACCTCAAGGATTTGCAGCCATGGCTTGTTGAATACATAGGTACCGGCGCCGGAGACTTCGATGGTTTCGTCTACAACCAAAAGGACAGAGTTTCGGCTGAAATGTCCTGGGTTGTGACCCATGAAAAACGATTCGGCAATATCAAGGGCAATTCTGTCCTAACGGCAGTTTATGATCCTTGGTATTGGTGGTCTGTCATGAACATCTTTGCCAATCGCTATTTCGAGCGCAGAGCTTCTCCGTTCATCAAGGCGCGCGCCCCAGCCGAAGTTGAGGTTGATGCAAGTGGAAATGAAGACTCTGGCATCAAGTTAATGATGGAAATGCTCTACGGACTCAAAGAATCCGGGGTGTTTGCTTTGCCGTCAGAGGTAGACCCCGATACTAAGCAGCCGCTCTGGGATGCCGAGTTCATGAGCGACGACCAGAGAGGTGAGATGTTCCAAGGCAGGCTGGAATACCTCGATGCACTAAAGCTGCGCGCGCTTGGAATACCAGATCAGGTAGCTACGCTCTCGGATAAGACCGGCAGCTACGGCACTGCTGTGACGCACACAGAGACGTTCATAGGCATGCTGACGGCGCTGCTGAAAGAAATCCTATCGCAGATTAACAAATTCCTCCTGCCCCAGCTTGTAGAGTTCAACTTCGGCAAGAATGCAGCCAAGGCCAGAATGATTGTTGAGACTGGCATACTTGCGAACAGGGAGCTTGCGGGACGCCTGCTTCACGCAATCATTCAGCAGGACAACGCTGCCGAACCTGGAGCTATGAACAAAGTCCTTGACAACATAGATATAGTAAGCATCCTGAAAAGCTTGAACTTGCCAACCACTACACCTAGCAAAAAGAAAGCGCAAGCTAAAAAGCAACTACCTAGTCCAGACGCCAAGGAAGACGACAACGAGTTGTCATGGAATGATCGTCTCGAAGTCTTGCTGTCTAGCGACGAAGAATCACTCGAGCACCGCAAAGTCTGCCAAAAGGCTGCGTACGAAATGCTAAAGGCTAAAGGATTGCCGCAGCCTGAATGCAGGAAGATGGCTACGGCAATAGTCCAAGCAAGATCAACTAGGCTTTCAGCTACGCCGGAGGAGGAATTCGCTGAGCCCCAGAATCCCTAACAGCACGGACCTGTTCTTCTGAGGTCATGCGCTTCAAGTCTTCAGCCTTGATGATCTTTGCATTTGAGGGAACCTGGGGAGCGCCAGAAACTTCTACGTTTGGCATGATTGGGCGAGTCATGAGAATGGCCATCCCGCTGTCGCAAGATTCTGTGGGTATACCACAGACAGGCCCCCATCCTTCACTCCCGGCAGCATTCAAGTCAGCTTCCCATCCAGGATGATTATATCCAACCAAGGGAAGAACATTGTACTCAAACCGCATTGGATCAACTTGCATTTCAATTCGCCTCCTTTCGCTAATTACTCTTCTTCAAGCGGATCCCACCGCGCCACGTGCGGAGCGTTTTCGTTCCCGCCGTGGAACAGCAGCATGTGTGCTTCGCGCCATCCCTCCCACGCGCGGCCGGCCTCCTCAGCCTGGTGACGTTCGAAGATGTTGGCCAGCTTCCCCAGCACGTCCTTGGCTTCGTCGAGCAAGCCCTGGAGTGCGTCGCGGTCTCTCTGCGCAGCGTCCTTGGCGACGATAGCTTCGTCCAGCCTCGTGCGGAGCCCTGCCGTGCGCGCCACGACGGCCGCCTCGACGCCCTTGGGCTCCCCGTCGTCATCGCGCGGCTTCAGGCCCTCCTCAACCCGCTTGCTCGTCATCTGGTGTAAGAGCTTGCGCAGCTCTGCGGGATCGTCGGTTGACCCTTCGGCCAGCCCGCAGAGATAGAAATGTGCCATGTCGTTGCCTTGGCTCATTTCTGGTCCTCCCATGTGTCTTCCGCGCGGGCCACGAACTCTTCGATTCTTGCAGGGCGCACACGTATCCCGTCTCCGCCCCGTGACACCCCCAGCAGGTTTTCGAGCTCGTGGTCCTCCTTCGCGCCGAGCCCTGTCCGGCAG
>SDBV01014160.1_pt1 | contig 10070 bp, 7 predicted proteins | sample 2277081 | NCBI WGS metagenome assembly SDBV01 (sample SAMN10402039, study PRJNA504765) | marine sediment metagenome | isolation source: marine sediment core GS10_PC15, 223 cmbsf | place: Arctic Ocean: Southern Knipovich Ridge | collected 2010 | reverse complement strand
CACTTTGAGCTTGATATGGCCTGCATAGTCGATGTACAGGTTGTTGATATTAATGGTCAACCGGTACTAGATGCCCGTATTTGGGCAACAACGTCAGAGGAAAAGTTCAGGAGTCATTTGATCTATATGCCACAGGTTACAGATATAAATGGGATTGCTACTTTTGACGTGATAGAACCTTCTGAACGTACTTATCTGTTTACCGCGGTTCATCCTAATTATGCTACCGGTAAATCCAATATCAAATTGAACGATCCTAATATAATCGAATTTTGTGAGATCGTTATTGACGAGGGTATCGCTATAGAAGGTCATGCTACTTACTCAGATAAAGCTCCTGCTTATGGATATCATATATATGCCCGTCCAGAGTGGAGCCAGGGTATGTATGACCAGTTCAATAATTATGAGATAGATCCAAACGGCAATTTCAGGCTGAAGCATGTAACGCCGGGGCTATACAGTCTGCATATTCATGCCGGCGGGCGCAGAGTAAGGAACAGGAAAATTAGTGATAACAGAGTCTACCATGTTGGCAACTTCAACCTGCCTTTGGAAGAGGGTCTCTTGTCGGTTCAAATAGCGAAGGGGTCACCGCAACTGGCAGCATCTATCAGTGGGACAATTAGTATGGCAGGCGGAGAAGAAACGCCATGGTTTTCAATAAGGGCCTTTTCACGAACAGGTGGAGATGGTTCCTGCTGGGTCGGGCCTAAACAAAAAAGATTCATCATAGAAGGGCTGGAGCCGGGAGTTTATAGTCTTGAATTTATGAGTGATGAGATTAGCCATATTGTTCGAGACGTGAATGCTCCGAGCGAGGGTATTGAAGTTACAATCGAACGGGCAGAAAGGCCAATCATTAAATGTACAGTGGTGCAAAAAGATAGCGGTCTCGCTATAAAAAAGTTCTCGGTAAGAGCCAAGAAAACAGAATCGCTGGGAGGACTAAGAAGACTTCCAGACGGTTCCTGGAAAAATCATATGACATCGGATGGTAAGTTCGATTATCAAACAGTTGGGCATAGTATATACCAGCTTCAAGCTGTTGCTGAAGGATTCGCAGCACAATGGAGTGACGAGATCAATACCGAAGAAAGCAATTCGGTAGTGATAAAACTTTCCAAAGGCGGTTTCATAAAGGGCAGAGTTGTGAATGAAGAAGGCGAGCCTATAAATGGTGCGAAAGTGATTCCTCTGTCGATGGCAGAAAGTACGGTTGAAAGGACGTGGGGTGAATTTGTATCGGAATATGGTGCTGTAGAAACGGAAGATGGAAACTTTTTGATAGGGAATGCATCAGTGGGGACAGAGACGTTAAAAATTGTACACCCGGAATACTGCTTCGAGAGGATAGAAAAAATTGAGGTTAATGAAGGGCAAACAAGCGATATTAGCGATGTTGTACTGACAAGAGGCGGAGTCGTCGAAGGCAGGGTTTATAACATTGCCGGTAAGCCATCAGCCGATATAAAGCTTAACTTTTTTAGTAACGAATCAGGTGATCATTGGGATGAGCAAGTTTTTAAATTAGGTACAGCGGTAACCGACAGCAATGGATATTATCAAATTAAAGGTCTTCCTGAGCAAATGTGTTATGCCAGGCTGAACGAGCATTGGGGCAGATCAGGAGTAACGCATCGGGCTGTAGAGGTAAGCAATGGAAAAACAATTCATCTCGATTTTGGAGGTGGTAATAAAGTCAGCGGTATGGTTATGGTTGATGACAAACCTCTAGCAACTACCAGATTGCGTGTTTGCAGTACTGATCGCTTATACTATTATCCATTTACTTCTTATGCTATGACAACAAGTGAGGGCGGATTCAAGTTGCAAGGCACTCCTCTGGGCACATGGGCACTTTACTGTGAAATTCCAGGCAGGCGACATGAATGGTCTAAGATAACAACATTTGAAGTGGAGGACGCAAATGCTGTTGATATTGGGGTGATTTTTTTGGGCAGTGATGATTTAATAAAAGAGCATTGACAACGAGCTGATCTAGATCAAAGTAAAGAATTATTTTCGCAAAGTTAAAATATAGATTGCCGCGTCGCTTTGCTCCTCGCAATGACGGAGGGAACATCGAACAAGGAATTTCGAGTAACAAAGTAACTGCCCTCAAGCAGGCTTGATGGCTAAACGTTTTTAGGTGATTGTTTGGGTGTATTTGGTTCTTAATTTGGCTATTCTTTTTAACATGTATTCGGTCTGTCGCTGGATTTCTGGGTCGGCGTTGGATGTTCTGGAGTTCCATTTGTTATACTCTTTAGTCAATTGCTGACGTATCTGCTGGGCGTCCATCTGGTCGGTTAGGCCAAAACTTATCTCTAAATCCTCAATCTCCTGTATAGAAGCTGGAATTATTTTTTCCATCATAAAGTGGAACCTGTCTTTGCTGATCTCGAATATAGCGGCGATTTTTTTTAGCATTTCCAATTGTGCTGTCGCAGCAGAGCCATTAGCCCTGACGACTGTCAGGCACAACTCGAGAATGTCACACTTCATTGCCAGTGGAGCGTTTTCTATGATCTTATTAGAAATATTGCGGGCTCGTATTCTATTGCAAGCAGGAAGAAAAGAAATTATTGCGGAGTAGAACTTATTAAGTTTAGATCTGATCTTAACGGCAATTTCAGATAGTGTGATATTTTCTATCATCCATTGTTCTATAATGGTGATCTGATCCTTAGATATTTGGCGGCTATTAGAAGCTACGGTAAAAGCAAGCGATAGAGTTAGATCCTTTATTCGAGTGGTGTATTTTTTGTAATCAAGAAAGCCGAAAGAGTTGTTTTCGTAAGTAAGCTCACAGGTATTATGTATAATATTCTGATCGTTGTGAGCGGAAATTATTCTTGTCACGAAGAGCAGCTTTCTTTTTCCTTTTTTAGGAAATTGGAGCCAATCAACTGGTATCAGAGCGATGGCAATCCAATCGTGTAGATCAAGGAAAGAGTCTTTAGTTATGCCGAGTTTTGCAACGTAGTTAAAAACCGAAGACTGTTTTACCTGACAGTTTTGGACATTAGTCTGCAGAGGCAGAGCTGTTTTGAGTCCTTTTGTGATGTCTATGATATTTATTTGAGCGTCAAGCTGCTTGTGCTCAGGTGGCAGGTGAATTGAGCCGCAAATTTCTATGCTAAAAGCATTAACTATAGCATCGTTATTATGTGTTTTTGTAAGTCTGGTACGGCAATTAAGCACATTGACTTTTCGTCGAATGAAACGGCTTAAATTCAAACCGGAGATGACTTTGGTAAGCTGGGCCCAACTGGTGGTATTTCTTATCAGGAAAAATAATACCATCATCGAAGTGGTTAGAATTATAATAACTGTTGGATCCAGGAACTTGTTCATCTATATACCTTAAGGATATCTATTCGACTTTAATGTTTTTTAACTGCTTTGATTTTTCTTTATTTTTTGAGATTTTTCCGTTTTTGTCCAGGCTGAAATCAACTTGAAGCAGTTCGCCGGATTCGACATCCTCAAAATCACAGTGCATTCTTTGGTTTATGTCGTAGCTGTAAGTTACTTTGATCGGACATTTCTCAGGGCGATTGGGAGGAAGCTTGAGTGTATGTGTTGCTATTTTATTTACAAACACAGCAGAAGTATCTTCGCCCTGGGTTACGATTATCTTTAGCTCTTTTTGTCCTTCAAACATCGTGTAGAAAGTTTGAGAAACTTCGCAAGGTAAAGGCGTATTTTTTTTCAGAATAATATAATTTTTGACTTCATGTCTCTGAGTTTCCTCGTCCATAGGAGCACAAATGGTTCCGTAGCTGTGATTACAAACATCGATTAGTTTTATATCTTTTAGTCCCTTTTCGATGCCGGCCGGGAGTGACTTCGAGTCATCTCTTTGAATAGTCAATCCTGCATATAATGCAGAGCCAAGTGCGACACATTCATCGACGTTGACAGTGATCTCAGGAAGTAAGCCGAATATTTTTTCCAGACGTTTTTGTACGGCAGGAATCCTTGTGCTACCTCCTACGAGCAGTACAGTGTCTATGTCAGAGGGTTTAATGCCAGCTTCATCCATAGCAGTTTCCAGTAGCATATCGGTTCGGTTTAAGAAATCGCAAATTGATTCTTCAAAGCAATCACGGCTTATTTCGATTTTAGTATTTCCTGCCTGTCCATACAGCATTGTTCTGGCAACTTTACGCCTTGATAGAGTTTTTTTGATATCTTCGGCCTCATCTTCATATTTTGCTCTGTCTTCATCGGAATTGATCAGCTCGGCATCAAATTTATCCCTATATGCCTGTTCGAGCATTTCGAGAATTTTCTTGTCGAAATCAATACCACCGAGGGCGTGTTCACCCTGTGAGCAGAGTATGTTGACCTGTCCCTGCTTTGTGTCCATTATGGTCACATCGAAAGTACCACCGCCGAGGTCGTATACGAGTACCTTTCCATTAATTTGATTTATAGTAGCATAATACAAGGCAGCGGCTACAGGCTCATTTACTATTCCAATCACATTTAGTCCTGCTTCTGTGCCAGCCTGCATAGTTGCCTTTCTCTGTCTTTCTCCAAAATGAGCAGGAACAGAAATGATCACGTCAGAGATAGGGCCATTTGTTCCGGCACATTCCTGTTTTAATTTTTTTAGTATCAGCGAGGATAATTCTTCAGGGGACCAATCCTTTTCGTCAATTTTTTTGCGGTATTTTTTATCTCCCATGTGGCGTTTAATCCATCGTACAGATCTTTCAAGGTTGAGGTAACGAGAATTGATCGCTTCGATCCCGACTCTTACTATGTCAGAATTATCTTCATCGAAGAAGATTGCCGAAGGTGTTAATCTTTCGCCATCGTTATTCGGTACAATTTCGGGCTTCCCAATTGCATTTAACACAGCAACGGCTGAAAATGTTGTGCCCAGGTCTATACCCGCGATATTTATTTTTTTACTATTAGCCATGGTTACACCTTTACTGTCCTGGATTAAAATTTAAGCAAACAATTTGACTCTGGCTACACGTACGACCTTGTTGTTTTCGTCATCGATGACATATTGATAGCCTGGTCTTATGATCTTTGCGATTTTACCTTTCATGTCAGGATTTTGGGTCGATTCTTTTTCCTTAATGACCTCAGCGAATTTTTCCTGTTCTGCATATTGGCTGTTGATCTCCAAAACAAATTGTTCGACATTGCTGGACTCGAGCGCGAAGAGCAATTCGTCCCTTATTTCTTCTAAATCCTCGAAGATACTATCCTCTGTAGTGGCTTTAATGCGCTTATCGAGATTGTCAATGCAGCGAATTATCTTCAGGCAAAAAGTTCTGATAATATTCCAGTCGTATCCTTCCTGAAGTTTTTCCATTCTTTCCTGCTGACAGGAGGCGTAGTCTCGAATAGCAGAAATCTGCTGTGTAAGTTCATTGAAATTTGTGTTTAAAGGTTTAGAATACTCAAGAGTTGTTTCTTTGACCGCTTCGGTCATTTGTTTAAATTCAGCGAACTGCTTTTTCAGATTCTCAGTTTGAGTTTTGATGGAATCTTCAACTTTAAGAGCATTTTCATTATAACCTGATAAAATAGTATTGCAGATATTTTGCTCTAATTGGTCAAACTGTCCGTTATTTTTGTCGGGATGATCCTGATCCAATGCCTGTTGGTTTTGTGTGTGCGCGACGACAGAGCTTTTGTCACAATACAGGAATTTAATTTCTTCTGCTTTAGCTTTATCTGAAGAATAAGAGGTTAAAATTTTCTCTTTGGATGGCTGTGGCTTGGAACTTAGCTGAGCATGTACCTTTGGTTTTGTTTGAGAAATTTTCGGTTGTTTTTTGGGTTCAGATGTTGGCTCGTCTTTTTTTGGAGTTGGTTTTATACGTTTAAAAAATCGAATAAAGAGTTTGTTAGGATCAGAGAAGCATGGAATAAGACGACCGCAAATATTTAATAAGAGCAGGCCTGTAAGAATAGTGCCCCCTAATACCATAGAAAGAATTGATGCGAAAAAGATAAGCTCTCTTGCTTCTCTTTTTTGGACCAGAGAGTTGTTTTGATTATCATGGTTTGAGAACTCTTTTTTTACTCTATCTACAAAAGACCTAACGCTTAATTTTTCTTTAAGTTGGCTATTTAATCCATCTAATTTTACATTGAGGTTCTGTTGTTGTTCTTCTATAAGCTTTATTTCTTTTTCCTGTTCAGTAAGAACCCAGTAAAAAGCCAAAATACCTATAACCCATAAGATTATGCCCGAATTTAAACACTTATTTTTACTCATCATTGCTTAACGTATTCTCTTTAAAGCGAATATATTAGTTTTTCAAAAACAAAATTTTACTTGCGGGTTTCCTTAAGAAGCAGATTGAGCCCGTTTCAAGCCTGCGATTAAAGTATAGGAAATAATATTCGATATGACAATTTCAGCAAGGATAGAAAAACATTAATTGCAACTGACCGATGGTCAGTTTGAGAATGTAAAAATTAAAACTTTGAGGTGCTGAACCGACGGCGGCATTTTTTTATTAATTTTTGAAATATTTTTTTTCTGGTATAATTGTTGCAGGTGTTATTTTTGGAAATCGTACTGGCCTAACAGCTTGTAGTTGCAGGTTTTATGGGGGGTTGTTTTTGTTGGGGTTCGGATTCATCTAAACTGTGGTTTTATATTCTTATGTGCTTTGGCAGATGGGGTATTTATTAACTATATTTTGATTAATGATTAAGGGGCTAAGTGTGTAAAGAAGATAGCCGATGTATTAATAGGAGAGTGATAAGGATGTTATGCATATATTAGAGAAGATCAACAGCTTGAACAGGCGGTTATATCCTGTCGGTATCGATATGGATGGTAACCGTTTGCGACTGCTTCAGTTAGACGCAGACGGCAAGGATAACGGCCTGCGTTTAGTCGGGCTGGGCAGTGAGACGTGGCCAGGCGATGTTGAATACGGCAGCGGTCAATGGCAGAGATGGGCGATAGAGGCCATAAAAAATCTGATAGCCAGCGAAGTCTTTGCCGGCAGAGAAGTTGTCGGCTCATTGCCAGCTAATGAGGTTTTTGTAAGTACGGTGAAAGTGCCCGATAACATAGAGACCAGCCTTGAAGAGGCGGTATTTTTCAAGATAGGTGGGAAGCTGGGATATGGGTTTGAAGAGGCTATGATACGTTGTGTTCGTTGTGATGGCGATAATGTTGTTGTAATGGCAGCAAAACGCAAAAGGATCGACAGTTATCTGGCGATATATGAAGAGGCGCATTTGCGTCTTAAGTCAATTTGTGTTTGGCCAATAGCGTTGATAGAGGTATATAAGAACTTTTTCAGCAGGCGCAAAAATGATGCTGATTCGATAGTGATGCTGGTTGATATAGGAGGTGAATTTACAAAGGTAGTGATCTGCAGGCATAACGAACTTTTGTTTGCCCGTTCGATATCGACAGGTGCGTGCAATTTGGGAGCAGGAGCTGGTGATGCGTCGCTGGGTGAACTGGCACGTGAGATTATGGGTTGTCGCCGGGATTTCGGGCGGATGTATAAAAAAACGCAAATAGAGCGTTTGATATTTTTTTCCGGCAGGGCAGTGAGCAGGGATAGTTATATGGCGATAGCCAGGCAGTTGGAGATGCCTGCCCAGATAGGCGATTGCTTCGGCGCGGTTGAAGTTGCTGAGAGTGATGCCGGCATGTTTGACAGGAGGATAGGCGATATTGAGGCAGGGACAGTAAGGGTAGAAGATTTTGGATGGGCTACAGTGTTTGGTTTGAGCCTGTCAGGTCATGGAGAAGATAAAAAATGGTTAATATGAATTTTGTGCCGGATGATTATGTTGAGAACAGCGAATCGCACAAAGCGAACCTGATGTATCTTGTGTTATTTGTTGTTGTGATGGTATTGCTTTGCGGTTGTTTTTTGGCTATCAAGACTCGTCAGGTGTCTCTTAATGCTCAGGAAAAAATAGTGAACGAGAAAATCGCCAAGACTCAGCAAGAAATAAAGCAATTTGAAGACCTGCGGTCCAAGCGTAAGTCTATGATGAAGACGGCGTTGACGACGGCAGAGCTTCTTGAGCCGGTTCCTCGCAGCGTATTGCTGGCACTTTTGACGAACAATCTTCCGACGGGAGTGTCACTGCTTAATCTTGGTATAGTTCAAAAGGAGCCTAAAAAAACCAAAGTTGGAGCTAAGAAGACGAGTAATTATAAAAAATCGCAGGCTGGCAAAGGCAAGGCCTTGTCTGGAGGTTCTGGCGAAAAATCGCTGGAGACGCATATCAGTATAGAAGGTATCGCACCGAGCGATCTTCATGTTGCTTCTTACATCGGTCATTTGAGCAACTCTCCTCTGCTTGAAACAGTTTCTTTAGTTGAATCGAAAGTGCGCAAAATAGATAAGACGATATACAGACAATTTAAGCTGACAACTAAGCTGGCCGGTAATGTTCATCTTAGTGCCGAAGATATCGCAATGATAGCCAAGCGTGATAAGGAAAACGGATAAGCGTTTTGAGAATGTAAAAATAATCAGATTGAGTTGAGTTGTTACTTTGTTGGCGGGAATTGAATTATGACAGCTAATATGCGAAAGTTATTATTTTTTATTGTTTTGGTTTGTATTTCGTTGCTTGCTTATTGGTTTATGATCAAGCCTGCGAACATGAGTATACGCGAGCGTCGCAGTAATATCGAGATTAAACTGGCCAAGTTGGATAAATTTGAGCAGACCACGACGATGGCCAGCGGTCTTAGTAAGCAGCTTGAAGATCTGAAAAGGGCGGTAGATTTTTTCGAGAGCAAGCTTCCTCCTAAGAGCGAGATACATAAGATGCTCGAGCAGGTGACTTTGATCGTTCAAAAGCGGGGTCTGGAGCCTAAGACAATAAAAACGCTGAAGAGGAAAAAAAATAACGGTTATATTGAGCAGCCGATCAAGATGGAACTGACGGGTGATTTCAAATCGTTTTACGCATTTCTTTTAGATGTTGAGAGGCTTCCTCGTATCATGAAGATACGTGAGCTTAGGCTTACGAAGCTTTCCAGGTCGCAAGGCGGGGTGAGGGCTAATTTTATAGTGAGTATTTTTTTTCAGGATGAGTTTTCCTAAGGTCTTTAGTGCATCTGGTTTGCAAAGTGTAAGTAATAAAGGAATTGATAATGTCGTTTTCAACTGAACAGAATAAAGACAAATCGTCAAAGAGTCGTTTGGCAAATATACTTGGCCGTGGCGGCGGTGATAGTTGTTCACAGGGCAGCAAAGAATTACAGAACAGCGGGCAGGATCAGGAAGTTGAATGCCTTACGGCGACAGGAGGTAAGAATGTTCGTAAGACGACGATCCTTGTAATAGTAGTTTTTGCGGTAGGGCTTTTGAGTCTTTTGTTTATGATAAAAAAAACATCGCCTCAGTCGGCAGGAGCGGCGGTAATGAACGAAGATACTCAGATCGAGATCGCTATTGCCAAGCTGACCGGTGTTAAGTCTGAGATGTCCGAGGGTATGGAACGGATCGTTAAGAAGTTTTATGAATTCAGTGATGTTCAGCAGATAGGTGTTGGTGAGCTGATTAAAAACCCTTTTAACATCGATAAGCAATGGGGTGCTATCGAAGCGGATATTGAAACTCAAGAAACCGATATAGGTTTTGGTGTAATGGAATTACAGAGCTTGCGGCAGCGTGCGAATAAGCTGCGTCTTTTGAGTATTCTGGCGACTAAAGATTCGAGCTACTGCTGTATAATCGGTGATAAGATCCTTTATGAGGGAGATATGATAGATGGCTTTAGAGTCAAGCAGATCAGCGACAATTTTGTTAAACTTGAGTGGGGCCAGGGGTATGATGACGGCGGAGTTGAAATGTCTGAGTTAGGGGGATTTGTGTTAAAATTATCGAAATGAAACGGACCGATGAACAAAACGAAAGTGTCCCGGAGCCCAAGGGTATAAGTGTACAGGAGTGTGAAGATCAAGGGTTAGAAACAGGAATTGACCTGAGCATTTATGACCCTAACAATGGGGAACAGGGTACAGAGAAGGCTGATCAGATACCAGGTCTTAGCGATTTGTATGTTCCGGCTAAGGAAGTCGAATCACCAAGTCT
>SDBV01014159.1_pt1 | contig 10070 bp, 9 predicted proteins | sample 2277081 | NCBI WGS metagenome assembly SDBV01 (sample SAMN10402039, study PRJNA504765) | marine sediment metagenome | isolation source: marine sediment core GS10_PC15, 223 cmbsf | place: Arctic Ocean: Southern Knipovich Ridge | collected 2010 | reverse complement strand
TATTTCAACAAGGGGACTCGAACAAACATGTGAAAATTCCAAATTAAACCTTTTAATAACCCTTGCACTTTACTCCCAGATTTCTCAAACAAATAATAATTATCTTAACGAAATAAATCAACCACAATTAAATAAATCGGAGGATAAAAATGAATCTAGAAACTGAAAGCACACAATATAAAAAAAACGTTTTAGACGAACTTAAAACAAGCTATACAAACATAGATGATAAGAATAATTTAGCTTATAATGTTGATGGATGTAGTTGTATGGGTTGCGGATGTTTTAAGAGCGCATGGACAATTGTGTTATCTCCTGCTGGTATTGCCGCAGGAATGGCTGCTTATGCCGCTGATGCTGCATTATAAAAATATTATTTTTTTAAAAAATGAATGAATGTTATCCAATAGTTGGAAAAAGAGTAAACTTAAATGGAATTTCTTTCTTCATTCATGGAATTGTGCATGAAAATCCACTCATTTCCATTTCTAATGAATTTAAAAAAGATTTGGCCAAGAAGTTTGAGGATTATCCAACTATCTGTGAAGATGGAATTACATCATGGATTCCAGGAGCAAAATCTTTCAATGAAACAAATCATTTTAGGTTAAATAAATCAACACCCTTAAATTATTTTATTTTTTTTAGAGGTTATTTTTACAACCGATTTATTGCAAAAACACATAACACTCCTTTAGCTAAAAAAGTCAGAGCATTAAGAAAAAATAAGGATTTAGAGATTATTAGAAAAGAGTTATTTGCATCTTATTATTCAGAACCACAAGGTATGAATTTACTTATAGAAAAAACTTGTGGCGGCACACTTAAAAATCCCAAAGGAGAGTTTCCATTAAGAATAAAAAGATATCTTTATGAAGCAAAAGAAGCCGTTGATTATGCTAAAAAGAATAATCTAAAAGAATTACATATTATTGTGGGGTGTGCACATGAATTACCCCTAGAATACTTATTGAATACAAAAAGAAACATTTAAATAGTATTATTATCTTCTAAAAGTAATATGGAGGCAAAATGAAAGGTAATTTAGCGGAAGAATGCTTAAAAAATCTTAAGACAAAGAAAATTTCTTTAAATTTTGATGTGGATACGATTGAGTTTATTGATGAACTTTCAAAAATAACTAACACAACTAGAACAACTACAATAATGTCAATTATTGGTTCTGGTATGAAATCTTTGTTAGTTTATTTAGAGACTAGTTGGAAGAAAATGAAAAGTGAAAAAACTCATGACTCTAAAAAGATTGATAAGTTGCTTAAACAAGTTGGCGAGCTTAAGAAAAAATATAATTTGAATTGAAGTTAAATAATATAACTCAACTTTTATGGATTCCATATGTAGTTTCTATGAAAGAACTAGTTTGATAGATCTCTTTTATTTTTACTCTCGAAAAAATTTAATCATTCTTATTATGAATACTACAGGAAGTATTAAAACTAATCCAATTGCCATAAAAAACGACTGGATATTTTCTGTTAATTCTTCTATTTCCATACAAAAATAATACTTTTATATTATTTAAATATTTCTGTGCTTTCCAATTATCTTTAGCTTGTCTCAAAAAGTTCTCCTTCACATTCTGCAACATCCCAATCATTAGAGCTGGTACATTCAAATCCATTTTCAGTAGTACTGCATGAAGCAGTTAAAGAGAAAGTTCCTTCTTTTGCTTTAATTAAGATATTTGTTAAATCACTATTTTTATTAAATTTGCAAATTCCATCTTTTCCTTCAAATGGTTCAAGATATTCCTCATTTGTTTCTTCTTCTTGTTGCTGAATTTCCTCTTGTGTAACTCCTGTGGCTAACATCTGCTGAACCATTTCATCACTAAAATGCATCTCATAATTTTCAGTTCTCATATAATATACACATTTACCTTCTTCTTCTCCTTTTATTTCAGAAAATCCACTAGTTACCATAACCATCCCAAATAGTTCTATAGTTGATGTACTTGATAATTTTGCAGGTGTGCAATCTTCAGACGCTTCAATAAAACAATCCATATCTTCTTCGCAATCCAAAACTTTGGAAGATTCTGAGTGTGATGGAAGATTATTTCCTGTTTCTGGTGTTGATGTTTCAGAACTATCTCCTCTTTTCATTGAAAAAGATAAAACAATAATACTACTAATTAAAGCCACAATTACGACTATTGTAATTATCTTCCATTTTGAATATTTGTTCTTTAGTTTTTTATTCTGGGGGGTTGTTGGATATTTCTTAGTAGCTAAGTTCATTGCAGAATCTACATCAATTTTGGACCAACCCCTAGAAAGTAATTTTTTCTTTATTTGCCTTATTGGAACTCCTTTGGATAATTGAGATTTTATATAACTGATAAGTTTTTGATTAACCATCTTGTCTCTTTTTATTATCAAATTTTACTGATATTAAAATGTTTTGGATTAATCATCAGAAATATCCCTTAGCGATTGTAATATTTTTCTAATAATTTTTTACTTTTATCAACCTCTTCTTTCGTCCTATTTTCAAGAATTATCTTTTTTAGGTTTTGGTTCTTTAATTTATCTAAAACTTCTTTCCAAGGAAAATTTCCCTTATCTAAAGAATTATGGGCATCTTTATCTCCATGATTATTATGGGCATGAATATGAATTAATCTTGATTTTATTTTTTCAATGAAATTTTCTAAATCCATTTTAAATTTGCCTTTATGAATTGCAACATTTAAATGTCCAATATCCAAACAAAAGTTGACTTTTGGAAAATTTTCTAAAATTCTAAAAATTACCTCCTCTGAACAAACATGATTTTCATAAATCATTTCTATTCCCTGCTCATCTGCAAATTCAATAATTTCATTAAATTTTTTAATTTCTTCATTTGTAAAATTGGTTTCTTTCATATGGAAATTAATCTGTTTTATTCCAATAATACTTGAGATAATAACTTCTGCCTTTAAAATATTTAATTCAGCCTTGTTAAATTCAGGATACCCTTTCTCATTACAGCTGAAAATTCTGCTTAATTGGCTATGTAAAGATAAGTCTTTATCCTTAAACATTTCTTTGAGTTTAAGTAAGGTTATAATGTTTGGTTTAAATCCGTCTGTATCTGTTTTAAATTCATAACCTTCAAAGGCATAGTTTTCAAAAGAAAACTCTTTAAGATTTCCAATACTATAGCAAATTTTTGGTTTCATTTTTTTATAAAGGGACTTAAGTATTTAATTCTTCTTAATTTTATCTTTTTGTTTTTGAAACCGATTGTGGTTATTAAGGGTTAATCATTTAACCAGTTTAATCCGAGGATGTCGTCAGAATTTTCCATTCCTACATAAGATGGCTCACTAACAATATAACTTCCTTTTATGTCTATAGCAGTAAAATCTGTGCCTGTAAAAAATATGTTCATAATTGAGTCTAAGTCTGTATGGTACGGGGTTGGGTAATTCATTCCATGCCCAAAAACTTCATGTCTTATTACTCTTTCATCCAATTCATAATATGGGTCTATCTCTACATAAAACTGCTCAATATATCCATCCATTCCAAAAGAATCAGACGTAAGTGTTCTTCCTGCTCCTCCAACAACTGGTTTTAAAACAATAATTCCCCAACCAGAAGAAGGATTAGGTATGTTCTCTACAACTTGAATATTAATCTCTCCTGCCTTTGGATAGACACTCTCTTTAAGTATTGTTTTAATTCCTTCTGGATCTGAGAAAATATATCCTTCATATGATTCAACTATTTGTATTCCTTTAAATATTGGGTGAGATATTGTATCTGAAAGTTCTCCAAAATTCCATTTTGTAAGTCCAGGAAAAGTATAATCTGTATCATGTAAAATATTATTATCTATCATAAAAGTTTTAAATTGGATGGGAGTTATTTGACCCGGGATTAATCCATCATCATAAAGTAGGGGACCGTCATAAGGCATAGCCCTAACTTCTAAACCAGAATAATCTTCTGCTCCATCTAATCTTATTGTTCTTATATAACTTTGATCATAAGTTGGAGAAGAACCAAGTCTTGCCTGTAATATAATTTCTGAAACAACCTCATCTAATTGAAAATTGAAATTTCCAGAAGAATCTACTTGGGCTTGTTTTAAGAAACTATTATCTAAAGAGTTATATGCTTTTATTATTCCTTGCCTACCTATTCCATCATTTTCATTGTCTTCCAATCTTCCGGAGATATCAATGAGATTTTTAACTATTAATGTATATGGTTGTGTATCATAATCTTTCCCGTCTGAGACTTTAACTTCAACAGGATAATCACCGGGACTCTTTTGTACTGTTCCTGTTATCAATCCTGTTTGAGAATTAATTTCAAGCCAAGTTGGATTCTGAATTAAGGAATACTCTAAAATATCTTCTAAATCAGAATCTGTTGCTTCAACGTCATAACTGTATGCGCTTCCTTCATTAACTTCTGTAATAGGGGTTGAAATTATTTCTGGAGGATTATTTCCGAGCTGATAAACGTCAACTAAAAAAGGCCCATCTTTGCCTATTGCACCCTGAGAATCCATGACTTGTCCGTATATTTTTTTAGTTCCAGAAGCATAAAAAGTTACAGGGTAATCGACAATTGGAGAGGAACCGCTCTCGATTAATTCATTATCATCATCTATGTCACCGTCGTTATTTTTATCTTCTCCTATTTTGTAATCTATGATATCGCCTTTTCCATCTAAATCATCTCCATCAAGTTGGATAAGAGTGTCTAAAGGAGCTTGTCCAGAAATTGGAGTAACATTAAGTGTTGCAGTAGGAGGATTATTTATTGAAGGAGTTGGTAAGGGACAGGCTGAAAAGAAATTTAATGCAGATAAAGCTGTAACTACAAAAGCTGTTCTTTTCAAACCTGTTTTTAATTTGTTAACTAAGTTCATTTTAGATGCTTCAATAAAGAGGTTTTTATTTATAAAACTTACCATTACTCAATAGTAACAATATTAATATGTTTTTGTGAATATAGAATAATCTAAACAATTAAGAAATTTCACACAATAAATTTAATTGTTGTTCATAAAAAAATAAATATAATAAGAATATTTATAAAACATATTTCATTAAATAATGTATGCAAAAAAAGGTGACTGGATTATTGGTAATGCCTGTATTAATTATTCTTTTTTCAATTGGATTTATCTCTGCTATTGGGAGTTGTAGTATTGTAGAAAGAAGTTCTTGTACTAGCAATATTGTAATGGGAGTATCTTCTTTGACAAATGCTCATGGAGAATTTCCAGATGAGGGAACTTATAGTTATGTTCTATGCTGTGATTTTGGGGAAGGAAATACAACATGTAAAACTATCCCCTCCCCAAATAAAATCATAGGACTTTCTTCTGCAACAAATGCTCATGCTGAGATTCCTACAGAAACAACTTATCCAGTAGATGTTTGTTATGAAGATTTAGCATGTATGAGTACTTCTGGAGCTTGTCCTACAACTCCGCCAAGTAATTGGTACCCATTAGAAATGGTTTCTCTATCAGATTACACTGATGCTCATATTGGTAATATTAGTGATTATCCTACAAAAATCTGTTGTGGAAGTCCTATTTATGCTCCTCTTCCTTGTGATTTGACTTCAGCTTATTGGAGTTTATCTAAAACTTCTCCGACGCCAATAATAGAAGGGGATACTGCATTGGATGGGCAAGATGTTTTTTTAATTGTTGATGGAACAAATTGTGCAGGAGAAACTATCTCATTTGAAGTTTTGGAACATGATGCCGGAGGAACCACTCCTGTTACAACAAATCCTGAACCTGTTGTTTTTGGTAGTAATGCTGTTGGGACTTGGTCAGCAGAATGGTTTGATGATAATCCTTTTCCCTTCCTTGTAGATAACCCAGAATATTATTTTATTGCGACAGTTGTAAGTTATCCTTCTGAAAAGGTAGAAAGTCCTGACCCTAAATTAGAAGTTACGTCTGAAAGCACAGTAGAGTATTGTAGTGAGATTGCTAATTGTGGAAGTTATGACGAAGAGTATTGTAATACTGACCTTTGTGATGTCGCGGAAAATGGTGGAGATTTTTGTGATGGAGCTACATGTTTTTGTACTTGGGACAATGGAGAGTGTAAAACAAGTTATTCCTCTGCTGGAGAATGTGGAGATGGTGTTATAAATACTGGAGAGACATGTGACGGAAGTGACTGGGGTAGCATAACTGGATGTACAGATTTTGATGCATTTACTACTGGCGGAATATTAAGTTGTGATTCTTCTTGTCAATTTGATACTTCTCTTTGTACTGGTGGAACAGCTGGGACATGTGGAGATGGTGTTATAAATACTGGTGAAACTTGTGATGGAATTGAATGGGGTCCAATAATTGGATGCACAGATTTTGATGAATTTACTAGTGGAGCTGGGACATTAAGTTGTGATTCTTCTTGTCAATTTGATACTTCTCTTTGTACTGGTGGAACAATTTCAGGAACATGCACAGTAACCCAGACAGTAGAAAGTGAGTGTGAAGAAGAACCAAAAGGACTATTTATTTATTCATGGACTGGTGAATGGGATGGAATTATAGGTGGAGATGCTTATGCCACTTGTATAGCTGGTGGAGATGGAGAAACAATAGAATGTCCGGCACAAGTAGAACTTCCATTTTTTAATTTTTACAATGTGATTATTGCATTAGGATTAATTTCTTTGATTTACTTTTTCTGGATTAAGAAAAACAAGAGTTCTAAAAAAAGAAAGAAGAAATAAGTTTATAAAATAAAAAATCTATTATTGGTTATGAAAAAGGGGATAGTTTTTATTTTTATCTTTGTATTTTTATTGATAGGGATAATCTCAGCAGATTACGATATTGGTGATGATTATTTTATTGAAGAAACATATGGGTCAGGAGATACATTAAAAGGATGGATAAATATAAGTTTAGATGATGAGTGGTCAAATTCCATTTTTGAAAGTTCTGTGGATGGAGAATATACAACTACTGTAACACTCTTGGAATTATTAAAAGCAGAAGATTTTTTATATGAATGTAGTAACTTGAAATGCTCCTCAGACTATGTAGCAACTGTTGAAGCCCCAACAAAAAGTTTTTTCTTGGATGATGAAAAATCTGATTTGTTTGGATTTAAATTTCCAGGAGCCGATATTACTGCTGTGTCTAATTTTTCAATTTATGTGGAGAGCGATGCTAATGAATCAACTTCTCCTCAATTATTAATAGATGTTTTAAATGATGGAGAAAATGTATGGCAAGCACATACTGCTTCAGGAGATTTTGGGAGTAAAATAGATGGGTGTTATATAGATGCAGAAAGTAGTTTGAAAGCAACAATAACTCTAACACAATATTGTCAGAAATTCAATATTCCTCTTTCTCCAAATGTTCGGATTGGAGCTGTATTAATCGGGGCTGACAATAATGCCGATTTTGTTATGACTATTGATAGCGTGGATTCTACAGATGATAGTTCTGGGGCCTGTAGTTTCCCTGTTAGTTCTGAGGGGGAGGAAGGTTGTGTTCCAACAGATTTTGTGGTAAATAAAGAACAAGATTATTTTGTGTGTATACATGCAGAAAATTCAGTAGATGCAAACAAATACGAAATAGATTCTGAAAATAATAACCCTTGTGGTTTTGCAGGAAGTTTTAATGACGAGTTCATAAGAGATTATAATATATTTATAGAACCTGGAGAATATGACGCTGTTGGAAGTTTCACATTAGATGATGAAGAAATAAATAACATAGAAGGCGATATTAAAACTTATTTATCTGATATTTATGATGGCGATTGCCCTTCGAGTGGTTGTATTGTTCCGATAAAGATTACTTCGATGGTTAGCGACCAAACAATAGATATTTCTAATGCAGTTCTTGATTATATTGATAGTGGTACTTCCTTAACAACTAATAACTTATATGATTTAGATGAAACTCCTGCAAAAATAAATGCAGAGATGCAAAAATTATCTATAGATGCTGGCGAATTTGCTATCCCAAGTGATTATGATGACTATACAATCTCTTTGAAGTTTAAGGATGAAGAAATATTTTCAGAAGAAATAACTGTTGAAAAAGTTCGAAAAATCCAATTTCTTCATCCTCTAACAACTGCTAAATCTTACCCTACTGATTTCACAGTTAAAGCTGATTCAGATACAGAAATTAAATTATATGAATGGGATTTTGGGAATGGAGATAAAGATATCACAACCACAAATAATGTCAAATATACTTATGATGCAAGAGGAACCTACAATCTTGGAATAAGAGTGGTATATGTAGACAATAAGAGCTCCACTGAAACTTTTACGATTACTGTGGGTTCTGCATCAGAAGTTATAGGAGGTCTTTTGCAAACAAATAAAATAAATTTGGGACTTATCAAGAATCAACTAAAAAATTTTTCTGCATTTGAACAAAAAGTTATAAAAGAAGCATTAGATATTAATGCAATTGAAACCGTCTTGAATGTGGCAAAAACAGAAAATGAAGATGCTGATACAGAAGCAGATTATCAGGCAATTTTGCAAGATTTAATGGCTGTGCAAATCCCAAAGATGATTTCTTTAAGCATTGGGACAAATTCTATACTTTTCTTCCCAAAAAAAACAAATATTAATATTGATGTGCTAACAGAAATTGCAGGAGGAAGTTATGAAAGTTCAAAAAGGGAGACTTATGCCAACTCGATTTTGGGTTGGAATGTTCAAAATGTTGATATAACTCTTAGTCATAAAGAAATAACTTCTTCATTTGTAGATTATAATGAACCACTATTGAACATTTTTGAAGTAGAAGTTACAAAAAAAGCCGGATCTGAAGATAATCCTTATATTATTTTGGAAAAAGTTGAAGGATTGACATTTGCAGATGATTATTCAAAAGAAGAAATATCAGGATATTTTTATTTCCCTCTTATCGAAGAATCAAAAAAAATTGTGTTTGCAACAACAGAAGACATTAATTTCCTTGATTTGCCTCTTTTTGTGTCTCCAGAAATCAGTAAACTTTCATTGATTGACTTTGATTTTAATCCTCTTGATGAGTCTGGGAAATTAAAAAAATGGATTCTTTTCTCTTTGATAATGCTTTTATTAGTAATCATTGGAATGGTATTCTGGGCTGTTCTTCATACATGGTATAAAAAGAAATATGAGGATTACTTATTTAAAAATAAAAATAATCTTTATAATCTGTTTACTTGGATTGAGAATTCAAAGAAAAAGGGTTTAAGTGAAGGTAAGCTTAAAAGCCAACTTAGAAAAGCTGGGTGGAATTCTGAACAATTGAGGTATGTGCTAAGAAAGTATTCTGGTAAAAAAACTGGTATGCCTGATATTCCATTAACTAAAGTTCTAAAAAGAAGTAGAGAAAAAAAGAGTATGAATTTGGGGACATTCCCTGGGAATTCTAAAAGGAAATATCCAAGAAAATAAGAATAATACCCAGAAAAAGATTTTACAATTTATAGTTTTTATTACTGAAATCTTTATAAAGAAACAGAACAAATTTAATATATGGTGATAAAAATTTTAAAAAACTTTTTTAAGAGAATTTTTGCAAAGATATTTAATAGTAAAGGAGAAATAAAATTAGGTTTTTATGGACCTCCAAATGCAGGCAAAACTAGTTTGGCAAACAGAATCTGCAAGGATTTTACAGGAGAAGAAATTGGAAAGGTAAGCAAAATCCCCCATGAAACAAGGACAGTACAATTCAAGGAGAAAGTTGAAATAGACTATAAAGGGAAAAAAATGGTTTTCAAAATGGTGGACACTCCAGGGATTGCAACAAGAATAGATTATGAAGATTTTTTGAAATATAAAGTAAAAAGAAAAGCCGCTAAGCAGAGAGCAAAAGAAGCAACTCAGGGAGTTATTGAATCAATAAAGTGGCTTGATGACATGGACATTGTGGTAGTTGTTTTGGATGCAACAGAAAATCCGTATAACCAAGTTAACATAACAATTATTGGAAATCTTGTAGCAAAAAAAATCCCTGTTCTTGTTGTAGCAAACAAGATTGATTTGAAGAAAGCAGATTTGAAAAAAATAGAATCTGCATTCCCAGAATATGAT
>SDBV01014158.1_pt1 | contig 10071 bp, 16 predicted proteins | sample 2277081 | NCBI WGS metagenome assembly SDBV01 (sample SAMN10402039, study PRJNA504765) | marine sediment metagenome | isolation source: marine sediment core GS10_PC15, 223 cmbsf | place: Arctic Ocean: Southern Knipovich Ridge | collected 2010 | reverse complement strand
AAAGTAGAATACATAATCAGGGAGAGTTAGTATCTTGGTTCGGACGTAGAAGACGTTTTGGTATAATAACTGAAAGTACTAGAGAAGAGATTTATAGACAGGGAGTAAACTTCTATGTCCAGTCTATGGCAAGTGATATTAACTTATTCTGTATGTTAGAAATGTGGAAAAAGAGAGATGAATTTGGAGCAAAGCCTTTATTTCCAGTTCATGACTCTATCATGTTTGATCTAGAGGATGTTGGGATTATTCCAGTAATGGTTAGAGAAATTGAGGAGTATGCTACTGAATTAGCTAAAAATGTTGTACCTTTTAAGGTAAAGGCTGAAGTAGGTCAAAGTTGGGGACAAGCAGAAGACTTTGCAGTTCTATCTAGAGATTAAAAGGGGAGAATATAAATTGGATAATTCAGTAGGGGTAAAACAAGAGATGAGACGTATAGGAAGGAAAAAGGGAATTAGGCAATACATGATGTTGGGAGTGGGAGTAATGGTTGTGTTAATTACCATAGGTATTATCACAAACTTAACATAGCCAATTTAAGGAGATGAAAGTAAATACTAGGGATTATGGACTTATATCTGTGATCCCTAGTATATCTATAGTAAAATGAGACCAATACCTTATGCTAGGGGTTTCAGACTAGATCCAAGTATTAGAGAACTGTTAGATCAGAGAATAATTAGACGTCTTCCCTATCAGGATGATAGAAGTGATCTAATGACTACTGATGGAGTAGATATAGTTTATGATTTAAGGAATATGACTCCTAGTAAGTTTATGAGGAGCATAGCACAACTATTAGTTGTAGCAGAGCATGAATCTAATAGATATAGAGATGTAGAGTATAGGTATGCTAGGTTTATAGTAGAGTTAAATTCAGGAGGCAGAAGAGGTTCAGAAAATTCTAGAAGATCTTATACTGCTGCTATGATGAGAGATACTGATGAAATGATATATGGAAGTTCTGATGAGGAACCTGTTGAGTTAGGAGGAACTGGAAAATCTTTATCTCATAAGGCTGAAGCTATTATTAATATGTTAGATACAGGTAGTCCAGGTGCATATGTTAATCGACAGAATCCTTATAGGGTATTGAGGATGATAATATCAGTTAGAGATAATGATAGATCTAGTAGAGGAAGTGATTCCAGTACTACTGATTTTACTTCTATCAGGAGAGGACAAGGCTAGTAAATGTTATTGAAAGAAATATGGATAACAGGTAAATTAGCCTTTAAGATCTATAAGGAAATTCTATTTGATGGTGGACCTATAATTAGGATTAAGATAGGTAGATCTGTTTTAGGTTTATTAGTACTGGTTAGTTTATATCTTACATTTTGGAGTAATTAATGGATGTAATAGATCCAGGACATGTATTTCTTTTGGATGTACTAGATGGAAATAGAAAGGAGAGTTTAACTTTTGTAAAGAGAAATGATCCTCCTGAGAAATATCCAGGAAATACAGATAGTTATTCAGGTACTACTATACAAGAGGTTTTACGGGCTCTTATTAGTAGAGTAAAGTATCAAGATAATCAGATACCTAATTGGAATAATAAACATCTACTGAAATATTTAAGAGAGGGTATATCTGTTCTAGAGTCTAGAAATTCAGAGAAGAAGGGCCAGCCTCACATTAAAGTAGTTGGTAATATAGAGGATATGTCTACTTGTCCTAAGTGTTTACATATTGATTGTCAGGAGCATAAAGATGAACTTTAGAGAAGCTTTTGATAGGTATAATAAGGAAAGGGAAGAGAAGTTTATTCAGAGGAATGAAGCTCATAAAGATGAGTTACAGATAGGAAGTGGACTAGAGGATATTCTAGAATTAGAACTAGAGGATCTCTGGGCTCATTTTTGGCAGGAGGTAGGAGAGTTTGAAGACAATGCAGCTGATCCTAGTGAAAGTTTTGATGTCTCTAATATGGCATTCTTAATTTGGTGGCATATGGAAGAAAGTAGAGAGTTGGTTAATAGTGATACTTAAGGAGAATGGATATGTCTACTATTAAAGCTAATAAATCTTTTATTCTAATATTAGGCTTAACTCTACTTGTTTCTGGTGTAATAATTTTTCTTCTATTAGGTTCTATGGGTAGTTCAGTTGATCTCGAAGATCTTATTCTTCCTGAAAGAGAAGAGGCAGTAGCTATTGATATGCAGCCTATTTGTGAGTCTCATCCCTTAGTAAAGAAGTTTTTGAGACTAAATGAAGGATCTACAGTTACAGTAGGTATGGATCCAGGTACTTATGAATCCATGTATACTTGTGTAGCAGAAACTAGTAAGGGAGTCTCAGTAGTATTTCCTTTTGTGAGAATAAAGTAGATTGAGTATATTTACTTTTGATATTGAGACTTTAGGTTGGGATTCTCCTATTGCAGTTGGTATCTATGATGGAAAAGATGTATATAAGGATTTTTTAAAGAAAGGAGAAGGAGATGATCTAATTTGGAGATTCTTACAGTATGTTAAGAATAGATATGCTCCAGTGAATCTATATGCTCATTATTCTTCTCATTTTGATAATAAGTTTATTCTAGAATCTTTAATGAAGCATAAACAGAAAATAGCCTTAGATGCAGGTTTAGGAGTTTTAAAGTGGTTAGATTGTAGAGTTACTTTTATTGATTCTCATTTACTATTAAGAACATCACTAAAGAAAGCCTGTGAGATATTTGAGGTACCAAATAAGTTAAGTTGGGATCACAATAGTACTGTTCCTATAAGTAAGATGTCTTTTGCAGATAGAAGTATATTTAGACAGTATCTTGAAAGAGACTGTAGATCTTTAAGTGAGGCTTATTCTAAATTTGCTTGGGAGATAATAGATACCTTCTCTATATCGGAACCTTCTTATACTTTAGCACAGACTTCATTAAAGGTATTTAATAACTTTTATCCTCTAGAGGATATTAAAAGTAATCCAGATTTTCATTGGGCAATTAAAGAGGCCTTGTATGGCGCTAGGAATGAGATTTACACTAGATATGGAGAGGATGTTAATCTATATGATATAAGGAGTATGTATGTATCTTGTTATGATATATCTGTACCTATAGGTGAAATGAACTTTAGAGCTCCTAAAATGGAGGAAGGGATATTAGCAGAAGCAATTGTTACAGTACCTAAAGATTGGTATATAGGACCACTTCCCTTTAGACATGAAAGAAGATTAATGTTTCCAGTGGGAAAGTTTAAGGGATGGTGGGATATGGTAGAACTTAGATATGCTGAGGAACTTGGGTGTAAAGTTGAATTAAGACGTCAGATTGAAGGAGAAGAGTCTCCTATATTAAAAGAGTTTGGGGAAAGGATTTGTGAATTAAGACAGGGGAGTAAAGGAGAGTTAACTAGACTATGGAAGGCTTTAGGATTACAACTTGTTGGCAAATTTGCTCAATCTCGTGCTAGAACTTATGTAAAACATGTAGATACTTTAACTGATTTAGAAGGCTGGACTCCTCTAACTGATAATGAAGAATATTTTGAAGGGGAGAGAAAGGCTAGTAAAGGTCTTCAATCCTTTTTACTTAAAACAGTTAAGCCTGCTATTACTATGCGTATAAGGGCAGAGGCTCGTGTAAGGCATCATAAGGTACTATTAAAGGCTCTGGAAAAAGGTAATATATTCTATTGTGATACTGATAGTATCTATTGTAATGCAACTATGGAACTAGGTACTAATGCAGGCCAGTTACAGGAAATTGGAAAAGCTGAAAGGGCATATTTTATAATGAGTAAGTTCTATGGATATGTTCAATTTGATGGAACTATAAGACAAAAATCTTCAGGATTCAGTGGGGTTAAATTAAAAGAGGAGGATTTTAAAAATCTGCTTGATGGGAAAAGTTTATTATTACGTCAGGGGTCTCCAACTTTTAGTTCCTCTGCAGATTTAATTGCAGGTAATGGACTTAAAGCTGAATCCAGAGTAAGGACTGTTAGGACTCCTTTGAATCATCAGAATAGGATAATTGATGGGTATGAAACTAGACCAATAGAAGTAGATGTGACATGAAGTTTTTCAATCTACTTAAAATTCAGACTTGTCCTATTTGTGATTTAAGTACTAGATTTTATAGTAGACATATTAAAAAGTGTAAGAAGTCTTTTCCTATAGATTGGTTTAAGAGAGAGTTTATAAGAAATAGGATATCTTTAACTAGAGGTAGAAGCAGACAAGAACAAATTTTATATCTTAAGGAGTTGGATAGGTAAATGGTAGTAGTTAAGCCTCTTAGGAATAGGAAAGATACAGGATGAAGTTTTTCTTTACTCCTATTAAAAAGAATGGAGATCTATTTACTTCTAGAGAGATATTAGACCTAGTTCCTCTAGTATATACAGTAATGATATTTTTAACTTTAGTTTATCCACTATTAAAAAGTCTTAAATCTAGAGAAGATAATTTTCCAGTAGAGATACTAGAGGTAGTAGATACAGGCAAACCAATTGATTTAGGACCAGTATGGAAGGAGAAGTAAATGCCAGATATAGGAACTACTGATGTCATAGTTTTAAATCTAGGGGAATGGATATGGGAACAGGTTCAGTATTATGTAAATCTATATTTAGTTATTATGTCTAAGTATCCATATCTAATGAATGTTATAGTTAAGGGGAAGAAGTAAATGGTAGTAGTTAAGGTCTTTAGAGATGGGGAACAGGTTCAATTTCCAGAATATAAAACAGAGGGATCCTCAGGCTTTGATTTAAGGTCTATTGTTACAGTTTCTATCCATAAACGTGGAACTATTTTAATTCCTACTGGATTATATTTTGAGATACCTAAAGGTTATGAGATACAAATTAGATCTAGATCTGGATTAGCTCTAATACAGGGATTAATTGTCCTAAATCAGCCTGGAACAGTTGATAGTGATTATAGGGGAGAGATAAAGGTTATTATTCATAATACTAATAGTAAAGAGGAAATTATCCAGAGTGGAGATAGAATAGCTCAAGCAGTTTTATGCCCAGTATTTCAGGCAGAATTTGAAGAGGTATCATCTTTAGATCAACTACAGGAATCTACACGAGGAGAGGATGGTTTTGGAAGTACAGGAAAGAGGTAGATATCTACTAGGTGCTTGTACTAAATGTGGAGGAGATTTAATATTAGGAGAGGAAGAACCTTACTGTTTCCAGTGTGGAGATATAGTTTATGGACTAATTGAATATAAAGTAGAGAGAAAAGTTTCAGAGGGCTATAGATCTGAATCTGTGAAAAAAGAGGAGAAATTTATAGATAGTAGAAAGGCTATAATTAAAATGATAAATGAGGGAAAGGAAAATATACCTATAGCAGAAAGTCTAGGTTTATCCAGAAGAGAAGTTAATGAAGTAAGATTAGTTTTAAGAGATGAAGGGGAAATTAAGAGTTAATATGAAGAGTACATTATTATTTCCTAGTTCTATAGAGGAAGGCTCTAAATTAGAGGATATTGCAATCTTTGCTGCAAGAAGGTGTAGGACAACTAAAACTCATCAGGAACTATGGGATGAGATAAATTCAAAGGATCCTAGTTGGAAGCCTAAGTTTTTACAAAAGGTAGTTAATGAGGATTGGGCTTTAGATGTATTAGAGTTTCCTATTCTTATCTATGATCTTGAGGATGTCCCTGTATAGTTAATAGTAGAGTTCTTACGTCATAGATTTATTGCAAGGGACTTTTCTTTTGAACAGTTATCCCAACGGGCAATTGATAGTTCAAGGTTAAAGGTAGATGTACCTTCTCCCTTTATAGAAGTTACAGATAGATACTTAAGAGATATATTAGTTATAGCTAAAGATGAATCTATTCCTATAGAGGAAATAAGAGCTACTTATCCTCAAGGTATATTAGTTAATCTTGTTATCTCATCTAATCTAAGGGCTTTTCAACATTTGTTCTATATGAGGTGTTCTACTGAATTAGGAGGTAAGGGAGGAGCTCATCCTAAGTTTCAGGAACTAGCTGATGGAATGTTTAATCAGGCAAAAGAGGTATATCCTATGTCTCTATCAGTGATATTGCCTTCATGACAAACCAACAAACTAAAGGTAAGTTAATAGTATTTGAAGGTATTGATGGAAGTGGAAAAAGTACTCAGATTCAGTTGTTGAAATTTCAGCTAGAATTTACCCATATTGCTAGAACTTTCTCTAGTACAGTTTTAGGAGCCGAGATAGAGGATATTCTAAAAGGTCTTAAACCTAAGACAGAGGTAGAGGCTTTACTATTTGCAGCAGCAAGATTACAGACCCATAGACAGTATACTTTACCTATGTTATATAGTGGATGTAATGTAATCTGTGATAGATATATAATGGATGCCTATGCTTATAGTTGTAATAGTAGAGTAGGATTAAATCCAGATTATATAAAGAGTATAAATATAGGACTAGATCCTCCAGATATAACTTTTTTATTAGATATAGATCCTAAAGTAGCCTTAGATAGATTAAATAGGCCTAAAGATCATTACGAGAAAGAAGAATTTCTGGAAGCTGTTAGACAGCAGTATTTAGATATGACTAAGTATAGGATTCAGTATTTTAAGGATCAGAATTGGGTAGTATTAGATGGGTCTCAGTCTGTAGAAGAAGTTCAATCTTTGGTTTGGGCCGAGGTACAGAAAATTCTATAACAATTAAGACATTACTATTCTACTTTTTTGTAGGTCTATCAGTAACCTTTTTAATAATGACTCATGGATTTAGAGGAGTTGAATTAGGCTTAGGCTGGATATTTTTAGGCTTAGCAGTTGGAACTGGAAAAAGGCAGATAGGTCCTAAAATAGTATGGATTCCTTTAGTAATATTATTACTATCAGTTCTAGCTGCAATCCCAGGTAGCATACTATGGGGTCAAGGTTTAACAGGTATAACAGCTTATAATGTTGCTTGGATATTACCCTTTGGATTATTGTATTTAGTTTGTAATAAAGAGGAAATACTAAAGTGGATAATTCCTTTATTTGCTTTACATGCTTTAGTTGTTTTATTTGAAGGTATAACTGAGGGAGGTAGACAGTCTGGGTTATTGGATAACCCTAATCCAGCAGGAGCTTTATTAACTATAGGGAGTATATATTTACTAACTACTAGATTTAGGTGGATAGCCCCTATTACTATGGTAGGAATATTTTTTACGGGATCTAGGTCTGCTATATTAGGACTTTTTTTAGTTCTAAGTATAATGGGAATAGTATGGATATATAAGAGATATAGTATATATTGGAAGCCTATATTGGTATTTATTGTATTGTCCGTTTTTATGTTTAGTCTTAATATAGGAAATATTAATAAGGGTGGAGTAATTCCTAGGGGAGGTCATCTTTGGAATATATCTCTTATTACTGTAGGTATAGAAGATTATCAAAAGAGAGTTAAACTTACAGAAACTCCCTCTTTTATACCTAAAGGAATAACAACATCTTGGGGACTACATTCTTTACCTCAAAGAGTAGCAGTAGAGTTTGGGATAATAGCAGGAGTTGTCTGGGTTTTTCTAACTATATATGGATTAACTAGAAGGCCATTATTAAATGGAAGTTGGTGGATTCTATTAACAATAGTAGTACTATCCTTTAGTGAATATTCAATATGGTTAGGACCTTTAGCAGCTTTATGGTGGATGACTTTAGGAATTAGAACTAAAGGGGATAGATAATGAAAGCACCTAGTATATTAAATAAGATCTATTTATTTCTACATCCTTTAGCAGATAGTTTAAAGGCATCTGAAGAGGAAAGAGAAAGTTCAGGGTGGTTAATAGTTTTCTTTTGTCTTACATTAGTTCTCTTTTTTGATACTACAGTTGTATTATCAGGACATGGAAGTATAAGTAGATTACCTTCGTCTAGTTTTATTTGGATACTGGCATTAGCCTCAGGCACCTGTTTAGTATTGAGTCGCAGGTGGCTAAGAGTATTGGTACGTCTAATATCTAATAAGGGATAGGTGTTTGAACATGGTTTCTAGTATTGTTAGTCTAACAGATAATTCTCTGGAGGTTTTGAAAAAGAGGTACTTGAAAAAGGATGATGAAGGAAATGTAATAGAAACTCCAGAGGATATGTTTGGACGGGTAGCTAATCATTTAGCTCAGGCTGAATATAACTATACTATATCTTATATGGAGGAAATAACAGAGGTTGATGCTAAGTTTAGACATGCAGCTGAAGTGGAAAAAAGTTTCTTTGAGGTAATGTGTAGTCTAGAGTTTTTACCTAATTCTCCTACTTTAATGAATGCAGGACGGGAACTAGGTCAACTATCAGGTTGCTTTGTATTACCAGTTCCAGATTCTATTGAGGGAATATTTGAGGCTGTAAAACAGACAGCTATAATACATCAGAGTGGAGGCGGTACTGGATTTAGTTTTAGTAGTATAAGATCCCAAGGAAGCTTTGTAGGAGATAATAAAGGTATAGCTTCAGGTCCTGTATCCTTTATGAGTGCCTTTGATTCTGCAACTGCTGTAGTAAAACAGGGAGGAACTAGGAGAGGAGCTAATATGGGAGTTCTTCACTATACCCATCCTGATATAAAAGAATTTATTCAACAGAAACTTGATGGAAAGACCTTACAGAATTTCAATATATCAGTTACAGTTGATAGTAGATTTATGGAGGGAGTTAGAGATGATCTATCCTATAGTTTAATAGATACTCAAACTAAAGAGCATGTTTCTACTGTTGGGTGTAGAGAAATCTTTGATCTTATAGTAGAGTGTGCTTATAAGACAGGGGATCCAGGTCTTATCTTTATTGATAAGATAAATAAGGATAATTGGAATAAACATTTAGGTGAGATTGAATCCACTAATCCTTGTGGAGAACAGCCTTTAATGCCTTATGAGTCTTGTAACCTTGGGTCTATTAACTTATCCAAGTTTGTAGATAAAGATGATTTAAATTGGACCAGACTTGCAGAGGTATGCAAGATTGCAGTTAGGATGATGGATAATGTAATTGATATGAATAAGTATCCATTACCTGAGATAGAAGCAATGACTAAAAGTACTAGACGTATAGGTCTAGGTGTTATGGGTTTTGCTGATATGCTAATTAAATTAGGTGTTAGATATGATAGTGAAGAAGGATTAGAATGGGGATCTAAGGTAATGAAATTTGTTAGAGGTCATATATGGTTAGCTTCTGAGGGATTAGCTGAAACTAGAGGAACTTATCCAGCTTCTAAAGATTTACCTATTATAGATGTAGGTTTTAGAAATACGTCACCTACTACTATTGCACCTACAGGTACTATTAGTATAATTGCAGGTTGTTCTAGTGGAATAGAGCCTTTATTTGCCTTAGCGTATACTAGAAATGTTATGGATGGATCTAATCTAGTTGAGATGAATGAGTTATTAAAAGAAGCTGATTGGATTATAAATGACGTAGCACTAAAAGCTTTAGGAGAGGGTAAGAACTTTAGTGAAGCTCCTCTAAATACAGTTAATAGGAATGTTGCAGATATATTTAGGACTTCCCATGAAATTAGTCCTGAGTGGCATATTAAGATGCAGTCTGCTTTTCAGGAGTATACAGACAATGCAGTATCTAAAACTATAAATATGCCTAATAGTGCAACTCAGCAGGATATTGCCGATTGTTATATGTATGCTTGGGAGACTAATTGTAAGGGTATAACTGTATATAGAGATGGATCTAAACCTACTCAAGTACTTAATTTAGGTACTAAGGTAGAGGATAGTCCTCAGGTAATTCCTTCTATTAATGGTACTGGAAGTATAGAGACTAAAGAAACTAGAGTAGGTCATCCTTATATAAATAGACCTGCAGTATTAAGGGGAGTTACTCCTAAGATAAGTACAGGTCATGGTACTTTATATCCTACTATCAATATGGATGGAGAGGGTAATATAGTAGAGGTATTTGTTAACTTAGGAAAGGTAGGAGATTGTACTACAGCCTTTACTGAAGCAATGGCACGTTTATTATCTACAGCTTTAAGTTGTGGAGTAGATGCAGAAGTATTAGCTAGACAGTTAGTAGGTCTTTCATGTAGGCATACTTCCTTTAATAATGGAGATATTATATTATC
>SDBV01014157.1_pt1 | contig 10072 bp, 11 predicted proteins | sample 2277081 | NCBI WGS metagenome assembly SDBV01 (sample SAMN10402039, study PRJNA504765) | marine sediment metagenome | isolation source: marine sediment core GS10_PC15, 223 cmbsf | place: Arctic Ocean: Southern Knipovich Ridge | collected 2010 | reverse complement strand
CTAATTTCTTGATAAGAAGGAACTTGGGTCAATCCACGCTATATTCTGGATTGATACAGAAGAATGGCATAGATCTCTACACAGTTACTGATATGGACTATATCACATCTCAGCAATTCTATATTTTTATGCAGACGAATTTGGGTGAATCTGAAGCAGAGACTACCACAAGTACCAAGAGCCAGCAAATGTTTGAGAGTATTAAGAAGAACATTCCTCTGAAAATGAAAAAGAAAGTATTGTACTGATAACAAGCTACAACAAAAAAAGACGACAAAGGGAAGTTGACAGCGATAGCTTCCACAGAAGATAAAGACAGGTCTGGGGATGTTCTTTCTGTTCATAATTGGGATTTCTCTAAATTCCTTATGAACCCTGTATTACAGGCGGGACACGACTACCGACCACAATACACTATTGGGAGAGCTACAAATTTAAGAGTTGAAGGAAAGAAGGTTCTATTTGACCCAGAATTCCACACTATTACTCCACTTGCCAAACAGGTTGGAGAAATGTATAAACAAGGATTTCTCAACGCATGGAGTGTTGGGTTTATTCCTGGTACTGTACAAGAAGGAGAGGAAAAGGGAACAAAGAACGAATTGCTAGAAGTTTCAGCAGTAGCCGTTCCTGCAAATGCCCTTGCTCTTATGAAAGGTTTTGAAGATGATGGTGATGTAGAAGGAGAAATTAAAAATTGGATTGGCACAGATGATGAAGAAGAAGTTGAAGAAAAGGGAGTAACTACTGAAAAAGAGTTAGTTGAAATTTCTACTGGCGAATCAAATGACCATATTCACCTTGCATCCTTTGATGATGAAAGTGGGAATGGAACAACTGATGTTGTTGAAGGTCATGCTCATGCTATAAAAGATTTCTTGATTGAGGAATCTAATGACCATGTTCATTCTTTGAAGATTTCTGCAAATGCGGAAGAAGCATCTGCACACAAAAAACCAAAAAAGAAAAAGGATGTAGAAAGATGGAATAAGTCTTTGCCAGCTATATTTAATAAAGAGTTTAATATTGAAGAAGCCAATGCCCCCCTTATTACATTTGAGAACGAAATTTATACGAAGTTCTTTGATTGTGAGGTTAAGGACATATTTGTAAACAATTATTCTATTCCTAGTCCGTTGATTGGAACATATCTTTCTGCTTTTAAGACTATTTTGAAAGACGAAGAATTGGCTGATACAAGAAACTGGCACAGGGATATGGAGTTTCCTCCTGAGTATGAGGTCATTCAGTTGAACTCTACCAAAAAGGATGATTTTTTGATTGAGGGAATTCAATTTTACAAGATTCACAGCAAAAATGGTGCTGCTATTAAGTTCTGTCCTTCTTGGGGCGGACTTCATGTAACCATTGTTACTAATAGTGCAAAGAAAGAATGGAATAAAAACCTTCTTACGAAGGTGCATGAATGGGCAAAGGAAAATAACTTCTTAAAAGGAGAGAAATTTGCACTAAGTGGTGAGTTTATCCCAACAACCAACAAGAAATGGGATGATGTTATTCTTGACAAAGATAGACGAGATGTTATAGAAAAGTCTACAAAAGCAGTAGAAGGGGATAAAGTTCGAAGCAGAGGATTATTGTTTATCGGACCTCCTGGAACTGGTAAGACACTTACAGGAAAGATTTTGATGGACAACACAAAGTCAACATTTATCTGGGTATCCTCAAAAGATATGTTTAGAGTTGGTTCTATTGGTGCGATTAAGATGGCATTCCAACTAGCTAGAGATTTGGGGAACACAATTCTATTTATGGAAGATATTGATGATAGTTTGAAATATGGAGCAGTTGACCTCCTAAAGACAGAAATGGATGGAATGCATGAAAACAAAGGCTTAATTACGATTTTAACTTCTAATTATCCAGAAGAATTACCAGATGCTTTGCTTGATAGACCAGGCAGATTCCACGAAATTATTAACTTTGAATTACCTTCAAGCGAGACCAGACAGAAGATGATTGAGAATTGGATTGGAGAAGTTGATGCAAAGGTTATGAAAGAAATTCTTTCTAAAACTGATGGATTTTCTGGTTCACACATAAAAGAGCTTGTTGATTATGCTAAGATAGTCGCAGAAGATGATGGGATTGAGATGAAAGATGCTATACTTAGAAGTCTAAACAAGTTGATAGAACAGAGAGAACTAGTGCAACAGATTAGACAAACACAAAAGATATTTGCTATACTAAAAGAAGGAAAGGTTATAAGCAAGAAAAACAGAAAGATTCTTATGGAAGCTAAGGATGCATTGGATAAAGTGTTGCATATTGAGGATAAAGAAGAAGCTAAAGAAGACGAAGAAATAAAGGGAATTAGCACTTATGCACCAGAAGCAAAGATAAAGGTTGCACCGAAAATAAAACCTGCTATAATGAAGACGAAGAATGTTTCAGAGATGGATATTGCGAAGAAGCTCTTGCAGAATATCAATAAGATAAGCAATCAAGGGTTGGCTGAAATGAACAACGAATAAATTAAATTTAATTGACTCACTGTAGATGGAAACATCAAGCAGTGAATGGGAGTCGTTAGGTCGTTTTCCACATAATACATAGAAGTATAGATTGTGGCCTAAATTATAAATAACTACATCATCAAATATGAACAAGCAAATTGAAATCGATGGCAAGAAGTACGAACTCAAGGAAGTTGAAGGCGAAGAAACTACTACAGAGGAGGCAACTCCCGAAGTAGCAGAAGAAACCCCTGAGACAGTTGAGGAAGATACTACTGCTGGAGAAGAAACATCTGTTGACGAGAAGATTGACGATGTGGCTGAGAAACTTGTTGCTAAGCTCGGTATTGCTGACCTCGTAAAAAAGGTTAATGATATTGCAGGGAAAGTAGACAATAACTCAGAAGTTTTGAACAAGAAGGAAAACCCTCTTATCAACCTTGAAACCCTTATGAATAAGGATGTAAAGGAAATGACAAGCAGGGAGAAGATTCTTGGATTCTTCCAAGGAATCGTTCAGAGCAACCATGTTGTTATGAAGGCTTTGTCAGAAGGTACTGCCGCTGATGGTGGCTATTTGTTCCCTGATGAATTCAGAAGTGAAATCATCCGAGACATAGCAGACACTCCTCGTATGAGGAATGAGGTTACGATTATACCTATGCGTAGAGATATCATGAATATCCCTACCCTAGCTAGTCGTCCTCAGGTAACATGGACTGACGAAAATGCAACGAAGTCAACGACTACAGCGCACTTCGGTCAGGTTACATTGACTGTTAAGAAAATGGCTGCAATCCTGTACGCTTCTGATGAGTTGATTGCTGACTCAACAGAGATTGATATTGTTAACTTCATTATTGGACTTTTTGCCGAGGCTATCGGTGAAGAAGAAGACCGAGTTATTTGGAGAGGTAATGGTTCCACTGAGCCAACTGGTATTGTCGGAAATACTGTTGGTGACTTGACATCAGATGGAAACATGGAGATAGATGAGTTCTTGAACTTGCTATATGAGCTTCCAGCTCGTTATCACGCAGGGGCAAAATTCTATGCTCACCGCCAGTTGATTCGTGGCATGAGAAAGTTGAAAGATAGTAACAATCGTTATTATTGGGCGGAACCTGTTGCACAGGGACTACCACCTACTTTCTATGGCTTCCCAGTAATTGAGACCAATGTCATTCCTGTTTCAGAATTGTACTTCGGAGATTTGAAGAAGGCTTACTGGCTAGGAGACCGACAGCAAATGACAGTTAAGGTATCGCAAGATACTGAAACTGCGTTTACGAAAGACCAGACTGCTATTCGTGTCGTTTCACGAATCGCTGGAAACATCGTTCTTACACCAGCTGTGAAGGCTTTGACTTCAATCGCCTAAAGTTGATTTTGAAGGAGCTACTTACTGAGGGGGTGTTTACCCCATAGACACCTCCCTTCGGTAAGTAAAATCAGAGTATAACTATGACAAGTATTTATCTATTGAAAGATTATCAAGAGAATTATAAAGGAGACATAATTAGCGTAAGCAAAAATGTTGCCTTCGGATTAATCGATTCGGGTACTGGAAGAAAGGCAGAGAATCGAGATTTTCTTGTAAAACCAGAGATAGGCAGTGCAAAGTCATTTAAGAAACCACCTTCAAGAGCTTTTGCGAAGAAGTCGAGAGGGGGTATCCTAAATAACCGATAGTTGTAAATTGATTTTATTTACTGAGGCAAAATGTGTAAAAATGTAAAGTAATGTGAAGTGATTACTAATAATTCATCACACAATATGAAAATTGCAGAAAAAAACACGTTGAAAGGATTTTTCCGAGTAAACATAATCGAAGATGTAAAAGGCAAGCAGAAAATTGTTGGTGATTCTGGTTGGAAAGAGAACCAAGTAACTAACTTAGGAATTCAGGATTATCTTGTAGATGCTCTACTTGGTAATGCTGGGAACAAAGCTGTTACTCACATGGCTCTAGGAACTGGTACTGCGCCTAACGCGACTCATACTGCTCTTGATGGAGAAAACTTCCATCGAAGCACAAATGCTACTACCAACTCACGAGCCGCTGTTTCTACATCTATCGTTGCGTCTAAAACTGCTCAGTTTACTGCCGCTTTCAATAGTGTGAACTCAGTTGTTACAGCTAGTGCAAACATTTCCAATGTTGGTTTGTTCGAAACCGAATTAACTTCATTGGCGACCGCTGGTACTCTTTTTGCTGGTAACACATATGCTTCTAGCTCTCTAGCTACGAACCAAAATGTAAATGTTACTTACCAGATTCGCTTCACTTAAAACTAGCAAGACAAAGTAATGAAAATGTATTATTAATGTATTATTAGTAGTTTGAATTAAAAAACACATGAAAACAAAAGACATATTAATCCATGGAGCAATTGCATTAGTAGTTGCAATAGTAGTTTCTTTCGGAGCTGTTTCTTTGTTCCAACCAGACATTCCTGAACTCACTAAAGGAGATACAGGAGAACAAGGTGAACAAGGGCTAAGAGGATTTACTGGTGTTGGTTCACAAGGACCAGTCGGAAAAGATGGAGTAGGAAAGGATGGGAAAGATGCTGTTGTTGATATAGATGCAATTACAAGTGCGGTTATTGATGAAATAGAAGATAGAGATAACCAAGTAACATTTGCATTTAGTGGAGAAGGAGGTGACTATGCATCCGAGTTTGATGTAGCGGACACAGATAGCTATAAGTTTGCAATTAAGCATTTTGGTTCAGGAGATTTTGATGCCAGCATCGAAGATGAAGATGGTAATGTTTCAACCCTAATTGATACATCAGGACATCTTAGTTTTGTTGATACAAGAACTCTTGAGGAAGGAACTTACACTGTGCGCGTGAGTGCGGACGGGAATTGGTCTGTAGAGATTGAAGAAAAATAACATTCAATCATTATGAAAAAAGGTAAAGAAAAAGTAAAAACAAAATTCAAAGTAAAGACAGCAAAGAAGGCAAGTAAAATTGACCTTCTTTTGCATAAAAACAACCTTGGGATTAAGTTAGACATAGGGTGTGGAGATGGCAAGCAACCTGGATTTGTCGGAATGGATGTCAGGGAATTACCTGGCGTGGATATTGTTCATAATTTAGAACGATTCCCTTATCCCTTGCCGAATGAATCATGTTCTTTGATTACTGCATCTCATGTATTAGAACATATGAACCCAGCTTCTACAGACCCACGATTGGTTGGTTTGTTCAGATTGTTAATGGATAAGAAGGTTATTTCTAAGGCAGAGGTAGATAACTTTGTCGGAGAATACGAAACATTCGGAGTATTCCTTACCTTTATGAATGAGGTTTGGAGGATAATGAAACCAGAAGGAAGGTTTGCTTTTATCGTTCCTTATGCTGGTTCAATTGGTTATTATCAAGACCCAACTCATATTAATCCTATAAATGAATCAACTATTGCTTATTTTGACCCATTGGATAAAAGTGGGATGTGGAATATCTATAAACCAAACCCTTGGAAGATTATTGCATGTTCGTGGAATATGGACGGACATTTGGAGACAATATTAGAAAAAAGGAGAATAGATAAGTCTTATACTCCTAATGATAATAAAAAAGTATGAAAAACGATGAAGTAAAAAACCTACCCGATAGCCCTATTATCGGAATAGACAAAAATGTTGATGGGCAAGATGGTTGGAGCAGGAGAGTTCTTATCTTTACTCCCACTACTGGTCTTGTGCGTATGGAATGGGTTAATGCTCGTTATGGGCAGATAATCCCTACCAACTGGTCTTACATGCAATTACAACAGTTTTTAGCTCCTTATGTTCCTGTTGAATATCAACTTGCTGATGCTCAGAACATTATGGCAAAGAAAGTAGTTGAGGAAGATATAGAATGGATTATCTATATTGAACATGACAATATTATTCCAAATGATTTGTTTATCAAATTCAACCAGTATATGAATGAGAAGAAGTACCCCGTTGTTTCGGGATTGTATTTTACTAAATCTGAACCACCAGAACCGATACTATATAGAGGGCGAGGAAATTCTTATTTTGGAGATTTCAAAATAGGTGAAAAGGTTATGGTAGACGGAATACCTTTTGGTTGTCGGTTGGAAGATGCTAGATTTATTAAAGAGGCATGGAAAACCGCTCCTGAATATGTTGTTTCTGGACAAACTACTCGCAGAGTATTTGAACAACCAGGTAGAATCTGGTATGATGCAGAGAAGGGGGGAATGGTTAGCAAAAATGGAACCACTGACTTAGAGTGGTGCAATAGAATGATTAATGATGATATGTTCACGAAATGTGGATACCCTGAATTTGGAAAAATGAAATATCCTTTCCTTGTTGATACTAGTATTTTTGTGAGACATATAGACCAGAATGGTCGTATATTCCCACTAAAAATACCAGAGCAATATTTGCCAAACAATTAACGGCATAACCAACAATACAATGATTGAAAAAAAAGATGGTGAACCTATCTCCGAAGAAGAAAAAGAGGAAGCACCAGCAGACTTAAATGTTAATGTGGGTGAAGATGTGGGAACAGATGAAGCTATAGGCTAATTTCCATATCTATGAGTATTACTCTAAAAAAGGAAAAATGGGATGAAGAACATCATTTGCATAAAGTGAATTATAATTGGTGTCCGCTTTGCCTTGCTCGGAAGGAGGGTGAGGATAATCCTCAACAGCATCTTGTTCCACCACAGCAAGACCCTAGCCAAAATGGTTTGGAATATCTAAAACCAGGATACAAGCCAGAGATAGCGTATAAAAATGCTATTGGGAAAGGGGATGTTATCCAACAATAATTAACTAGCAAACATGGAAAATAAAGAAGGCAAAACTCTATATGTTTTTGTCTACGATTCCGTTAAGGTGTCAGACAAATACAAAGAAAAAGGGACTTATACCGAACTGGTAGAGAAGCCCGCTTTTGTTGTATTTGTTGACTCAGTTTTGAGTAACCTTTTTGCGGGAATACAGAATTTTGCAAGACCTCCAACAGTTTTAAATATTAATTTAGTTAGTAGTTTAACTATGCCTATTTAATGGTGTAGTTTTTTTATATTATGGCAGAATACGACATAACAAATATAGACAGTTTACAGCATCTTGCTGGTACTGCTACTCAAAATGAGGCTATACAACTAAGTGCTACATATTATGTGATAGCTTACAAAGATGCTTCTGGCGATGGTTGGCTCAAGACTTTTAGCATAGATGGTGATTTTGATAACATTACGGAGATAGATTCTTTAGAGTATGATACAGCTAATGGGATAATACCCAGCATCGTAAAAATAGACAGTACTCATTTTGCTTTATCTTATACCTCAACATCTAGTATAGGGTATGTAGAAACCTATTCTGTTACCGCTGGTGGTGACACTATTACTCTAATAAGTTCATTACAAATCGATGCAACCCAAGCGACGAGCACCTCCGTTGAATTGGTGGACTCAACACACCTTATCGTAGCTTATACAGGAAGCGGTAGTGATGGGTTTATAAAGACATTCTCTTTTGACGGTTCTTTTGACAATCTTACTGAAATAGATGTTTTAGAGCATGTTCCTGCGAATACAATATCTTTCAATAGGATTAAGAAGATAGACGCTACTCATTATGTAATGACCTATAGGGACTCTAGTGCTGATGCGTGGGCGAAGGTGATTACATTAGATGGTAGTTATAATATTACCGACACAAGTTCTCTTGAATACGAAACTGGTAATGCATTTCCGAATGATATATTAGTGCTCAGTCCTACAAAGTTTGCAATAGTGTACACTTTTGCGAGTGACGGGTGGGTAGAAACCTTTAGTTTAAATGGGAGTTATGTCATCACTTCAGTTGATACATTTGAGTTTGTAACCAACGGTGGGTCTCGCTCAGCGTTGGGGAAAATAGACTCCACCCACTTTGTAGTTGTGGCTAGGGGTGGCAGTGCAGACGGTTTTATATACGTTCTTAGTACCGATGCGGGTGCTGCTAATATAGCTCAAGAATCCGTACTTGAATTTGATATAACCTTCGGTGATGAAATGGGTCTGACAATGATAGATTCCTCTCATTGTTTTTTGGCTTACTACGGGTCGGCAGCAAATAGTGGGAATATAAAGACTTTTAGTATAGAATTGCCTACTGCTATAGATGTTTCTGATTCAGTTACTATTACCGAAGATATAAATATTGAAGCACCCCCACCTCCTATGGAGATAAGTGTTTCTGACACGGTTTCTATTGCTGAAAATATCGCCACAACTCAGATACATAATATTTCTGTAAATGACACTGTTTCAATAACCGAAAATATTGAGATTACCGAAGTGTCGGATATAAGTGTTAATGATACTCAAACTATTGCTGAAACAATAACAGCAGACAACGAACAATTGGGAGGAATTAATACCAATGACACTATTTCAATTTCTGAATTAGTTACAATCGGATTTAATTACAGTATTTCAGTTAGCGACATTCTTTCAATAGCAGAAGTAATTACAATAACAAACACACAACTTGGAGGAATTAGTGTTTCAGAGGATGTTGCAATCACAGAGAATATCGCCATTGTTCGAGTTTCAGAAATTAGTGTTAATGACACAATCGCAATTTCGGAAAATGTTGCACAAACTTCAATAAACCTTGTTAATGTAAATGATTCAATAACTGTTTCCGAAGATATTGCGAGAACAGTATCTCCGATACAAACAATAAAATCTGCAAGGGTATATGTGGCTTCTGACACATCCACAGCAACAGCCATAGAAGATATGGCAGGAGTATCCACTACTCTGGAATTAGTTAGAGATGGATGGATTATTGTATACATGTCTTTGCAATCTTCTGTTGATGCTGGAGGTGGAAAACAGGGTAATTTTGCTATCAGCATAGATGGTGTTGATTCTCCTGTGATAATAAGACAGCACAAAAATGCGAATGATACTGGTTCAGTTGGTGTTACTTTTGGTGCGGAGTTGAGTGCTGGAACATATACAATTAAAGGACGACATTTCACAGAAGCGGGAACAACTCTTACTTCTGAAAAAATTACTTTAATTGCTGTTTCTGGTGTTGACGATGGAGGTAACAAAAACCATGTTGGGCATAGAGATATTGCATCTGATGATACAACTTCTGCATCCTTTGAAACAATTGATGGACTAACTGGATTAGAGGAATCATCTGCTGGAACTCATGTATTTGGTGTACTCGCGGGTAGTATTACTTCTGATACAAATAATACTGATTATTCTTTGAGATTGGTGGTAGACACAGAAACAGCCACAGCTATAAGAAAAGTTGGAACAGGTGGAGATGTTGGTGCTATTACAATAGCGAACAGAACAGGTGTTACTGTTGCGGGGAGCGTTACAGTAGAAGGAGAACATTCAATTAGTGGAGGTGCGACAGGAACAATTGCCCCAGCGTTACTTTCTCACTATTGTTTGGGATTTGAAGATTATGGACAAACTTGGGAAGTTCCTAATGCCCACTCTCAAGTTTCGGTTGTTAAATCTACAACTTCTGCTGTATTGGAAGATATAGATGAAACTTCTATTAGTGTAACCCTATTAAGATAATTTTATAA
>SDBV01014156.1_pt1 | contig 10072 bp, 8 predicted proteins | sample 2277081 | NCBI WGS metagenome assembly SDBV01 (sample SAMN10402039, study PRJNA504765) | marine sediment metagenome | isolation source: marine sediment core GS10_PC15, 223 cmbsf | place: Arctic Ocean: Southern Knipovich Ridge | collected 2010 | reverse complement strand
CTGGCCTACTTGCCGCAGAGCAAGCTTACGCACTTGGCCGGCGTGTTCCTCAGCCCAACCCGAAACATGGCAAACAGCAACCGGCGGGTTCGGCACGTCAACCCCTGGGATTACCCCGTCAAGGTTCACCCCTATGATGAGTACGAAGACGAACTCCGCGACAAAATGAAAGCGGCCGGGGTTCCGGTGGAAAAGGAATAGCGAATGCCAAGTCCGGACGAAATGGGCTATTACAAGCAGGAAGACCTGCTAAAGATCGACTACCGCCCGCCCAAGACGGAGTGGATGGACACCCCCGTCGACATCCATCGGGGTTCGTTCATTTATCCGGGCAAGGCCAAGAACCTCAAGATTCTCGATTTGCCGAACCCTCGGGACTGGGCCGTCACCGACGACGATTGGAAGCTGCCGGAGGGCTGGAAAAAAACCGTGCTCGACGGCATGGCCGATCGGCTGGGCAAGTATCGCTCCTTTAAGCTCTTCATGGACATCTGCGTCCGTTGCGGGGCCTGTGCCGACAAGTGCCACTTCTTTATCGGCGGCGGCGATCCCAAAAACATGCCCGTGCTCAGGGCCGAACTGCTGCGGTCTATCTACCGCAAAGAATTCACCACCATGGGCAAGGTTCTGGGCAAGCTGGCCGGCGGCCGCGAGCTTACCGAGGACGTGATCAAGGAGTGGTTCTACTACTTCTTCCAGTGTACCGAGTGCCGCCGCTGCGCGGTCTTTTGCCCTTACGGGATCGACACGGCCGAAATCACCATGATGGCCCGGGAGCTTCTGGGCCTGTTGGGGATCTATATCAACTGGGTGATCGAGCCGGTGGCCAACTGCTTCCGCTTCGGAAACCACCTGGCCATTCAACCACACGGCATGATGGACACCCTGGAGTTCATGGTCGACGACATCGAGGAGGCCACCGGCGTTCGCGTGGATCTGCCAGTGAACAAGAAAGGCGCCGAGATCCTTTTCATCACACCCTCGGGCGATTTCGTGGCCGCTCCCGGCATCTACACCTGCATGGCCCAGATGCTGATGTTCCACGAATTGGGAATCGACTATACCTTTAGCACGTACGCCTCTGACGGCGGAAATTTCGGGTTGTTCACTTCCCACGAAATGATCAAACGCTTAAACGCCAAGATCTATACCGAGGCCAAACGCCTGGGGGTGAAGTGGATCCTGGGCGGCGAGTGCGGGCACATGTGGCGGGTGATGCACCAGTACATGGACACCATGAACGGGCCGGCCGACTTTATGGAGGTGCCCAAGTCGCCGATCACCGGCACGGTGTTCAAGCACGCCAAATCCACCAAGATGATCCACATCATGGAATTCCTGGCCGATCTCATACGGCACAACAAGCTCAAACTCGACCCCTCGCGAAACGATCATATCCGCGTCACCTTCCACGATTCCTGCAATCCGGCCCGGGCCATGGGTATTCTCGAAGAGCCGCGCTACGTGATCAACAACGTCTGCAACAACTTCTTCGAGATGCCGGAAAACACCATCCGCGAGCAGACCTTCTGCTGTGGCGGCGGGGCCGGACTGGGAACCGACGAAAACATGGAGATGCGCTTGCGAGGCGGGATGCCCCGAGGCAACGCCGTCAAGTACGTACGGGACAAACACGGCGTTAACCAACTCGCCGCGATGTGCGCCATCGACCGGGCAACCTTGATTACCGTCTGCGACTATTGGGCCCCGGGGGTCGAGGTGACGGGTATCTGTGAACTGGTGGCCAACGCCATGATCTTCGAGGGCGAGAACGAGCGGACGCAGAATCTGCGGTTGGAGCCGATCCCGGGCATGGAAAAAGACGAAGGCCAGGGCAACGAGGAGGGAGGCCCCGGCAATGATTGACAAAATAAGGATACTTGTGGGATTGATCGTCTTTCTGGCCCTGGTAGCCTTTCCCATCTGGTACGCCCTGGGGATTACCAAGGACGCGTCCGCGACCGACTTCCCGTCGGATCTGGAACTACCGGATAAAAGCTATTCCCAATGCGTCAAAGACAAAGACTATATGATCGCCAACCACATGGACATCTTGAACCAGTGGCGAGACGAAGTGGTTCGTCAGGGCGACAACACCCCCGTCGAAATCGACGGCAAAGAGTATGAAAAGAGCCTGACCAAAGGCTGCATGCACTGCCACACCAGCCGGGAGAACTTCTGTGCCAAGTGCCACGAATACGCCGACGTTCAACCCACCTGTTGGGATTGCCACCTCGAGCCGAAAGGAGACTGAACAATGAACGAGAACCGACGCAGTTTCCTGAAGAAGGCCGGCTCCGCGGCGATGGGTGCCGGCTGTGGTCTTCCGCTTCTGGGTGGGGGGTGCAGCGCCAAGCACGGCTCGGCCGCGGAAGAACCGTGCCTGGACCAACTGACCATGGTTATCGACGTGGATCTCTGCAACGACGCCGTGCGTCGCGCTTGCTGGAACGCTTGCAACGACGAGCACAACGTGCCCTTCATCCCCAACCCGAAAATCTCCAACCCAAAAAAATCTAACCCAGATCCGCGGAATCCCGATGACGTCGATCCCAAGGAAGGAATCAAGTGGATCTGGTGGGAGAACTACGAAAACGTTTTCCCCGACCAGGTGCACGCACAGGCCAAAGCGGCGTTGAAGAAGAACCCCCTTGCGGTGCTGGTGCTCTGCAACCATTGCACCAGCCCCTCTTGCGTAAGAGTCTGTCCTACACAGGCCACGTGGAAGAGGAAGAGCGACGGGCTGGTAATGATGGACATGCACCGCTGCATCGGCTGCCGCTATTGCATAGCCGCGTGCCCTTACGGAGCCAGAAGTTTCAACTGGCGGGACCCGCGGCTGCGAGATGAAAAAACCGGGGAGTTACTATATTTCACCAACAACGAGTTGCCTTCGAAAACCTATCCCGCCCGATCCAAGGGCGTGGTAGAGAAGTGCAGCTTCTGCGCCGAGAGGATACGCTTGGGGAAAGAGCCCAAGTGTGTGGTCGAGGCGGAAAAAGTACAAGCGGGGGCACTGACGTTCGGGCGACTGGGCGACTCGAAGATCCAGGACAAGCTTAGCGGCAAACGCACCATCTGCCGCCGAGTCGCTCTTGGCACCGGTCCCAACGTGTTATATATCGTCTAGGCGAAGCAAGAGGAAGACGCGATGCTGGATTACGCACTACGCGGAGGCAAAGGATACTGGATTCTGCTGGGGATCTGGTGTGCGCTGATTGTGGTCGGCGGGGCTGCCTACAGCCGACAACTTAGCCAGGGCCTGTCCATCACGGGCATGAGCCAGGACGTTTCCTGGGGACTGTACATCTCGCAATTCACCTTCCTGGTGGGTGTGGCAGCCTCGGCCGTGATGGTCGTCTTGCCCTTCTACCTGCACGACTACAAGGCCTTCGGCCGCATGGTCATCCTGGGCGAATTCCTGGCCGTGGCGGCCGTGCTGATGTGCATGATTTTTATCTTCGTGGACATGGGTCAGCCCACCCGCGTAATGAACGTGGCCCTGTACCCCACGTTGAACTCCTTGATGTTCTGGGATTTCATCGCCCTCTCGGGCTATCTCGTGCTGAACCTGATCATCGGCGCCGTAACGCTCGACGCCGAGCGCAAGGGCGCCGCCCCGCCAAAATGGGTGAAGCCGCTGATCTATCTATCGATTCCTTGGGCGGTGAGCATCCATACGGTAACGGCGTTCCTCTACTCGGGCCTGGAAGCGCGGCCCTTCTGGATGACCGCCATCCTGGCCCCGCGGTTTCTGGCTTCGGCGTTCGCGTCCGGTCCCAGTCTGTTGATCCTGCTGGCGTTGCTGTTGCGCAAGTGTACCAAGTTCGACCCCGGCAAAGAGGCCATCGGGAAACTGGCCGTGATCGTCGCCTACGCCATGACAATCAACCTCTTTTTCCTGCTGGTTGAAGTGTTTTCCGGGCTTTATAGCAACATGCCGCACCATGTGCATCATTTCCAGTACCTCTTTGTCGGTCTTCACGGGCATACCGCTCTTGTTCCCTGGATATGGACTTGCGAGGTGATTAGCGTCTGCTGTGTGGTGCTCTTGTTGATACCCAAGGTGCGCGCGCGGGAGCCGCTGCTGGCGGTCATCTGCTTGGGCGTGATCTTGGCCATTTGGATCGAGAAGGGCATGGCCATGATCGTAACGGGGTTTATTCCCTCACCGCTGGGGAGGATAACAGAATACACGCCCACGGCACCTGAAATCGCGGTTACCGTGGGTGTTTACGCGATCGGTTTTCTAGTTCTGACCGTGCTCTATAAAATTGTACTGGGCGTCCGCGAGCGGTTGCAGACGACATAGAAAAAGTAATAGAGAAAAGATGGGCGAACGAGGACATTGACAAACGAATTCTAAAGGGGCAAAATAACAATAAACGCCATTATTCCAAACCATAAGGAGGTAACATGGCAGACTCAGATAACAACGGGACTCCGCTGCTGGACGAACTGGAGAAAGGGCCTTGGCCCAGCTTTGTCACGGAAATCAAATCCATGGCCACGGCAGGCAACAAGATGTGCCAAGACCTGCTGGGACAACTGGAAAAGTCCTACCGGGACAAAAGGGGCTACTGGAAACATGGCGGTATCGTGGGTGTGATGGGTTATGGGGGCGGCGTAATCGGCCGCTACTCCTTCCTCAAGGATGAGTTCCCCAACGTGGCGCACTTCCACACCTTCCGCGTCAACCAGCCCATGGGTTGGTTCTACACCTCCGACGCACTGCGAACCCTGTGCGACATCTGGGAAGAACACGGCTCGGGCTTGACCAACATGCACGGTGCGACCGGCGACATAGTGTTTCTCGGCACCGTGACCGACGAGCTCGAACCCATCTTTAAGAAGCTTACGGATAACAATTGGGATCTGGGTGGTTCCGGCTCGGACTTGCGCACGCCCAGTTGCTGCCTGGGGCCGGCCCGTTGCGAATGGGCCTGCTACGACACCCTGCACCTCACCCAGGAACTGACGATGCACTTCCAAGACGAGTTGCATCGGCCGGCATTCCCTTACAAGTTCAAGATCAAGAACGCCGGTTGTCCCAACGACTGCGTAGCTTCCTGCGCGCGGGCCGACATGTCCATCATCGGCACCTGGCGGGACGACATCCGCATCGACCAGGCCGAAGTGAAGGCCTACGTCGACGGCGGCATCAACATCCACAAGGATATCTATGCCAACTGCCCCACCAGATGTATCGAGTGGGACGGCAAAGAAATGTCGATCGACAACAGCAACTGCGTGAAGTGCATGCACTGCATCAACGCCATGCCCAAGGCACTAAGACCCGGCACCGACACCGGGGCCACCATCCTCATCGGCTCCAAGGCGCCCATCGTCGACGGGGCCTTACTTTCTTCGGTGCTGGTACCCTTCATGAAGCTGGAACCGCCTTACGAAGAACTCAAAGATCTGCTGGAACGGATCTGGGACTTCTGGGGTGAACACGGCAAAGCCCGGGAACGAGTCGGTGAACTCATGCAACGCGTGGGGCTGGGTAATTTCCTCGAAGAGATCGAGGTCGAACCCATACCCGAAATGATCGCCCATCCCCGAGAAAACCCCTACATCTTTTATGAAGAATACTTCGAAGAAGGTGACGAGGATGATGAAGACGAGGATGATGAATAGGCAACCCGGCCGGTGATTCCGGCAAATAACATAAAAACAACTTTTTTTGGGAGATAATAGATGATATCGGATAGAAGGACGGATATCGGGCCTCCGAACTATGAACAGTTCTTGCACCCGGTTATCAAAGCAAATTACGGCAAGTGGAAGTACCACGAAATACTCAATCCCGGCGTGATGGTGCATGTGGGTGAATCGGGCGACAAGCTGTTCACCGTGCGTGCCGGTTCGCCGCGGTTGCTGAGCGTCATTACCTTGCGCAAATTCGCGGACCTGGCCGACAAATACTGCGACGGGCACCTCCGCTTCACCAGCCGCAACAACGTCGAGTTTTTGTTCACCGACGCGGCCAACACCGATCCGCTGATTGCCGACCTCAAAGAACTCGGTTTCCCGGTGGGCGGCATCGGCAACGCGATCTCGAACATCGTCCATACGCAAGGTTGGGTGCATTGCCATTCGGCTGCCACGGACGCTTCCGGGGTAGTCAAAGCGGTGATGGACGACCTGCACGAGTACTTCACGGAAATGAAGCTGCCCGGCAAACTGCGGGTGGCCTTGGCTTGTTGCTTGAATATGTGCGGCGCGGTACACTGTTCGGATATTGCCATTTTGGGTATCCACCGCCGACCGCCAAAGGTAGAGAGCGAGAATCTCAACAAAATCTGCGAGATTCCCAGCGTAGTGGCTTCCTGTCCCACGGCTGCGATTCGCCCCGCCACCGTCAACGGCAAGCCCTCGGTGGAGATCGACGAAGACAAGTGCATGTTCTGCGCCAACTGCTTCTCGGTCTGCCCGGCCTTGCCAATCAGCGACCCGCTCAACGATGGCATTTCCATCTGGGTGGGCGGCAAGGTTTCAAACGCCCGCGTGGAACCCATGTTCTCCAAGCTGGCGATACCGTTTTTGCCCAACAATCCGCCCCGCTGGCCGGAAGTAACCCAAGCGGTCCGCAATATTGTGGAGGTTTGGGCCGATGGAGCGCGCAAGTACGAGCGGATGGGTGAGTTCATCGCCCGCATCGGCTGGCCGCGTTTCTTCAAATTGACGGGTATCGAATTTACCAAAGAACATATTGACGACTTCAAGCACGCGGGTCTGACGTACAAACGCTCCGCGCAACTGAGGCACTAGGTAAAGAGGAGGTGTGCAATGGCACCCACCCCGGAAGAAGTCGCTGATGCGATGTATGAGATAGTCAAAGAGTATCAAGGCAGGAAGAAATTCAAGCCCGGCGATTTGACCAAGATGATGACCCAGAAATTCGGCGACGGCGAGTGTGACAAGAAGCTGTGCAAGGGTGCGATTCGCATCTTGATGGACTCCGGCAGGTGTGTCTACACCTACTTCGGCGGCAGCTTCATCGAAGTCCCACACACCGAAGGCGCCGCTGAATAGTAGTGCCTAGTAGTAGCAGTAGTAGTTTGGACGTATCTCCAGAATGTTTGCAGTGATCCGGTTCGCTGGTTCGCTGCAAACTTTGGAGACGCGTTCTTTTGGTTTTGTGTCGATCAAAGAGGATATTCATGGTTGTCAAAAAGAAGAAGAAAAAGAAGAAACGTTCCTATGCCTCCAGTTCCGGGTCTCGGGAACTGTCGCCGCTGCGGCCCCAAAACATCGAGAAGACGCCTCCCTGCCGCCATACTTGTCCCAGCGGCAACCACATCCGCGAGTTCGTCACCACCATTGCCCAGGCCCAGCGGTTGGGAAAGACCGCCGAGCAAGCCTTCGAAGAAGCCTGGGGGATCTATACCGACACCAGCCCCTTTCCAGCCACCTGTGGCCGTGTTTGCCCCGCTCCCTGCGAAAGCGAATGCAACCGCAAGGAACTCGAAGGCGCGGTCAACGTCAATAAAGCCGAGCGCGTGATCGGCGACTTGGGTATTGAGAAGGGGCTCAAACTGAAGATGCTTTGCGATGAGAAGAAGCCGCAGAAAATCGCCGTCATCGGCGCGGGGCCCAGCGGCCTTTCTTGCGCCTATCAGTTAGTACGGCGAGGCTACGGCACGACAGTCTTCGAGTCCTTGGGCAAACCCGGAGGCATGCTCCGCTGGGGTATCCCCGGATATCGGCTCCCGGAATCGATCCTCGACGCGGAGATACAGAACATTCTCGATCTGGGCGTGGAATTGAAGTGTGACGTTAAAGTGGGCCGTGATATACAATTGGATGAACTGCAGAAAACCTATGACGCCGTCTATGTGGGAATCGGCGCGCAGCAGGGAGTCCGTCTGGGGGTTGAAGGGGAGGACGCGCCCAACGTCTTCTCCGGCATCGACTTCCTCAACCGCTTCCACCACGGCGAGAAGTTGGACTTGGGCGCGGACGTGGTCGTGGCCGTCGTGGGCGGGGGCGATACGGCCATTGACGCGGCGCGGATCTGCAAACGGCTCGGCGCCAACGTCACCATCCTTTACCGCCGAACCATCGACGAGATGCCCGCCACCAAGGAAGAAATCGCAGAGGCCTTGGAAGAAGGCATCCAGATCGAGTTCCTGGCGGCGCCGATCGGCTTCAAGAAAGAGGGCGAATTGGTCACGGCCATGCAGTGCATCCGCATGGAATTGGGCGAGCCGGACGCCTCGGGCCGCCGCCGGCCGGTTCCCATTGAAGGTTCCCAGTTCGATATTGCGGCCACCGCGGTCATCTCGGCGATCAGCCAGGAGCCCGATTTTGCCGGCTTCGAGTCGCTGATCGAGGGCAAGGACTGGATCAAGGTAGACGACGAAGGCGTGACAAAAGTCGAAGGCATCTGGGCCGGAGGCGACGTGGCGCAACTCGATCTGGTCACCACCGCAATCGGCCACGGCCGCCGCGCCGCCGAAGCGATCCAGCGTAAGTTCATGGCAGCGATACCCGAAAATGGTGAGAAGCCCATCGTCCGACCCGATCACATGCGGCTGGATCATTACGAGAAGGTTGAACGGGCCAAGTCCCAGGCACTCCCGGTCGAGCATCGTCTGGCTGAGATGGATGTGGAAGTCAACCAGGGTTTTTCCGCCGAGCAGGTGACCGAGGAAATGCGGCGCTGCATGAGTTGCGGCTATTGCTTCGACTGCGAAAAATGCTGGTTGTTCTGCCAGGACCAGGCCGTCGACAAACCCATGCAAAAGGGCGTACTCTACTCGTTCAAGTTGTCCAATTGCACGGGCTGCAAAAAGTGCGCGGAAGAATGCCCTTGTGGTTTCATCGATATGTTGTAACCCCATGAACATCCCCCGAATCCTCATCGCCGGCCTGCGCGGCGGCGGCGGCAAGACGCTCGTATCCTTGGGGCTGGCGGCGGCCTGGCGAAAACGGGGCCTTGACGTGGCACCTTTTAAGAAGGGGCCCGACTATATCGATACGGCCTGGCTGTCGATGGCCGCCGGCAAAGCGTGCCGTAACCTCGACCTTTTTCTGATGTCGACGTCGGTCGTGACGCGATCCTTCATCACCTGGGCAGGGGCGGCCGACGTGGCCGTCATCGAGGGCAACCGCGGGCTGTTCGACGGCATGGACGCCCGGGGCACCTACAGCACGGCCGAATTGGCAAAGCTGCTACAAACGCCGGTCGTCCTTGTCGTCGACTGCACCAAGTCCACGCGCACCGTCGCCGCCACCGTGCTGGGCTGCCAACGGCTCGATCCGCAAGTCGCCATCGGCGGAGTCATCCTCAACCAAACGTCCGGCCCGCGGCACGACTCGGTGCTGCGCGAAGCGGTCCAGCATATCTGCGGCCTGCCGGTGCTGGGGGCCGTTGCCCGCATCCCCCGACAGCTCTTTCCCGAACGGCACCTGGGCCTCGTCCCGCCCCAGGAACACGAGCAACAGGCCGACTCGATACAACGAGTCGCCGAAATTGCCGAGCAGTACCTGGACATCGAGGCCATCGAGACCCTTGCCCGACAAGCACCGCCGCTAAAAATTCTCGACCATAGTAGCACGGGCATCTTGCCCGTGAAACAAACGCCACACGGCCAGGATGGCCGTGCCACGGTGCGGATCGGCGTCTTTCGCGACACGGCCTTCGGGTTCTACTATCCCGAGAACCTCGAAGCCTTGGCCCGAGAAGGCGCCCGATTGGTGGAGATTTCTCCACTGCGCGACGGCAGTCTCCCGGAGTTGGACGCCCTATACATCGGCGGCGGTTTTCCCGAAACCATGGCCCCGGCCTTGGCCCGTAACAAACCGTTTATTGAATCGTTGCGCCGCTCGATCGCAGCGGGACTGCCGGTCTACGCCGAGTGCGGCGGCGCCGTCTACTTGGGCGAAAAACTGGTGTACGAGCAAAAGCACTACAACATGGCGGGCGTACTGCCGGTGACGTTCGTCTTCCACAAGAAAATGCAAGGCCACGGTTACGCGGAGTTGGAAACTGTGAATCCAAACCCCTTCTACACCATCGGCGATAAAATCCGCGGCCACGAGTTCCACTACACATGCATCGAGT
>SDBV01014155.1_pt1 | contig 10073 bp, 10 predicted proteins | sample 2277081 | NCBI WGS metagenome assembly SDBV01 (sample SAMN10402039, study PRJNA504765) | marine sediment metagenome | isolation source: marine sediment core GS10_PC15, 223 cmbsf | place: Arctic Ocean: Southern Knipovich Ridge | collected 2010 | reverse complement strand
TCCATGTGTCCCAGAGGCGATGGCGCAAAACTTTACCGAGCCACCGGAAACAGAAGATAAGCCGGAAGGCCAGATAGATTTTAAAGGGGATGGTGTCAAGTATGGACATCTATGTCTAAGCGAAGATGGGCAGTTGGTTTTCAGTGGCAGCAAAGCGAAGTCGGCTGAGGATTTTATGGTATATCTGCAAAAGAACTTTATCGACCCGTATATTGAGCAGGAAACCGAAAAGGTTACTGTTGATAAGGCCTTTGCTCTCATTGACAAACAGGAGATCGGCACGAAAAACTATTTCCTAAACGAAGCCGGTAGAGTACGATGTTTATGTTGCGGTGAAAAGGGGAGTGGGTTTTTGTTGTTGCGGAATAACATGCAGCCTAAGCGGTTGTTTATGCGTGAAGAATGCTTGGCAAAGTACATGTTAGCTGTAAAGGAAAATAAAAATGGAAAATAAAGTAGAATTCATAAAACTTGTTTTGGCGGAATCAGAAGGAGAGTATATTTCGTATGTAAATCCATTTCATGTGGTTTGTATAACCGAAGGAAAGAGTGTTAAAAATCCACCCCATTTAGGTGATTTCAAGACTGTCATAGAATGTACGGGAAATAAATACCTCAATAGCAATGAAGATATTAAAATTGTAAGGAAAAAAATTCAAGGAGAATAAAATTGGAAGATTACTTTCAGCGATGTTGGCTGACATTAAAAGCTATAAGACCAAGACTTGCTAAGCAGATGGATGATATTGAAATAAAAGTGTTTGGTATCGAGATAAAGGAACCTAAGAAGACTACGAAGGAAGAGAAGGAAAATGCCGAGGAAAAACAAGAGCCTTTAATTGTCTAAGTTAGGGAAAAGGAAAAAGATGGTGACAACTAATAAAAATTTATTTCTCTCTAAAAGAACAAAGGTTAGATGCCGCAAATGTCATATCAGGCTTCTTGACAGGGGCCGGATGGCAGATGGTACGTGGATGATTCATCTTAAAAAGCAACAGATGAACGTCTATATTCCGTTCTGGCTGGTAATCGAGTGTAATAATTGCGGTTCAATATACAGGGTAGATGCCGATAAGGGCATCGTTGAGAAATATTTGAGTAGTTATTTTCAGGAAAAAGATGGTACGGGAAATCAAAAACAAAACTCCAATACCGAACTCACAGCAGTCGGAAGTTAGTGATATTGACAGTAATGCCTTAGGTATTATAAAAACAAAGGTCAAATCATTTAACCCTTTCCGAAAGCGGAATGTCCCTGAGTGGACTATAAACATGAGTTACCTGACTGGCAATCAGCATATACAGATCGCCGGTGGCCACTTACAGAGGATCCCTAACCTTCCCGGGCATACGGTTACAGCTAACAAACTTGGTCCTGCCGTCCAGAACGATATAGCTTTAGGCACTAAGAATAGAACCAAGTTCGATATAATGCCAGCCGGTACAGATACGGACGATAAGGCTACTGCCATTGCCGGACAGCAGGTATTGGACTACCTGAGAAGAAAAACAGACTTCGACAAGCAAAGAGAACAGTTAATCACTTGGTATGACATTGCGAATGTATCTTGGCGCAAAGTTACTTGGAATCCTAAATCCGAAATAACAGGCATAAATCCGGCACCTCCAGACGAAAACCATAACCCCGAATTACCTGTAGGGCTTATTTGGCAAGGTGATGTTCAATCGGAAGTAGTGCCTACAAATGAACTTATATGGGACTGGCGAGTTCCATTAGACAAACAAAAATGGATTATCCATGCGCGTCCTATGACATTAGGTGAGATAATCAATATTTATGGTGTTGAAAAAGCAAGTAAGATACCAGCTTCATCGTTATTCATTCGGGATGCCAATAAGAATGAGTTTGAGATAAAGATATTCAATGAGTTCATGTCGGAGTTTTCAGGCTCTACATCTGCCACTACCGTTACCCCTGACGAAGGTGAAGTAAACGACAAAGACAAACTGATCGACGTTTATGAGTTTTGGCACATTCGGGATGATACTGTACCGGAAGGAATGTTTGCTGTAATGGCCGGACTTGATGATGGGGTAATGTTAGAGAATAAGCCTTACCCAATTGAAACATACCCTCATGGAGAACTTGTCTTTACTCCCTACGCTCCGCTGAACGCTCATAAAAACGTCATAGGTACTTCGAGTCGTGTAACACAGGCAAGACCTCTACAGAGAGAGTACAACACGCTCAGGACACAAATCTTAGAGAATACTGAATCGCTGGGCAATGGTCTTTGGATGGCCCCACGTGAAGCCAAGTTAGATTTTAGAAGGATAGATAATGGTGTTGCGGTCATAGTTGAATATGATGGAAGATTTAAACCTAGTAGGGAACCGGGCATTTCTGTCTCCGGTGGGTTATTTGCGCATCTCGAATTGATTAAAGACGACATAAATGAAGTGTTCGCTTTCCATTCAGCTTCCAAAGGCAAACAGCCCAAAGGTGGCCCGCGTAGCGGTGTGGGTTTAGCTTTGTTGCAGGAAAAGGACGTTACCCAAAACGCTCCCATTATAAGAGAGTTTGAAAAGAAAGATGAAATAGCCGTCTATCAGATGTTAAGCGTCGCCTTTGCCAATTACGGTGACAGGCTTCTACCGATCATCGGCGATGATAACTCATGGACAATGTTTCGTATAAATACTAAAGATATGAACGGGAAGATAAACGTAGTGGCCCAAAGTGGTTCTTCACTTCCATTTAGTAAGGCCGTCCAGATAGATACTACGTTCCAACTCTTACAACTAGGGTTGATTAACACTCAAGACCCGGCGATTCTAAGGAAAGTTTTAGGTGTAATGGATGTGGGTGGTTTGGAAGACATCTTAAGACCTCAAGCCAAACATACAAATTATGCTAAAAAAGAATTCCTATTAGCCGAGCAAGCGTATATTCAAAGTGGCGGGCCAGAGAAAATTCAACAGATAGTCGGGTCACTTAAAGGCAAGCAAGCCCTTGAGGTGGCAGTGGAGGCAGTTAAACAAATAGTGTTCGTACCGCAGGTACAGTTATTTGACAGGCATGATATTCATGTTATCGAACACGGAGAACATTTAGTGGATAATCACGAAAAATATCAGGAAAAGTATCTTTCAGGAGACATAGGTTTTCTTGCTCTTGATATTTTAATGCAGGAGCATTTTGCAAGACATGGCGAAATATTACAGGAACAACAGGTCCGGCAGGCGATACTTGCCGGAGAAATTAAACAATCAGATTTAGAGGCGTCGGAAGACGTCGAAACAAAGGAGTCTTAATTATGTTAAACGAAGTAGTTCCGGGTAGCACAGAAGAAAGCACCCCACAAAACAACTCGATTGACCAGTTGGGTAAGAATATTTTAGATAATCTCACTCAGACTCAACCAAGCGAAAATGCGGACGCAGTTAATGCAGTCACGCAGGAAGGGACTGAAACTACAGCGACTCAGACCCAAGCCGAGACAACGCCAACCGCTGAAGATGAAGGTACTGTAACAAGGCTGGAACAGCAGAAAGCTGAAAGCGACAATCTTCTTAGATTGTTGGGAGTTGACCCTGACGGTATTACTGCCGAACAATTACGTTCGGGCGTTATTACCCCACAGCAACACTTCGGTCAGCAATTCACCGCTCCTACCCAAACAGAAACTCCATCGCCACAGGTTCCACTCAGTCAGAAACTAACTAACATCCAAAACAAATTATCTTCGAGACAGGGAGATGTTACTGCGGAGAATTACTCGCATGACATGAAAGAGATATTGGAAGTAGTTACCGGTCTGGTTGAAACAAATAAAACATTAAAACAAAGAAATGAACAGTCCGACCTCAAGAGTATGCAGCAGCAGAATATAACTACTGTATATGACGAGTTAGGACAAACCGAAGTATTTAAGAATCTCGACCCTTCTGTTCAGGAAACGGCAAAACAAATGGTTCTCGGTGCCGTTGATATAGGTGTTTCACGTTTGGCTACACAGGCCAATGTCGGCAATCAGGCTTATACGCCTGCCGGATATAAGCATGTAGCCAATCAGTTCATACCTAAATTCAATGAGTTGATCACAAAGGCATTCGAGGCTGGCAAAGCTGCTAATACTCAACAGATAGTCGTGAATAATACTAAGGTTGTTCCAATGACGGCTGGGAGCGGTGCCGAAATGGTGTCTACCCCAGTTAAGCGGTTTAAGATTGATGATATGGCGGCGAACACCGTCGAATATCTCAAAACGGAGGCCGCGCAAGTATAGAAAGGCCTAAATCATGGCAGGTGCAACAACCATAGCCAATCTGACCAATACTACAAGTTTGGACGGGTTGCTAAAGAAAGTATATCTACCTACGCTGATTGACACGATATATAATGACCAGTCGTTAACTGCGTTCATCAAGAGAGATGCTGATTTGCTTCCGGGCGGTGGAAACAACATCGTTAATTTCTTTTTGACGCAGGGAGCAGAAGGCGTTGGCGCGATCAGTGAAGGTGGGAATTATGTAACATCAGTTCCGATAAAAGGTAAGCAGGGAACGGAGAATGTCAAGTACCTTAACTCCTATATCGAATTGACGGGGCCGGTGATCAAAGCCGCTAACAGCGGCCAGAAGTCGGCTATAAATGCAATAACAAAGAGTTTTGAAACCAACATCAGAGCTTACCAGAACAACTTCGACAGAATGTTGGCAGGTGCGGGCGATGGTGAACTGGCTACCGTGCAGAGCATAGCAAGTCTTCCAACTTCGTTTGGTATTTCGAGCAGGGGTTATTCGGCGGCTCAATATACGCCGGTTGGTACAAGACTCAAAATAATCACTTACGATGGCAGTAAAGTAATCACTAAGGTTGTCGATATTACTGTAGACGACCGTGAGATTGGCGTTGTCGCCAATATCGTATCTGAAGACCTTGATGCCGGTACGGCAGAAATCCTCGTCAACGACGCTACAAGCGGAGATGCAGCGGATAATGCCGGTACTTCTGATATTGCAGTAAGTGATGTTTTGGTACGTGAGAATGCCTATAGTACTATCACGACCAGCACGACAGCAGTAGCCGACATTCAGGAGATCAATGGTTTACAGCAATTGGTTTCCGATGGTGTCAACAACTCAGAAACCACAACTAACTTCACGAATATCTGGAACATTGACAGAACTACTACCAATTCATATCAGTTGAAGTCTCTTACCAGAAATGTCAACGCTGAATTGGATGAAGAAGTTCTACTGAAGATCGTTCAGGATATGAAGTTTAACCGACAGGCGAAGCCGAACATGTTGATTGTCTCTCCAAGGTCTGAGTTGAAATACTTTATTAACTCGAAAGACGATAGGCGGTTTAACACAATGACCGCCTTGAATTTCGAGGGTGGCTTTACTAAGAATGCTATTGCGATGGGTGGAGATATTCGTCTTATTCTCACGTCTTTAGCTTCAGTACCCGACGACTTGATCTACGTCATCAACACCAATGACTTTGCTTTTGCGTCCAACAGGCCGCCGGAGTGGGTCCTAGGTGACGGTGGTAATGTCTTGGTACAGAGCCATACTGGTGATAAGAAATTCGCCACTATGGTAGAATATGTAAACTTTGTTCTATTGAACCCGCGTCATCAGTTTAAGGGCTACAATGTAACAACGTAAATTTTCCTTGTCTGCTAGGGACGTGGGACGTTCCTGTGTCCCTAGCAACTAGGATTAACCAGAATCACGCCAACAGAGCGTGAAACTTGGGTGTAAGCCCAGAGAAAGATAGTACGATGGCTGGAAGTATAGTGCGCAGGCATTTAAATAAGAACTTTGAATTAGTAGGAGTGTTCGCCTCGGCTGCGGCATATCTTGTATTCTTAAACAAACAATCAGCCGAAGAAGGAATGACGTATTACGATACGACATTAAATCAGTTAAGAACCCACGACGGTACATCTTTTTCACCTGCCGGACAGAACGGTGTCTCGGCGGGTTCGCTAGACGATGCGGCTAATATAGGAACTAAGATCACTATTGACGGCGCGTTGACCAGTGGGGTTGAGATAGAGGCTACGGATGCGATAATCTCATCCAATGGACAGCTTCTGTTGCTTGATAATAATGATACTGGGAGTGATGTTCATGCTTTAGAGATAACGTCAACCAGTACCGCCCCTGCAATCCAGATTACTAATAACACCGCAACAACTGATGATATTCAGGGTACATCCGACACATGGGCCATAACAGGTCAGGGTGCTGCTGTTCTTACAGCCCTCACTATGGGCGACAGCGAACCGCTTAATCTGGGAGCATCGACCGATGCTGTTCTTCAATGGGATGCTACAAGATTGGCTTTAACCGCTGCCGCTGACAGTGTATTTAGAATAGGGGCCGCTGCATTTTCCTATGATGTTGAGTTTATCGGACAGACCGCAGTAACAAACCTTATGAAATGGGATTTAGACGGTGGAGTGGATTCACTGGGAGCCTTAGTCTTTGACAATGTAGACCTCGACCTTGGCGACAATGATGTTCTGAGGTTTGGTGACAGCGCAGATGTTACGATGACATGGAATCCGTCAACACCGGCTCTTGAAATCGAAGCACTTGTGGACGATACAGGCCAGATTCGTATCGGTTCTACCAATGCTATCGACCTTGCTGTTTATGGGTCTACTAATACTAACATAGCCTTGTTCGATGTTTCAACCGCCGTTCTGGAAATGAACGGCTGGAGCATGAATTTGCAAGATGATGATTTCCTGTACTTTGGCGACTCCAACGACGTAACGATAAGATGGACTTCGGGACAGTTGGATATGTTAGCTGCTGCCGATGACACCGTATGGACTATCGGTAACGGTACTAATAGTTTCGATATTCAAATCTTCGGTGCTACAGCGGCTGCTGATATTGTTTTCGACGCAAGTGCTAATAAACTGTCCTTAGATGGCATTGACCTGAAACTTGAAGATGATGACTATATCCTGTTAGGTGATTCGGCAACAGCAGCAGGCACTGCTGATGGTACTATCCGATGGGATTCATCGGCTGCGGTCGTTGAGATTATCGGAAATACAAACTTTGAAGGTGCAACGATAATCGTTGACAACGACCTGACTGTAAGTGGAACGCTGACTCTATCCGGCGCTTTGAATCCAAGTTCGCTCGCTTTAGGCGACGGTGAGAGCTTTACTTTAGGTGACGGTCTCGACCTCACGATGAGCGCTACTGGAACTACAACGACTATGGCAATATTGTCAGGTTCTACGCTGGACATTACCGGAACAGGCGGTAACGAGATGACTATCGGTGCTGCCGCTAACCTTGTCAATCTGACATTATCGGGAACATTAGATATAGGTGCAGACAATAAGGGTTATGATGTTAGTTTCTTCGCAGAGAATGGCAGTGACTTAATTCTTTGGGACCAAGACGCAGTATCTAATGTCGGGGCTTTCAAGTTTACAGGCTCCTGCGCATACTTCACCGATAGCTCTGCCGTTGGTGATACCGCTATTCTTTTGGGAACCGGCGCTTCGGCTAACGGTGATTTCTCTATAAGAGGTACATCCGGTCCTGCTTTACTTATCAATCAGGTAGCAAGTGGTGTCGGTACTATGGAGATCGGCGCAAGTGGTAAAGGTATTACGACCACATGGCACTCTGAAACAGCAAGTGCATTTATGAAATGGGTACAAGCCAGCGACCAGTTACAACTTGAAGGTGCCGGCGGTACGGCCTCTCTCGCATTAGGTGACGGAGACCAGATTCTCTTAGGTGATACACTTGGAACAGGTGATTTTGTTATCAGTTCAACATCAGCAGTTCTAACGATAGGACAGGTTGCTTCTGGAGTAGGAACTATCGCAATGGGCGTTACTGACAAGGGTATTGACCAGAAATGGTGGGCTGAAACCGCAGGTGACTTCATGCTGTGGGACCAGGATGGACATTCTAATCTCGGTGCTTTACAGTTTGAAGACTCGGCGATTGAGTTCTTAGGCGCGGCAGCGACTTATACCTACGCAATTTCAACCTCGGCCATGTTAGTAACAGCGACGGACAACTCTGCTGCTAAAATAACATGGGGCGATAACGGCACTAACGGACTCGATCAGGAGTGGTTATCGGTTACGTCTGGTAATCTTCTTAATTGGGATGCAGGTACTGAAACGCTGAAACTTACCGATGTTATATGTACGATGATAGGTGCTAATAACCGTGGTACAATTCTCGCTATAACAGGACTTGATACAACCGGTAATACCGATACCATGACCATTGCCCACAGTGGCACAGGAGATGGTTTGCAGATTACTTGTACGGAAGCGGATAGCGTAGCGTTCAATGCTATTGCGGCTACTTCCCAGACAACTTCCGTTGCCAAGATTGACGGCTCTACTGGCTCTTGGATAGGTGCTGCTACTACCGGTATGTTAGACATTGACTCAGACGGTGCTTTGGCTGCGGATGCTGCATTAGTGAGAATAGAATCTACGGGTGCGATCTCCGCTGCTAATGACGGTGCTTGCCTTGAAATTATCGAGACGGGTGCTGCACAGGTAACAAGTTATGCTGTCAGGATTGCCTCAACAAGTAATGAGGCGTTACATGTTGATACTGGCGAAGTGGTTGTCGATGAGTTCTTAACTGCTAATCCCGCAACTGCAACAGGCGGACTTGTAACCAAGTTTGGTGGTGGTACTGATTTAACATCAACGCCCGCTGCTTCGGAGTTTGATACAGAGTTCGGTGCAACCGCTAAAGGTAAACCAGGCTTTATAGGCGTAGCGGAAGATACAGGCGATGGCAAAAATTACCTCGTTTGTTCAGACGGTACTACATGGCACTTTGTAGCTATGACTGCCGCAAGTTAATTTTAACGGGGGGCCGGATTGTCCGGTCCTCCATAACTTTTAAGACAAGGAGATTTATTATGACGAACGAAAAAATGATCGAAGAACGGGCAAAACTGGAAGCAGAACTTGTGAAAGGACAACAGGCATTAGCAGCCTTGCAAAAACAGCAAAGCAATACAATTGCCACTATGCAGCGGATTCAAGGTGCAATACAGTTTATTGACGAGCAGATCGAAGTGCCTCCGCAAGACATTGACAAACCGTCCATTCAAAAGATCGGCGACCCTGCACCGGAGAAAAAAGATGAACCTGAGTGAACGCAAAGACCTTAGATTAAAGTACAGGGCTTATTTGAGTGAGTATACTCGAACCGCAGAGTCTATGGGCCTAAAAAACGAACAAAAACCTTTTAAAGATTTGGACTCCGAACTGACTCTGCGATTCGACCTCATTGATAAGCGATGGGGTGTTTATTACGACCATAATGGTTTTATAAACTGTATTCGCGTACTCGAGCCGAATGAACCGTGGCCTCTAGTCCTGAGAGATATTAGAAAGAATGGTCATGCTTCCAAGGGGGACTTGATCAGACAACATCGGGAATGTAAGGATGCTCAAGAAAAGCGTGTTCAGGACAAAATTAAGGACGCAGGGCATGAGGCAGGTATTGACTTATATCATGCTACGAGAAACAGGGTTATGGTGAGAGTATAATGGATAAGACTTTTCTGGATATTACGAAGATAAAAGCACAGCAGGTTATTCTTGCTGATGCTATTGATACGATTAACCAGAACATCCAAACAAAACAGGGGCAAGTTGCTCAACTCAAACAACAGTTGAAACGAAAGCACGAACAACTAAGACAGTTAAAAGATATTGAAAAGCGGGTCGGAGATTTGTAATGGCTAAATACAGTTTAACTATTTCTGAATTAAGGGAACGGATCAAGGTCATTGTCCGCAGGTTGTCAGGTGCTACGATTCTATCCAGACAACAGATCATAGCGATAGGCGATGCAATTAACGAGGCTATAATCGACCTATCCACAGAGCGTGCAACTGATATTAAGGTTATCACGACAGATACCACGGTTACTACGACAGCCAATCAGAACTATGTCGACCTTGCCTCTGGTGTAATTGGTGTGTCCAGTGGTACTGTTAGGATAATCTCTGAACGAGTTATCTTGACTAGGATAGATTTAGACCAGTTCTACGCTCTTGACGTTGAAGAATCGGC
>SDBV01014154.1_pt1 | contig 10073 bp, 11 predicted proteins | sample 2277081 | NCBI WGS metagenome assembly SDBV01 (sample SAMN10402039, study PRJNA504765) | marine sediment metagenome | isolation source: marine sediment core GS10_PC15, 223 cmbsf | place: Arctic Ocean: Southern Knipovich Ridge | collected 2010 | reverse complement strand
GATACGGTTTTGATTTGCCCCGGGTGTCACCTTTACCCGTAAAAGCAGGCGTCCCTTTGCCGGGTAATAAAAGCCATGCTCCGCCATTACAGCAGAATAGTCGGATTATACTTTCCTGACAAGTGGTTATTAGGAACATTAGAACTGATTTGAACTCAACTTTCTCGATCAATTTCTGAAGCCAATCTGCATCTATAGACCTTACCTAATGATTATTATTAAAGCCGATACTTCACCGTCAGGGATGTCCAATTATTCCTATCTTCTATACCCTGCTAATCTGAATATTAAATAATTAATAATAGGACCAGTGAGACAGTTATTATACTTAGCAATGTTGTCACAAAGACAGTACCGATTACTAGTTCGGGCTCCATATCGAACTTTATTGCTAACAATGATGGTGTAATCCCGGCAGGTGTCGCCGAGATGGTGATAAGAACTTTTGCGGTAAGCGAATCGTGTTGAAAGAGTATTAAAACCAACAAGTAACCGACAATTGGATAGAGAACCAGCCTTAGAATAGTTGCCAAGCCGACGAACTTGATGTTTAACGATTCTCTTCGAATCCTTCCAAGCTGTATACCGAGAACTATTAGTAATGTGGGAATAGCCGCCTGACCTAGAAGTTGTATTGGTTTTAAGATTGGCTGAGGAATAGAGATGTTCAAGGAACGTAATAGCATGGCAACAAGCAAAGCATAGAAACCCGGAAGCTGTGCAATATTTATTAAAGCTTTAAAAAAGCTGTTTTTGCTTCGAGAAGCTAGAAATACTCCAACCGAGTTAACCAGAAAGGATTGAAAAATCGCGAAAATAATTGCACGTTCGAACCCTGCTTGGGAAAAAGCGAAAAAGATAATAGGAAGCCCGTAATTGCCGCTGTTTGGGAAAGCCGACGCCAGGCACAAAGCATTTCTGAGCCGAGTGTTATACCTCAGGATCAATGCATTGATCGCAAAAATAATTATCATAAAAACAATAAACAATAATGCAGCGTAGGTTAATATTTCTAGTATTTCCTCGCTTTTTATGGTCGCGGAGAGCATTGAATTGAAAAACAGACAGGGAGTAAACATGTAGAGAGTCAAATACGAAGGAGCCGTAATGTCGAGAGAAGTTAGCTTTCCAATAAAATAACCGATACCGATTATGCTAAAAACAGGCAAGACAACCTTAAAAAAGATCAATTTGCCAACCTTATGTCAGTCCTGACAAACCGAAGGAATTTTGATAATCTTTGTATACATTTTTTAGCTGCAATTTATAACATTGATAACAAGGCTATCGGATTCCTGCTTTTTGTAAATCCACCAGCAGAAGTTTTTTTGCTTTTTGTAGATTGCTCCCAGCGATTTGTTTAGCTTCACTTGGTGTTTCATAGCTTATTGCCTCAAAAAGCTTAAGGTGTCTTTGAAAAGAGCTTTTAATTTCACCCCGATGTGAATTGTTTATAATTAGATATCGTAAACATTTCTTCCATAGATTGTTCATCAAATCTATTAGAATACTATTATTCGAATTCCGGTAAATCACGCGGTGAAAAGCTGCATCCATAATAGTATAATTGTATATATCTTCATTCTGTACAGCCTCTTGCATCTTTTTAATAATATTTTGAAGCTCAAATAAAAATTTTTCATTCTTATTCTTGACGGCTAACATAGTGGCTTGTCCTTCTAACCAGGTCCGAACATTGTAGATATCCATAGCTTCTTTCATGTTCAAAGGAGCTACAATAAAGCCTCTTCTCGGCTGGCTGACGATCAACCCTTCGTTTTCCAGCGATCGAAAGGCTTCACGAAGGGGCCCTCTGCTAATTCCCAACCTCTGAACCAGATCATTCTCCTTGAGGTGTTCACCGGGTTTGAGCTCGTTTCTAATTATGGCTTCTTCAATATTCTTTTTGACTTTTACCATCAAGCTTTCATGCGTGCTAAGATTGGATAACATTTGAAAATTATTGCTCATTGTATTTTGATTACAATAAACAGAAGCAGCGTATTTGTCAAGATAAATATTTTAGCAATAAAATGTTAATTGTTAACAAAAAACACTTGACAAATAATTCCTTTGCTATTATAATGAGAAAAAATTTAAGGAGGAGTCTTATGAAGAAAATTTTCATGATCGCATTAGCCCTATCGCTTATCGTAGTAGGCCAATCCCTTATTGCAGGTGGTCAAAAAGAAGCAGCAGAACAAGTGGAGGAAAAAAAGATCGAAATGACGATCGCTACTTTTCATCCACGAAGTGGAACAGCCGATGTGGAAGGCTTGTACAACTTTAAGGAGCTTGTAGAAGAACGGAGCAAAGGCAGAATCAAGGTAGATGTCTTCTATGGAGGAACGCTAGGAGGTGAGAGAGAGCTGGTCGAGCAACTTAAATTAGGCACCGTGCAGCTTGCTCTTGGAGGTTGGGGTACTCGTGGTGCATATATCAAGAAAATCATGCCCTGGGGCGTTCCATACCTCTTTTCTAGCAAGGAGCAGATCCTGAAAACTATTGAGGGAAGGATTGGAAAAGAAGTAGAAAAAGCTTATCTGGAAAATGGCATAGTATGGACAGGGGTTTATTTCCGCGGAAATCGCCAATTAACCACGAACAGACGCATAGAAAAGCCGGCTGACATAAAGGGGATGAAAATCCGGTTACCCGAAAACCCGGACTGGCTCGTAGTATGGAAGGCCTTCGGAGGCTTGCCTACGCCTATACCCTCTCCCGAGATCTTCAGCTCCCTCCAGACAGGTGTAGTCGATGCTCAGGAGAATCCAATTTCATCGAACTTCAATAGGAAGCTCTGGGAAGTGCAGAAATACACTGTAATGACTAACCATATCGTTGATATACAATCTTACCTGCTAAGCAAGAAATTCCTGGATACTCTGAGCCAAGCTGATCAGGATCTACTTATAGACGCAGCCAAGGATACACTGAAGTGGTGCACTGAGTTCTCCATGGAGAAAGAGAGTCAATTGATTGAAGAAATGAAAAACAATGGAATGGTGTTTCTTTATCCTGACCTGAAGCCTTTCCAGGAGGTAGCCCTTTCCACAACGGATTACTTCCAGAAAATTTGGGAACCCTGGGTGATGGAGGAGGCCAAAAAGGCTGTCAGATAAGTATAGAGTTAATAATTGTACGTTCTGCGGTGCATGTATACACTGTTGACATGCACCGCTTTTATTTAAAAAAAGGTCAAGAAGAAAAAACACGTATTGTTACTTCTGACCAAGAACCTAACGAGAACAAACTCTATATATGTGTTTGCCTTCATTGCTTGCAGAAGCCAAAAAAGATTAGAGAAAGAGAAGTTTATGAACAGAGTTTTTAAGTTTATCAGCGTTCTTTTTAAAATGGTCTCGGCAGGTTTTTTATTTGCAATCGTTATTGTCGTAGTCCTACAGGTATTTTTCCGGTACGTTGCGCATATTGTCGTACCCTGGACCGAGGAAGCGGCCCGCTATCTATTTATCTGGATGGTCTTTACTGGCGCTGTTTATGCAGTCGCACATGATAACCATCTCAAAATTTCCTTTTTCCAGGATAAAGCCGCTCCCAAATTAAAAAAATTGCTAGTTCTTTTTTCCTATTTTGTAATGGCATTATTCAGCTTGATTATCCTGCTGGGTAGTATACATCTTATTCAGCAAAACTGGAAACAATTGGCTGTTACTTTTCCTCTTAGCATCGCCGTTCTGTATGTACCCTTAACAATTTTTGCCACTATTTCCCTTCCATTGCTCGTTTATCTTTTCGCCGCACGCATTGCCTCCCCGAAAAATGGCAGGAACAGTGATTTAGAATCTGATCGAGGTTTGAGGGAGTAATCATGGAAATACTGGTCATCTTTACCGGACTTTTAATCGCATTCCTGCTTCTGGGAATTCCCGTAGGTTATACAATCGCTCTGACCTCCATTGTAGCACTAGTGATCAAATGGGGGCTTCCTAATCTTTCCTTCGGGATGATCGCGCAGATGCTGATTTACGGCATCAACAATTTTCCGATTATTGCAGTCCCATTATTTCTTCTCGCTGGAGCTTTAATGAATCAAGCAGGAATCAGCCGGCGTATTTTTGGCTTCGCTAACGCGCTGGTTGGTTCAATACGCGGTGGGCTAGCTCACGTAAATATCCTTGCCAGCTTCATTTTCTCAGGGATGTCTGGCGCCGCCGCAGCCGATGTGGCCGGCCTGGGTCAGATTGAAATTAAAGCCATGGAAGAAGCAGGCTACGATAAAGATTTTAGCTGTGCGGTGACTGGTGCATCCGCAACTATTGGGCCTATCGTTCCACCTAGTATTCCTTTGCTTCTGTTTGGTGTTCTGGCCAACACATCGGTAACTAAGCTCTTCATCGGTGGGATTATACCTGGTGTATTGATGGTAATCACAATGATGAGTATGAGTACATATCTCGCGAAGAAGAGAAATTACCCAAAGGGAAACCGTTTCCAACTGTCAATCTTTTTCAAAAGCCTAAAAGAAGCCTTTCTTCCTCTGCTGACACCCGTCATAATCATCGGCGGAATCTGGACTGGGGTATTTACCCCCACTGAGGCAGCGGCTGTAGCTGCCCTATATGCAGCACTGTTAGGTGGCTTTATTTATCGAGAGATGAAGCTGAGAGAACTCTGGGATAATTTAAAGGACGCTGCTGTTACCTCGGCTGCCATACTTTTTATCCTGGCCTGCGCAACAATTTACAACACAGCCCTGACCCGTACTAAAGTACCGCAGGTCATCATGGAAGTGCTTTTCGCTGTAAGTCAGAACCCTCTCATAATTATTATTCTACTAAACTTGATGTTGTTTATCGCAGGCTGTTTCATGTCTACAGCCGTCACAATCAGCCTCTTTACGCCTCTTTTGGCACCGCTGTTCGTCGAATTCGGAATTGATCCGCTTCATTTCGGTGTAGTGATGGTTCTTAATCTAATGCTGGGGCAGCTCACCCCGCCCTTTGGGATTGTGCTGTATGTACTAATGCGTATTGGGAATATAAAGTTCGATCGTCTAGTGAAAGCGGTTGTACCCTTCTACATTCCCATCCTGATCGTATTGATTCTTATCATTGCTTTTCCTGCCCTGGTGACCTTTTTACCCAATTTAGTACTGTCCCGCTAGGAGCAATTTGCCGTGATGATAGGAAGATATAATAGATTACCAACTTTGGTATGAAAATTTAAATTTGGAGGATATTATGAAAAAGCAACTATTTGCTTATGCTAAGGACATGGAACTTATAGTTCATAAAACTGGAGGACGTCATTCTACCCTTATTGTGACCGAATCGGACATGGGGGCCAAGGGATTTATTATAGGATGTCATACGATGGACCCAGGAGGTGGTGCAAAGATTCACGTACATCAACATGAGTCAGAAGCTATGTTTTTTTATCAAGGTACAGGAATTGCTACTATTGGCGATGAGGAATATAATATTGAGCCTGAATCTGTAATGTTAGCACCAGCTAAGATCCCGCATAGCATTAAGAACACAGGCGAAGTACCATTAAAATTTGTCTTTGTGTATTGCCCACCTCTTCCAGAACACTTCAGCCGGGAGAAATACTATAACAATGCACAGGATAAAATTAAATAAATTATTCAGAGTTATTTCATAATAGAACTCTTTGGTATACAACATGAAAATAGGTCTAAGTAGTTATGCCTTTCGATGGGCATGTTCAAATAATTTATCATTAATTGATTTTATCAAAAAAAGCATTTCATCAGGAGTATCCGGTATACAAGTTTGTGATAATATTCAATATTCAGACCTCAAATCATCTGAAATAAAAGAATCACTATCACTGTTAAAAGATAATGATTTGTACATAGAAACAGGAGCAAGAGGTTTAGATTATGATGAATTAAAAAAACAGATAGATAGTTCTATAATGCTCGGATCAAAAATTATTCGGTTGGTTGTTGAAATTGATAGATACTCAAAAGAATTAACCATTGTTCAGCAGAAAAATAAGATAATTGAAGATTTATATCCAATTATAGATTATGCAAAAAAAACGAATATTCGCATAGCCATAGAAAACCATGCTACGCTCTCAGGAAAGGACGTCTCCGACATAGTTAATACTTTAAACAATGAAACTGTTGGAGTCTGTCTTGATACTATGAATTCAATAGCATTATTAGAAACACCTATTGAAACAACAAAATATCTTGCTCCGAAATTATTTTGTGTACATCTCAAAGATTTTAGAATTATTAAAAAACCCGATAATTTCATAATTGAAGGTACCGCTTTAGGAGAAGGAGATGTTGATTTTAATTCGATCATAGATATTGTTAATACAAATTATAATCTGTTTTATTTTCTTGAGCTATATATAAAAAGGAAAAGAACTTTAAAAGATACATTGTTCTATGAAAAAAATATGGTAAATAGAAGTATTATTAATTCTAAATTACTAAAAATGCATATTACTAAATAAAATGAGGTTCAGTGAAATAACTGTTAATAAATAGATGCGGAGCCACAATGGAAAAGAATAAAATATTAAACTTACAAATAGAAGCGATGTTAAACAGGATGAATGTTTTAAAAATGCTGCACAACATAGGATCCGGTCATATTGGAGGAGCCTATTCATGTGCAGAAATTCTAACATATCTTTACTTCAGCAGAATGCATGTAAACCCTGAAGAACCTGAGGCCGCAGATAGAGATAGACTGATATTAAGCAAAGGGCATGCATCAGCAATGCTTTATTCTGTACTCGCGAGAAAAGGCTTTTTTCCTGAAGAAGAATTACTTACTTTCAGGGCAATAAATAGCCGTCTTCAGGGACATCCGGCATTAGGAAAAACTCCTGGAGTTGATATGTCTACTGGTGCACTAGGTCATGGTCTTTCAATAGGACTTGGAATGAGTCTTGCTTCAAAAACAGCAATAACGAAGTTTTGGATCTACGTAATAATCGGTGAAGGCTGTTTAAATGAAGGGCAGACCTGGGAAGCGGCAATGGCGGCAGCAAAATATAAACCGGAAAAATTAGTATTGCTAATTGACAACAATGGAATACAGCTTGATGGTACTTCTGATGATATAATGCCGCTTGGTTCATTACGGGATAAATTTAAAGCCTTTGGCTGGCATGTATCCGATGAATTATATGATGGTCATAATTTTAATTCAATTGAATCATCATTCACATGGCTCGACAGTGTAAAAAAAGGCCCTTCTGTCTTGATCTATAAAACAATAAAAGGAAAAGGTGTTGATTTTATGGAAAATACAAATAAATGGCATGGGGCTCCGGTAACAGATGATGATTATCAAAAAGCTCTACATCAACTTGAAGCAAAACTAAAGAAACTGGAAGGCGAAATATGACATCAATGAGAGAAAGTTTTGGTAATGCTCTTGTAAAAATTGGAGCAGAAATGGAAGAACTTGTTGTTCTTGATTGCGATGTTTCTACAAGTACAAAAACAGCAATTTTTAACAATGTATACCCTGAAAGATTTTATAATATGGGTGTGGCAGAAGCTAATATGACAGATGTTGCTGCAGGACTTGCAACATGTGGTAAAAAACCAGTTATAAGTGCCTTTGCAATATTTCTTGCTCTTAAATCTATTGATCAGATTCGAAACACTATATGCTATAATAAACTTCCGGTTGTAATAGTAGGCGGATACAGCGGTCTATCGGATTCTTATGACGGAGCAAGTCATCAGGCAATTACTGATATTGTAATACTGAGGGCAATGCCAAATTTAAAAATAATTGTTCCTTCATGTGCTTATGAAGTTGAACCGGTATTGAGAGCAGCTCTCGAATGTAATGAACCAGTTTATATAAGATTATGCCGAAATCCAACTCCTGAAGTTCCTGTTGATAAAAACTATTCTATTGGAAAGGCATCTAAATTGTATGATGGATCAGATATCACAATCGGAGCATGTGGGGTCCCTGTAAGTATTGCATTAAGTGCGGTAAAAAAATTAAAAGAAGAAGGCATAGGAGCAGATCTTCTAAATCTATCAAGTATAAAACCTATTGATACTGATATAATTGTTAAATCTACGAAAAAAACCGGGGCCTTTTTGTCAGTGGAAGAACACACTATTATTGGCGGTCTTGGGAGTGCTGTATCAGAAATACTCTCTAAGCAAAATCCTGTTCCAATGGATTTTATAGGTATTGAAGATAGATTTACAGAATCGGGATCTTATTATGATTTATTGGCTAAGTATGGCCTTTCTATTGAAAATATTTTGTTGAAAGCAAAAAAACTTATAGACAAAAAATAAAACTATGGAGGAAAATAAATGTCAAATATATTAAAAGCAGATAAATTATTAAAAGATTTTAAAGGTAATAGCTATCTTTACGGGGATGGCGTTTTAGGTAAAATAGGAGATGTTGCAAAACCGCTAGGGAAAAAAGCAGTGCTCATCAGAGAAACATTTCCCGGGAGTGATGATTATGTAGAAGTGATAAAGAAGTCATTAAAAGATGCAGGAATTGAATTGACAGGTGAAGAGAAAGGAGCAATGGCGAATTGCCCGAGGGAAGACCTTTACAGAATAAAAGATGCAATTGTTAAATCAGAAGCAGATATCATAGTAAGCTTTGGAGGGGGGAGTACAATAGATGCAGCAAAAGCAGCAGAAGTGCTTAGGACCTTAGGTGGGAATATTGAAGATTATTTCGGAGTAGGACTTGTGAAGAAAACCTGTGAAGAAACAGAAAAAAAACTTTCTCCACATATCGCAATACAAACAGTAGCTAGTTCCGGAGCCCATTTAACAAAATACTCAAATATAACAGATGTAAAAGCAGGTCAGAAAAAACTGATAGTAGATGAAGCTATAGTGCCGTCACATCCGGTGTTTGATTTCTCAGCAACTTACGGCCTACCAGCAGTTGTAACAATGGATGGAGGTCTTGATGGAATAGCACATTGCCTTGAAGTACTTTACAGCGCAGTTGGGAGTGAAAACTACGAACAGGTAAAAGAAGTAGCAGACGTAGGAATATCACTGGTAGTTGAGTATCTGCCGAAAGTGATTGCAGACCCATCAGAAAAAACAGCCCGTACAGCATTATGCCTTGCAACAGATCTTGGCGGCTATGCAATAATGCTTGGCGGAACTAACGGAGGCCATCTAACAAGTTTTTCTTTAGTTGATGTTTTAAGCCATGGAAGAGCATGTGCAATAATGAATCCTTATTATACAGTATTCTTTGCCCCTGCAGTAGAAAAAGAATTGAATATGGTAGGAAATATCTTTAAAAAGTATGGATATAGTGAATCTGATTTTAAAGAACTAAAGGGAAGAGAGCTTGGAATAGCAGCAGCAGAGGCAATGTTCAACCTATCAAAAGCAGTTAACTTTCCATTATCACTTGGTGAAATAAGCGGGTTTACAGATGCACATATAGAAAGAGCCTTAGAGGCAGCAAAAAATCCGCAGCTTAAAATGAAACTGCAGAACATGCCGGTACCTTTATCAGCAGATATAGTAGATGAATATATGGGTCCAATATTGAAAGCTGCAAAAACAGGGGATTTATCTCTTATAAAAAACTTATAAGATTAAATATTAAAGTTGTTGAATAAACCCCTGATTATGTAGAGAATTCCTCACGAGGTTATCTCCTGTAGCAGAGAACGTGATCAATCTAAAGAGAGCAAATAAGTAAAAACACGCCTTTCTACAAACACCCACTTTTGTATAAGCAACGATCTTCTAAAATTTTACCTTGATGGAATAAGTCCATAGATCCTGACTATTTTCTTAAGCACTTTTATTTCTTTAAATCAATCAAATTTATGAATATTTTCCGTGGGGGGGGGTTGACAGGTATTTGAAAAATGTATAAATACTCATACAGCTTATATTTATTTAGAACTTATAGTTCAAATTGATACAGCAAAACATCAAAGGTCGGCGGAAGATGAACAAAATAAAAGGGCTTTATGATCCATTTTATGAACACGATGGCTGCGGCGTCGGCTTTATTGCCAACATCAACGGAGATAAGACACATACCATTATTGACGATGGAATAACAATATTAGCCAACCTCGAACAC
>SDBV01014153.1_pt1 | contig 10074 bp, 12 predicted proteins | sample 2277081 | NCBI WGS metagenome assembly SDBV01 (sample SAMN10402039, study PRJNA504765) | marine sediment metagenome | isolation source: marine sediment core GS10_PC15, 223 cmbsf | place: Arctic Ocean: Southern Knipovich Ridge | collected 2010 | reverse complement strand
GTTATAGACTTTGTGGTTAAGTCAGTAGATGAGGCGGGCGGCAACCCCTGCCCTCCGGTTATAGTGGGTGTGGGCATTGGGGGGACGGCGGAGAGGACTTTATTACTGGCAAAAAAGGCATTATTGCGGAAAGTGGGCGAGCCTAATCCGGAGGCTGAAGTTGCCGAATTGGAGAAGGAAATCTTAGAGCGAGTAAACGGACTTGGCATCGGGCCAATGGGATACGGGGGCAGGACGACTGCCCTGGCGGTCAATGTTGAAGTTCTTCCCAGTCACATAGCCAGCATGCCGGTAGCGGTCAACTTGCAGTGCCATAGTGCCCGACATAAGGAAGCGATACTGTGATGAGCAGAAAACACGATGTAATAGTTTTAGGTTCCGGACTTGCCGGACTGCGGGCAGCTATTGAAGCTGCCCGAAACTCAAAAGTTGATGTGGCCATTATATCCAAAGTACAGCTAATGCGCTCACATTCAGTCTGCGCTGAGGGTGGTACTGCCGCTGTCCTGCGACCGGATGAGGGAGACAGCCTCGAGCTTCATGCCTGGGATACGACTAGAGGCGCTGATTTTCTCTGTGACCAGGATGTAGTAATGCGCTTCGTTGAAGAAATACCTAAAGAACTTCTGCTATTAGAATATTGGGGAATTCCCTGGTCGCGCCGCCCTGATGGGCGGATTAACCAGCGGCCATTTGGCGGTCATAGCTTCGATCGGTCCACCTTCGCGGCCGATAAAACCGGCTTCTTTGAAATGCAGACTCTCTATGATACTCTGCAGAAGTATGATAATGTGAGCCGATACGACGAATGTTACGTTACCTCTATTGTAATAAAAGACGGCTTATTCTGCGGCGTAACTGTCTGGGACCTGACCAGCGGTGAGTTCTTCTATGTTCAGGGTAAGGCTCTGGTTATCGCTACCGGCGGTGCTTGCCGTATGTTCGGTTTCACCACCTACTCTCTTACGGCCACTGGCGATGGTTTAGCCATGGCTTACCGGGCTGGACTGCCTATCAAAGACTTGGAGTTTGTCCAGTTTCACCCTACCGGCCTGGTTCCCTCCGGTCTTCTGATTACCGAAGCCGCCCGGGGTGAAGGCGGCTACCTGCGTAACAGCAAAGGCGAAAGGCCCTGGGAGAAATATGCTCCGGCTAAGATGGAGTTAGCCCCCAGGGATATAGTTTCCCGTTCTGAGATGACTGAAATTGAAGAAGGCCGAGGATTTCCCGAACCCAGTGGCCTCGACTATTTGCACATTGACCTGCGCCACCTTGGCGCCGATATAATTAACGAACGGCTGCCTATGATTCGAGAGATTGCCATAAAGTTGAATTTCATTGACCCTATTCACGAAATGATCCCTATTCGGCCGGCGGCACATTATTTTATGGGCGGTGTTCACACTGACATAGACGGGGCTACTCCGGTGGAAGGTATCTGGGCGGCCGGGGAGGCTGCCTGCGTATCACTTCATGGCGCCAACCGTCTCGGAGCCAACTCAACTGCTGAGTGTCTGGTCTGGGGTAAAATCGCTGGAGATAAGGCGGCGCAGTATGCCTCGAAACAGAAAACATTCCCCCCGTTAATCAAAGAAACAGCGTTGCAAGATGAAGAGGCTCGAATTTTCAACAGGTTCGATTCCGGCGGTAAAGAAAGCGCTTACGCTATCCGTAATGAGTTACAGAAAACCATGGACAGGGAGGTAGCTGTTTTCCGCACTGGCTCAGAGCTGGAAGCGGCTCTCAGTAAGATAAGGGAACTGAAGCAGCGCATGCCTGATGTCCGGGTCAAAGACCGCGGGCATGTATATAACACGGACCTGCTGAGCGTCCTGGAGGTTGATAACCTCCTTGACTTAGCTGAGATTATTGCCGTTGGGGCTCTGGCCCGCACCGAGTCCCGTGGGGCTCATTCTCGTCGTGACTTTCCCCAGCGTGATGATGTCAAATGGCTCAAGCACACCCTGGCGCACTATACACCCGCCGCCGGGCCGCGGATTGAGTACATCCCGGTAGCCATCACGGCGTGGCAGCCGGTGGAAAGGAAATATTAGGTGGCAACCGTGAAGAAAATACAGCCTCGACAGAATTACCTGGGTGTTGGCGGCTGGGTATGGGCAGGCAGGTATGGATTAGAGCGCTACCTTTATCTTCTCCATCGGGTAACCGGCTTAGGTATTATACTCTTCGGGATACTCCATCTGGTTGAAACGACCATTTTCCGTGTTCAAGGTCAGGATACCTGGGAAGCTACTATGGCACTCCTTAGTAAGCCATGGTTTGAAGTTGGCTTATACCTGGTGGCGGTTGCCTTTATCTTCCATGCCTTGAATGGTTTGCGTCTCATTTTACAGGGGTTAGGCCTTGCCCTGGGGCGGCCTGTCCGGCCAATCTACCCCTATAAGGACGCACTCCGCAAAAAACGCCTCGGGACGATGCTTATGTTAGCCGTTATCTTTATCTTTGCCCTGGTCTTCCTTTTCGACTTTATTGTAGCAGGGGGTCGGTGATGCGTACCACACGCTTGCAGCTTCTGCTCATGTTTACCGGCGTGGTGATAGCCGTCCTGCTGGGCATACACATGGTGATAATAAACCTTGATGCCGTTCTTGGTTTCTTCGGCGTTGATGCCGCCGAGCCAACCTCCTGGGGGTCAATGATAGGCCGGTCTCGTCAGGCTATATGGGCAGGTTTATACATAGCTCTCTTAGCTGCTGTTCTCTATCACGCTCTATATGGGCTGAGGGGCATTATATTAGAGGTAACCTCCTCAGTCAAAACCGGGCGTATCATTACCCGGGTTTTCATAGCTGTCGGCATCGTCGTCTTTATTTGGGGCTCTTATGTACCGATAGCCCTGTTATCCAGCTAGGAGGCATTATGGCTGAAAATAGTATCGAGCAGGTGACCTTCAAAGTCCAGAGATACGACCCGGAACGGGATAATTCTCTCCGTTTGCAGGAATTCGCCGTGCCATCCAAGCGGGGCGTGACCGTGCTTGAGGGCCTGCTGTATATAAAAGAGAATCTGGACAGCACCCTGGTTTTTCGTTCCTCATGCCGCATGGGAATTTGCGGTTCCTGTGGCGTGCTGGTCAACAGCTACCCTCATCTTGCCTGTCACACCCAGATAGAGGAGTTTGGCTCTGATACGCTAACCGTCAAGCCTTTACCCAACCTGTCCATTATCAAAGACCTGGTGGTTGACCTTACCCCTATGTTCGATAGTCACAAATCAATAAAGCCTTACATCATTCGCCATGATACGGAAGAGATGGAAAACCCCACCGCTGAATTCAGCCAGACACCTCAACAGTTGAATGACTTTGAGCAGTTCGCCTACTGCACCAAGTGCGGCATATGTGTTTCGGCTTGCCCAACATCAGCCAGCGATAGGCTTTTCTTTGGGCCTCAAGCCTTAACTCAGTGCTACCACTACTGCGCAGATACCAGGGATGACGGCCAGCAGGGAAGGTACTCTCTGGTGGACATCGACCACGGCGTGTGGCACTGTCACCTTGCCGGTGCCTGCTCAGAAGCCTGCCCCAAGGGAGTAGACCCGGCTTTAGCTATTCAGCTGCTCAAGAGGCGGCTGGCATCACAGGCTCTGGGATTCGGGAAAAAACAGCGGCCTTCCCCGGTGGTTCAACCGCCGGCTGAAACCAAGCCCAAAGTTCCCTTTCCTGAGTTTACCGTGAAAAGAAGCAAATAGACCGTGGTGAAGAAGGCATAACGATGGAGGATAGTGATGGTCAAAAAGGTTAAGCTGCCCTTGACTGATGATATTTTAAAAGACCTTAAGTCCGGGGATGACGTTTTGCTCAATGGTGTGATTTATGTTGCCCGTGATGCCGCCCATAAAAGAATAGTTGAAGCCCTGGACAGGGGGCAGGACTTGCCTTTCGATGTTCAAGGACAGACGGTATATTTTATGGGTCCCTCTCCGGCTAAGCCGGGACAGGTGATTGGCTCAGCCGGTCCAACTACCAGTGGTCGTATGGATAGCTATTCGCCACGCTTGATAGCCGCCGGCCTTAAGGGGATGATAGGTAAGGGGAACCGTTCCCAGGCGGTAAAAGAGGCTATGAAAAAGCACCGGGCAGTGTATTTTGCTGCTATAGGTGGCGCTGGAGCACTCATCTCCAAGAGTATCAAGAAGGCAGAGGTTATAGCGTATGACGAGCTGGGGGCGGAGGCGGTACGGCGATTGGAAGTTGAAGATTTTCCGGTTACGGTGATAAACGATATTTATGGTGGTGACCTCTATCAGGAAGGAAAAGCCAGGTATCGGATAGCGGTAAAATAAGCAAGGTGACGGCAGGGGATGAACCAATATGATTATATTATAGTCGGCATTGGCATGGCCGGATTGTATACTGCTTTGCTGGCAAAGGAGCATGGGAGCGTGCTGGTTATAACCAAAGGCAGCATTGACGACTGTAATACCAAATATGCTCAGGGGGGTATTGCTGCCGCCATAGGCAGGAATGATTCCCCCGACCTTCATTTTAAGGATACCGTGGCCGCTGGTGGGGGCTTATGTGATGAAGAAGCGGTGCGTATCCTGGTGAACGAAGCTCCTGACCGTATCACTGATCTGGTTAATTTTGGTGTTCCCTTTGACACTCTTAACGGAGCGATTGCCCTCACCATAGAAGCGGCTCATAGTGTATCCCGCGTCCTGCATGCCGGGGGTGATGCCACCGGTGAACATATTGAAGCTACTCTAAGCAGTCAGGTACATTCCCGTAAAATCCAGGTACTTGAGGATTGTCTGGCTACTGAGATTCTGGTAGAGGATAGGGTGGTCAGGGGGGTAAAAGCCCTTGATTGCCGCACCGGCTCTATCGAGGAATACGGATGCGAATTCTTGATTCTGGCTACCGGCGGTGCCGGGCAGCTATTCAAGTTCAATACTAACTCTGAAGTAGCTACCGGCGATGGCATTGCTTTAGCCTTCAAAGCAGGGGCGGAAATTGTAGATATGGAATTTTTCCAGTTTCACCCTACTGCCCTGCACCTGCCCGGGGTAACCCCCTTTCTTATATCTGAGGCGGTCAGGGGTGAGGGAGGGGTACTGCGCAATGTAGATGGTGATTGCTTCATGCGTGACTATACCCCGGAGGGTGACCTGGCACCACGGGACGTGGTGGCTCGCAGCATACTGTATGAGATGGAAAAAACTGGCTTGGATAGGGTCTTCATTGATGTTACTCATCTGCCGACCAATGTTATTACTACCCGGTTCCCTCATATATACCGATTCTGCCTGGACCATGGTCTGGATATTATCAAAGGTCTGATACCAGTGGCACCGGCGGCTCATTATATGATGGGTGGCATCAGGACAAATAACCGGGGTGAAACAAATATAGCCGGGTTATTTGCTGTCGGTGAAGTTGCCTGTACCGGGGTTCATGGGGCCAACCGCTTGGCCTCAAATTCAATGCTTGAAGTGCTTGTGTTTAGTAAAAGGATTGTGGGAAAGACCATGGAGGGAGTTGTGAGGAAGGCACCGGCTACCAGGCAAAATAAAGAAGCGCACTGCTCATTAAGCCAGAGGCCGGTGGCCAGGCCTGTGCCTGCCCCCAGTCTTTCTGCCCTGCAAAAACTGCTCTGGGATAAAGTGGGCATTATACGTAGCCAGGAAGGTCTGGCGGAGACAGTAGATACCCTGGCTGCCTGGCACGAGTGTTTACTTCAGCCTACCGACCGCCCTTCTTACGAGCTGAGCAACCTGGTGTTGACCGGCCGATTAGTAGCTGAGGCAGCCCTGATGAGGGAAGAGAGCCGTGGTGCTCATTGCCGCTCCGATTTTCCCCGGAGTTTATCTCAATGGCAGCACCATATTGTGTTCACCGGGTCAAAGTAACAAGGTGATGTAGATGAATAAATTCCAGCTATCTGAGGAACAAATTGATAACATGATTGACCTTGCCCTGGCTGAGGATATAAGTCAGGGTGATGTGACCAGGGAGGCTTTAATACCACCGGGCCTGCAGGGCAGGGCAGCCATACTGGTTAAGGAGAAGGGAATAATAGCTGGTGGCGAGGTAGCCGGGCGGGTATTTCTCAGGGTTGACCCATCGCTGCAAGTTGATGTGCTTATCGATGATGGGACGAAGGTAAAACCCGGGGATATAGTGGCTACCATTTCCGGTACTGTGCTCAGTATCCTCAGAGTAGAGCGGGTAGCTCTCAACTTCTTGCAGAGGCTGAGCGGCATTGCCTCGCAGACGGCACAGTATGTAGCCAAAATGCGTGAGTCTGGTGTTAGTATCACCGATACTCGTAAAACAACCCCGGGCCTCAGGCTGCTGGAAAAATATGCGGTGCGTATGGGTGGGGGACAGAACCATCGTTTTCATCTGGGTGATGGCATTCTAATTAAGGATAATCATCTTTCGGCACTCCGTGTCTCAGGCATGAGTTTAAAAGAGATTGTAGCTAAGGCTAAACAGAATGCCCCCCAGGGGCTAAAGGTTGAGGTAGAGACCAGGACTGTCCAGGAAGCTCTGGACGCAGTTGACGCCGGAGCGGATATAGTCATGCTGGATAATATGAGTGTTGATGAGATGCGCCGTGCCGTGAGCCTGATTTCAGGTCAGGTTAGAATTGAAGCCTCGGGTGGTATCACCCTGGCCAATGTTCAGGCTGTGGCTGAAACCGGTATCGACTTTATTTCGGTGGGAGCCCTTACCCATTCTCCCAAAGCCCTGGACATTAGCCTTGAGCTTGAGCCGCAGACCCTCAAACTGCTTTAGGTTGTCTCCGGCGGAACGTCTAGCTGGTTGCCTTTGCCTTTTCCCGGTGAGAGACCTTTCGGAAGACCAGGAGGGGAATGGCAACCGCCAGGACCAGTACGGATATCCATTGTGGCTGATTCAGAGACAGGAGGACGGTGTTGCTGTCCAGCCGCAGGAAGGAGAGAAAGAAACGACCTGTGGAATAAGAAATCAGGTAAAGCAGGAAGAGCGAGCCATCGGGCTTAATACGCCCCCGCAGTTTCCACAACGTCCCGAAGATAACCAGGTCCATCAGCAGCTCGTAGGCCACGGCCGGGTGTACCGGCGGGAGGCCGTATCCGGGGCTATTGGGATGGGTATAGACTACCCCCCACGGCAGCCTGGTGATGGTGCTGATATGCTCCCCATTAATAATATCTCCAATTCGGCCTATTGCCTGGGCTAGAATAAGCCCTAGAGCGGCCAGGTCGGCATAGCGGGCAAAGGGAAAGCCCCTGATTCTGGCGAATATTAGCGCGGTAATTGCTCCCCCCAGGATAGCCCCCCAGATAGCCAGACCACCTTGCCAGACGGCGAAGATGGCTCCGGGATCGGCCGAGTAGTAGCCCCAGTAGTCTATTACTTGCACCAGGCGAGCCCCGATGATACCCCCGGGAACAGCCCACATAGCCAGGGAGTACATCATATCCGCGGAAATCCCTGCCTTAGCGGTCAGGCGGATGGGAATCCACACCCCTACCACTATGCCTACTACTACAAACAGGCTGTGCCAGGATATAGAAAGAGGGCCCAAGGCGGCTATGATGGGGTCAATCCCGATTTCTATCATCTACCCTTTTCCTTCCGCGGAGTGTTAGTGATTGGTTCAGTCTGCCTGATATGTCAGTGGCTGTCAAGTTGTAGAGAAAAAGAGGTCACCAACAAAGCCAATTTGCCACATTATGAAAAGGCCGAGAGCTATGCTGATAATGCCGGCTGCTCCCCGGAACCACCAATTTAGCCGGAGGGAGAGACCGGCGGTCAGTTTAAAGGGAAGTCCGATAAGGCCACTGAAGAGTAACATGCCCAGGATAGAGCCTATACCGAAGAGCAGGAGAAAGATAAGCCCCTGAGCCACCGAGGACATGGTGCTGAGAACCAGCAAGGTGAGTGCCCCACTCCCGGCCAGGCCGTGAACCATTCCTATCAGCAGGGGTCTTCTGATGTGCTGGTGGTCATGTTCGGGGGTGTCATGATGAAAGTGACTATGGAGATGGTCCTTATTTTCATGCTGGTGCCAGTGGATATGGGCTCTACCCCGTACTATATTCCTTATAACCGATACCCCCAGTACAACGAGAATTATGCCTACCACGAATTCCATGGACAGGGCTAGCCTATCAGGAATAGTCAGTTTGAAAACCAGCACTGCGAAGCCGACGACGAAAAGGGTGAGAGTGTGACCTATCCCCCAGTTCAAGCCTACCATCGCTGAGCGTAGAAGGCTGTTGCTGCGGCTGACGATGGTAGTTACCGCCACAATATGGTCGGCATCCAGAGCATGCTTAATTCCAAGCAAAAAACCAAGGAACAGGGCGGTTAGTATGGTTGCTTCGGGCATTTCTTCGCTCCGGCTTGATTATTTGTTACGAACTAGTGCATTTGCAACAATATGCAACAATACATTAAAAAAATTTATTGCTTACATTAGAAAGCGTTTTCTAAAATTTTTCTCGGCTATCGAGCAGTATGGTTACCGGACCATCATTATGGATTTCTACCTGCATGTGTTGCTGGAAGCGTCCGGTGGCTACTTTTAGCCCGGCGGCACGGGACTGCGTCACAAAGTGGTCAAACAAATCCTCCGCCTGAGCTGGTGGTGCCGCCTCAATAAAGCTGGGACGACGGCCCTTTCTGGTATCAGCCAGCAGGGTAAACTGGCTTATAACTAATAGCTCGCCCCCGATATCCAGAGCTGAAAGGTTAAATTTCCCGGCTTCATCGGAAAAAATGCGCAGGTTAACCGTCTTTTGGGCTAAATACTGCGCATCTCTGGCTGTATCTCCGTTGGCTACTCCTACAAAAACCACCAGTCCCTGTCCTATCCTGCCTACCACCTCACCGGCAATGCTGACCGAGCCTTCAGTGACTCGCTGTAGAAGCGCCTTCATCGATGCTACTTGCCTTCTTGTTTTCTTTGCCGGGTGCTTCCTCTTTACCTCTCTCTTTAGTATTGCTTTTGCGACTATCGGTAATGTAGAAGCCGCTGCCTTTAAAGATAGAGGGAACAGCGTGAAGGACGCGGCGTGCCTTTCCCTGACATTCGGGGCATGCGGCTTCAGCTTCATCATAAAACATCTGCTTTTTCTCAAAGCTGCAGCGGCAGAGGTCACATTCGTACTCATATATAGGCATCAATTTACCTCCGGCAAATCCCTCTATATTTTACAGTAATAGCACTACAAAGGCAAATTGGAGAGCGCATTTTTATATCTATTTTCTACCTGTTTTTGAACTGCGGCTTTCTTTTCTCCAGAAACGCTTTCATTCCCTCCTTTTGGTCCTCGGTGGCAAAACAACGGGCAAAACACTGTGCCTCCAGGTCGAGACCGGAGGGGAGGTTCATATCGGCTCCATTATTGATGGCTTTTTTGGCAAGAGATAAGGCTATGCTGCTTTTGCCTAACAGCTTCTGCGCCAACCCTTTGGCTTCAGCCATTAAACTATCAGGTGGCACCACCTTGTTAACCAGTCCTATCATGAAAGCGGTCTTGGCATCGATAATATCCCCGGTGTAGATTAATTCTTTGGCTCTGGTCATTCCAATCAGCCGGGCGAGTCTCTGTGTGCCACCGGCACCGGGAATAATTCCCAGATTTATTTCCGGCTGACCGAACTTGGCGTTTTCTGAGGCTATTATCACGTCACAGCACATTGCCAGTTCACAGCCACCACCGAGGGCAAAGCCGTTTACAGCGGCGATAACCGGCTTACTCAGGGTATAAATCCGGTCAAATGCCTTTCTGATGGTGTCTGTAAAGCTGCCGATTCCAAGGTTGCTTTGGAGCTGCATTTCGGCGATATCGGCACCGGCCACAAAAGCCCTTTCACCGCTGCCGGTAAGGATTACCACACGCGCCTCCGGGTCGTCTTCAATTTCTTGAAATATCTTATACAGCTCGGCATGAACATCTTTGTTAAGAGCATTCAAAGACTTTGGCCGGTTAATAGTGACTATGCCAACACCATCTTCCTTGTCGTATATCAGATTATTGTAGCTCACTCTGGGACCTCCTCTCTGTTTACCTGGCCGATTTAAGCGAATTCGTCTGGTGTGATTACCTCACTAA
>SDBV01014152.1_pt1 | contig 10074 bp, 17 predicted proteins | sample 2277081 | NCBI WGS metagenome assembly SDBV01 (sample SAMN10402039, study PRJNA504765) | marine sediment metagenome | isolation source: marine sediment core GS10_PC15, 223 cmbsf | place: Arctic Ocean: Southern Knipovich Ridge | collected 2010 | reverse complement strand
TAAATATCCGGATCCGGACACCCAACACCAGACCAAAAGCAACCAAAACCGCAAAAACAGCTAAAACCCGTTTTTTCACGGGGCGCCCCTCCCGGTGGTCGCTACCCCCCAACCGTTTGTAACTAACAATCTAGTTGTTGCCTATGAAGAACCTGCAGACACCTCGACGGCAGCCGGCACCGTTGCCTTCTCCAGTGTCAAGACCTGCTTATCTCCAACAACTTCCCGTTTCGTCATTTCCCAACCAAAGCCTTCCACCAAATCCCTGATCCGCTCAATCTCAAACTCCTGCACTTTTTCTACCATCGATCTACCTCCTACATGTTCGCTTTTATGGTGTTATAACACTCCTTACAAGTCCTCAAAACAACTTCCTCCCCAATAACCATAGGACCCGTACACAAATCACAGGGAACATAAACCGGCCGCGGCTCCGAAGGCGCGAACGCTTGGCCACCATCCCCGCCAGGTGCCTTTTTGCGCCTCATCTGATCTTTCCAATCCTTACACCAACCCCGCGCCGTGCCCTTTGTGCAGCCGCTCTCGATGGCGAACGTGAGATAATAGTGTAAATCCCCTTCATCGGAAATCGGCCATAGCTCCTCTGCAACAGACACACTAATTTTGTTTTGATGAACCGCCGCCCGCAACACTTCCGGCATCTTCAACAGATCCATTCTCCGCCGCACCGTCCCGGGTTTATATCCGAACTTTTCGCCAATCTCCTCAAATTCCATGTTGTACTTGTTCAACAGGTTTGCAAATATCACCGCTTCCTCAAGCGGCGTCAAATTCTCTCGGGCTAAATTCTCCGTTGCCCTCACGATCGCCGCTTCCTGGTCGCTCATCTCCCTGACAATCACCTCGATTGTTCCCAGCTCCAGACTCTTAACAGCCATCCATCGCCGCCGCCCCGCCACTATTTCATAGCGCTCACCCACAGGACGAACGATAATAGGTTGCAACAGCCCAACCTCCCTGATGCTGCTTGCCAACTCCCCGATCTTTTCCACATCAACCTCCATCCGGTCGACCTCTCCGGACACATCGATCAGCTCCACGCCCAACTCACTTATCTTTCTTTTCACCTTCTTCATAATCCGCAACCCTCGTGATGATTATCCGAGCTCCCCAACTGTCCTCCACCTTGACATACTTCACGTTTTCCCAGCCCTTGGCCTCAATCATGCTCTTAGGGATCGACACCCGCAGCTGACCCTTGTGTGCACTGGCTTTATTGATTACATAACCCATATCCAACCCTTAACATATCTGGGGAATCCCCACAATCCTAAAGAGCTCGGCCCCCCCTCTGCCAACAATATGCCCCTATATAATTGCGCACTTACCAACGAACCGGACCCCTAGAATCACACGTTTTCTTACTTACTCCACCGGAGTGCACTATCACTGCACTCTATATATCTAGAGTTATATATAAGAAAGATATCTAGGGATAAATCGGGCAAAAAGACGCCCGATTTTATCAAATCTCAATTTTCCGCGCCCACGAACCATCGAGGACAACGCAAGGATCCGGATTCACCAAAATCCAACGCGCGGAAAGCGCCTTTGGCGAAGCAATTAGGAGGAAAAAGTGGGGAACCGTCAAGAAATTGACGATAAGCTGATCCGGAAGGAAATTGCCAAGTGTTTCCAAACACGTTTGAAAGACCGCTTGACAAGCAATCTAAAATATGGGATAATCTGGGGTGGAAGTTAACCGAAAAGACGGCCGTCGACCAGATCTACCTCCCGGATCCCGGGAAGGACAGTCCGCCCGTCTTTTCAAAACCAGATTCACGGAGGGTATTATGTCACCAGCTGATTTATTGACACTGATAATTCTCATCCTGATTTTCGTTATACTGGCAGCAACCTGGTTCTTTCTCAAAAGGATAATCAAGAACCTGCAGCGCATTTCAAACGACCTGCAAAACACTATCGACAAGCTCAAAGAGTGGAAACACCGATGGATCTATTAAACGATGAGGATCTAGCGGCCGCCAAGAATCCCAAACCCGGGAGAGGCGGAAGAAGGAAAGGCGCCGGCCGGCCGAAGGGATCCACACACATCCCCCCTGAATTTAAACGCGTCAGGATCTCGCTGCGCTTGCCGCAACACCTGGTTGACTGGTTGAAGGCCCAGCCAATACCGATAGGAACGTTCATTGAAGATTGCATCGAGGAACATATTACAAGGGGACTCGACATCAAATAGAAAGGGGCTATCTATTAACCCTACCTTGTGATATGCTGGGGCTAAAAACAGGGAAAGGGGCCGATTCAGCATCGGCCCCTTCGGTCCCAAATCAGAGGTTTGTACATGAACGCCCTCCAACTTATTCTTATGAATATCCTAAATTTCTCCATGGGTCAAGGAGAAAATCACTATACCAAGGCATCCGTCAACCGAATCCTCGAAATCCTCGCCGAAATCTACGACATACACGTTAAAAGACGCTGGGTTTTTAAATGCATCCGATGGCTCATCGACCATGGATACATCAACAGAAAATCCAGGATCTACAACGATTCGGCCGGACTCGTATCCCAAAAATCCTCCATGATCTCGTTTACCATTAAAGGCGTGGGCCACCTGGCAAAAATGGGTGTGACCCGTGCCCGGGCAATACACAAAAACATGATCGCCTGGTTTAACAAACGCGACGGCCGATGGCCGTCTGAACACGATTACGACGATGGGTCATGGCAACCTGATAAACCGTCGGACAGAGAGAGGTTAAAACGCCTCACCGAAATTGCATTTGACAGCATTTAGAGGTACCAGCCTACAAAATATCGACGGATTTTTGACACCCACCGGATGAAAGGAAATCCTTATGCTTTCCAAGAAAGAATGGCTATATCTCTTCAAAATAGCAATCAGGAAGGAAACCACGATCAACAGACACGATCTCCGCGCATTGTGCGTGGAATATGTTTTTAAGCGTAGAATGGACATCACACCACAAGAGGCTGCAGACGACTATTTGTACATGGATGATGAATGGTTTATGATGTTCGATTGCAGTGATACCAATGAACCAGCGCGAGCACACTAACCGGATGAAAGGAGAAAACCATGTCAACCAAGCCAAATGACAAAACACCCACCGACTCGGACCTGCATCCAGATCATATAATAATCAGCATTACCCCAACAACGAAGCGTTTCCTGGAGAACCTTGCTTTCGTCAGGAAATGGTCGCAATATGAACAACTAGCCCTATTCTTACAAGAAATCCCCTTGTGGGAACTCTCAGTTGAGTGGTTACAAGCATTCCGGGACAACCTCGAACCGCAGCCGTCAAAAACGGCTTACGTAATCAATAAAGAACGCGTAGCGCTCCCCACGTAGTGACTGAATCATGACCGGTACCGTTATCCTCTCAGATCATGGCCAAAACTACATCGAATTCGATATCATCGATGATTTGATTGTCACCGTTCGCCCGTCGCAGCTGCCAGGCTGGAAGGACACCAAGGTCCGGAACCTCGCTTTCCTCATTGGTGGCCGATTGATTATCGAGCTCCATAACGGATACGCCCTGCCCCTGAAATATCCTATAATCGAGATCAAAGCAGCTCCGTAAGCAATCACCATATGTTGTGGTCGACCTGGCCGGATCCCGTGTCCGGACACACAACATATGGTGGTCCCACCGTTTTTCTCTTGCTTTTAGAAAGTTTACATAATATCCTTCCTGGAACCTCGCAATTCATCCCATCAACCAACGCATATAAGGAGCTTGAATCATCATGGCCGAAATTAAATCAATGGCAGCAATCAGAGACAAGTGGACTCGCGTTACCCCGGGAAGGGTAGAGGATTTTAAACTCGGCGTCCAGAACCCCAGACGCGACTGGGAAGCCGAAGCCACCGCAGCCAAGGAAACTTGGAAAGCCGGCGTCGATGCCGCTGCAGCAAAAGACCTGTTCGCCAAAGGAATCACCAAAGCCGGCACGAAAAAATGGCAAGCCAAAACCCTTAAAGTCGGTCCGGGCCGATTCGCCGAAGGCGTCTACATCGCCGGTCCGGACTATGAAAAAGGATTCGAGCCTTATCGCAACGCGATAGCCGCCGTTGACCTCGGGCCACGATTTCCCCGCAGGGATCCCCGAAACCTTGAGCGCGTCAAACGAGTAGTTGACGCCCTGATAGCCGAAAAAATCGCCTAACCCACCATCCATCCGCCCGAAAGAAAAGGAGCGATATCCATGGCACTCAGACAACCATTCGCGATTAAAACCGTCCTGGAAGACAACGACCTCGAATTAGAAGCCGGACCCGGAGAATCGTTTCTCGTGAAGGCCATCTTCACGCACTATGCATCCGACACCTATTGCACCATCCAGATCGACAAAACCACCGTCGGTTACTTCCGCCAGGGCGGACCATTCGGCGCTCACATATTCCGGCTCGCCAACTGGAACCGCCATAGTCATGGCATCACCGTTAATATCGATCAGCCCTTGGGTGAAACCGATGTTTACAAGATCCGGAACGCCTCGGACGAATATATCCTTGCCGGTATCGGTGCGGTGGCCGGAGGAGAAATTGCCGGCAACTACCGGTTTAACGAAGCGGTGCAACGCGTCACCGGTGGCCGGCAAGAAACCTTGCTTGCCTACCTCCAACGCCTCGCTTTGTGGGAAGGCTTTCCGGTCGCCGAGGGCGAGACCTTTAAAATCACCGGCGTAGCCCGCTCCAACGCGCGCCAGGTAATCGTATACGAGATCCACGATGCCGGCGACATGACCGCCGAAATGCCCAACGGCTCCAGAAGCCTCTCCTATACTTTCCTCAACTATGGTAATTGCGGCGCCGCAATCAACACCAACGGCGATAGTCTATACAATACCTCCGCAAGCCCTGCAGAGTTCCCCGCTTTTCCGTTCGGTGCAGTGGTCCCGGCCAAAACCCAAATTGAGATCCTCGGTATATGCGGATCCGCCTTTGCTCCATCGGAAAACGACGACACCGACTACATCTACACCAGGTTCCTTAAACTCATCAAAGACCGCGAAGTCCTGTTTGATGAAGATCGCCAGGGCATTATCTTTGAAAACCGCCAGCTGGACCTGACCGCCCGGCTCGACAGTATCGCCCAGGGATTCTCCCTGATCGGCAACAAAAGCGAGTACGATCTCAATGACCCCTTTATGTTCACGCCGCCCCTGGTCTTTCAGCCCGGGGATGAACTTGGAATTTATGTAACCACCGTCGCTTCTGGCAACGGTCAAGACATCGCAACCGACGAACAAGAACTTTGCAGCATCAACCGCATCACCCGCTTGGCATAGGAGGTTTACATCATGAAGCTGTTTCAATTGTTCCGGGTCGCCGGTGCCGCAAACACAATCACCTATGATACCGGTTTGAAAAGCACCGAGACCGAGAAAAAACACCTGACTGCCATCCATTTGGAACTCGCAGCGTATGCCGCCACCGACGACAACGAGATCCAGGGATGGCAGGAGCGCGCTAAAATTTTTGAGTTTCCGGAAAAACTCTTTAACGCCGAACTCGCAGCTGCAACCGCCCCGGCAAACACCCGGCCTAAATGGGGTGAAATCCCCGTTGACATGGATATACCCGTTGGCGAAACGTTTAAAATCGCGATCAAATGCGCAGCCACGCTCAACAGCATGCGCGGCGCATACGAATACGAAATAATCGCATAAACGAGGTACCGCCATGGCCGAACCACCCGAGGTAAAAGGCTACACGCCCAAAGAGATCTTTCAGCAGATCAAGAGTGAGGACCAATGGGAAGTTGATTTAGACCTCGACCCCGAGCGCGTCCCTTGGATCTATATCGGCAACATAATCCAACGCACCCTATCCCGAATGATCGCCCAGGGACCATACGGACCCGTCACGGTCAAAGCCACCAAGGAGGGAAATCTCGCCGTTGTCCAACGCGGCGGAGCGTTCGATGATTACGAAAGACTCGAGTTTGCTTTTACCTCAGCCAACGAAACCCAGGAGTTCACATTCTCCCAACAGGTTGAACGCATCGACATATTTACCTATGATGGCAGATGCGATTACCAGTTGACACGAGATCTCGTAAAACCGTACGGCGACAAAATAGAGTTGTTTTCTGATTCCTTCTACTCCCTGGATTTTTACACCCACCGCGTAAAGTGCACCTCAAAATCCTACGCACCAAAGTCGAGCGGATCCGAGACCAGTCACACCGGTAGTAAACTAGTCGACTCCGGTGCAGACTTTGTGACAGATAGCGTCTCCATAGGCGACGTAGTCGCAAATATCACCGACAATTTATATGCCAGCGTGACCGCTGTCGACGACCTCAACACCCTATCCCTTTCAGAAAATATATTCACCGCAAGCGGCGCGCCCTGGGCAGCCTACTCGATCGAAGGAACCCGCGTCAAATTAATGGGCTGGTTCCGTGAATCAGGTTAATCATGGGGAATTCATTTATCGGCTTCCCGGTTCCCCGCGCCCGTATAGCCGACATGATAGCCGGATCCGCCCCGCCATCAGAGCACAAGACCCAACACCAGGATAACGGATCCGACGAACTCAACCTGACCGGCCTTATCGGCGCAGGGGGCGAAGCCTTCCCGTTGCGCGGATTGTGGCTGGACGAATTCAACCTGGACCACGCCCGCTACTATACTTCTTTCACTGGCGGCGGTGAGTTAACCCGCAGCTATAACAAACTCACCCTTAGATCTACCGACTTTCGCCCCAGCGACGCCGAAATATATGGCATCATACGCCAACCAGTCCCGGCCTTGACCTGGGACAAAAAACGCCACTTACTATTCCAGTGCTATCTGGATTGCGACGACAGAACAAATATGTATATTTGGGTTATTGTCGGCAACTCATCCGGTGATAATTATATGGGCTTTCAGCTATGGGATTCCGATCTCATTACGATGAACCGCAATGCGGGAGGCACACGGCAAACCGTCGTCAAGACCTGGACCGATGGCTTTATCGGCGAAGACATCGTCCTGGAGGCAATACACTTTCCCGGGGAGAAAGTCGAATTTTGGGTTAACCGCGTCCTGGTACACACCGAAACCTCTCGTGTTCCTGCAGGGACCACAGACGCCGAATATACGTTTTATCTCTACGTTGGTAATAACACCAGCGAAAACAATGTGCAGATGGATTTTTCCCACATCCAGTTTTTCCAAGCGGGTTCCTGACGATGCCCAACGCACTGACCCTCCACCGGCCCGATACATACATTACCAATGTACTACCACAGGAATACGACACACTAGCGCTCTTAAAGATGGCGGATCCGCCCGTGGGTGAAAACCGGATCCTGAGCCTAGTCGTACACAATGACAAGCTTTACGGCGGAACCGGAAACAACGGATTTCTCGCTGAATGGAACGGCACGGATGCATGGGTTAAGAAAGCATCTAATATAGAGAATCAATGGAAGATTCTCAGTCTCGCCGTCTACAATGGAAAAATATACGGCGGCACCTCCGATGGCGGACGCTTGTTTGAATGGAATGGTGTCAACGCCTGGGTCCAGAAAGCCCCGCGACTAAACGTACAAAACGAGATCCGTTCCCTTGCTGTCTACAATAGTAAACTATATGGTGGAACCTCCGGCGCTGGCCGGTTGTTTGAATGGAATGATGTTGACTCCTGGGTCCAGAAAGCTCCGATGTACGGATCCGAATCCGGCATCAATTGCCTAATCGTCTATAACTCGAATCTGTACGCCGGCACATGGAACGCCGGCAACCTCCTGCAATGGAACGATACCGACGCGTGGATCCGGAAGGCCCCACAACTAAACGGCCAACAGATGATTTATTGCATGGCCATACACAACGATCAACTATTCGGCGGCACCGGTCAAGGCGGACGCCTTTTTCGATGGAACGATACCGACGCATGGGAACAAGTCGCCGCTCAAAAAGACGGCCAAGTGGAAATAACCGGCCTGCTCTCTTTCAACGACAAACTCTACGGCTGCACAGCTCAACACGCCAGAGTATTTGAATGGAACGAGGAAGACGCCTGGGATTTATCCGCCCTGCAGTTTGAGTCCCTCACCTGGCTACTCTGTCTATCTGAATTCAACGCCACCATTTATGCCGGCGCCTATGATGGCGCTTACCTGCTCAGGTGTGTGCGCTGCTTTTAATCTTTCCATAAACCACCAGGTGGTTCGGTAAACACTATGCTCAACACTCTCCTGCAATCATTACCCGTTGCCGTCCTCATCATCGCGTGGGCTATCCGACTTGAAATCAAACTAGCCCAGATCCAAACCGATATAAAGTGGATGATGAAGAACGGATCTTGAAAATCAATCCAACGACAATGAAGAAATGGGATCCACATGCCAACCACCCTAGGCCACGAATATTCTACCAGCTGGCGCGGTAAACCACCGCACATGCTCGCACCTGACATCCCGATTTGGTATCGATTTCTAGAACAGCACGCAGACCAGTTTAACAAGCTGTATTATGATTGCCTGCTAGGTCTGGCCAGAGCACCCAAAAACTTACCCGGAGACGCCATGGCGCGTATGTCCCGTGCACTCCTGTCGAAACGCGCCGACGCGATCGCAGAAACCAGCGATGAAACCTGGCTAATCGAAGTTTCAGCGTCCCCCGGGATGCGAGCGCTTGGCCAGCTGCTCACATATCACGAGCTGTGGAAACAGGATCCCCAGATCTCAAAGCCCATCCGCTTGGTCCTTGTTGCCGACCAGCTAGACCCCGATATCAGCCTCACATACGCTCCCCATGACATTTCCGTGTTTGTGGTCTAAAAACGACGCCCTCAGATGCCCCACAATCAACGATCGGACCGACCCCAGTACTAACCCATGCATCAAAATCGCATCTTTCAGCCTCTCATGCCCTCCGTCGCCATGGCGACCATCTCTGCAATCACCCGAACCCCCCCAAAAACGACACCCTCAGATCCCTTGTGCCTCGACATCTCACCCTTCCCCATGCTAAGCTATGCCACAATTCACCCCAAAAAGCGCAAAAACCATGCCAGATTGGACCGCACCATTCAAGATTCCGAAACTCACATCTGCAGAGTTCCGCAAACTCAAAGCGGACTATATCGCCAAACACGGCTACACATACACCTATCCAGGTCTGTTCGACATTCTCAAGTTCGGAATCGAAAAACCCCTGACCGAACAAGAAACACTTGATTGGAAAGCTAAGCGCTGGGACCAATTCTCGGAAAACCGTCTTTACGATATCAAGAAAATGAAACAGAAACGGAAGGAAAAATTCCTGGCCATGCTCGCCAGTCCCACACCCGAGTTTTTAACGTCAGTCGGTTCCATCATGACCGCCATCGACAACGCCCAGGACGCAATCTACACACTTGGAGCCGCCGGCATTCTGGCCATGCGATTCGCACCCCCTCCACTAGCAGCTGTCATCGCCATCCCCACCGGTGTGGCAATGACAGCAGCAAGTGCACTCACCATAATCGGCCAGCTCGGATATCAAAAACTCCCCGGGAAACTCTCCAAACGCGCATGGCAGAAGAAAACCGGTACCGATCCGTGGTCAACGAAGGGCAGAATCAAATATGCAAAACACCTGTTGAAAAACTTCTCCCCTCAAGCCGCTATCATCCAGGGCCTGCAAACCACACAGGAGATTTTCGGCGTCGGTATATCCCTCGGTCCATTGGTCGGCTTTGCCATCGATGCCGTTGCAACTCCGATCCGGATGTTGTTCGGCCAACCCGTTGGCGTCAAGCTCCCCATACCGTCCATCGACGACCTGAAAGGCATGGCCCGCCGCTACCTGCGGGACGTCCCGATCTACCCGTATTTTGGCCTGCGCACTTCCGATGAAGAGGTTATGGCCATGACCCTGGCCACATGGATTTCCAACGTCACATTATGGTCTGAAACCGACGACCGCCAGGAATGGGCCGATGTCGACAACGTCCACCAGATCTCAATCAACCCAACCCCTCCGACAAACCCACTCACCCTCGAGGTTATCCAGGAGGAAGGCATCGATGTCCCAGCTGTGGACTTACTCGTTATTGCTGGTGGTGGGAAAGGACAT
>SDBV01014151.1_pt1 | contig 10074 bp, 29 predicted proteins | sample 2277081 | NCBI WGS metagenome assembly SDBV01 (sample SAMN10402039, study PRJNA504765) | marine sediment metagenome | isolation source: marine sediment core GS10_PC15, 223 cmbsf | place: Arctic Ocean: Southern Knipovich Ridge | collected 2010 | reverse complement strand
TGCACGGAAATTTTTGGAGAAGAGAACATACCATCTATTAGAATGTGGAATATTTGAACATACTGATAAAGGACAACAAGATGATATGGTTACTTATTCAGACGCACTTTCCGCAATAGCCATAGCCGAGGAAAACGGATTTAAAGAAGGCATTAAAGAAGCAGACAAGCAATATTTACCAAATCAAGGCAAATTATCTAAAAAAATTGCAGTGCTTGAAATAAAACTCAAACAAACCAAAACCTTAGCAGAGCATTACAAAAAGAAATGCGAAATAGAAAAGCATAACTGCAAACTGAAAACTGAGAAAGCCTCGCAGGAAACAGCAAAGGAGCTTGATAATTTTATTAAGACTTTAAAACCGCCTTTTGTGATTGAACAAACTATTAATGTAAATCCTCACTATTCTTTTTGTTGTAAGCATTGCGGTTTTGATTGGAAAACAGATGAAATTTTAGATAAAGACCCAGAAAAGGATTGTATATGTGGAGAAAAATTAAAACATTCTTTAGCTGAACGGCTAACTCATGACCAAGAAAGAAAAGTTTACCTAATGGCCGATGAATTAAAAAAGTTCCTCAAAACTAAAGCCCAGAGGCGAAAGTGAATGAATTATTATCTAATTAATGTTGTTGGAACAATTACCGTAATGGCAAAAGATGAGAAAACTGCTATTAATGATGCAAATGCAATTCTTTCATATAAGAATAGTTTTGAAATTCATGCCATTAAAAGTATTGAATTAAAAGAAAACAAACCGAGGCCTGAGAGGAAATGACTGAGAAATTTATTCTTGATGCTTGTTGTGGAGGAAGAATGATGTGGTTTGACAAGAAACATCCAAATACTCTTTATGTTGATATTAGAAGAGAAAATAAAGGCTTGATTAAAGAACGGCCTAACTTTGAAGTACAGCCAGATAAGATAATGGATTTTAGAGAGCTCGAGCTCAAGGACAAATCTTTTAAGCTTGTTGTATGGGATCCACCACACCTAAAAACTTTGAATAAAACTAGTATCATGGCAAAAAAATTTAGTAGTTTAAGGGCCCAAACCTATCCTAGAGATTTGATGAAAGGTTTTGATGAATGTTGGCGAGTTCTTGAGGATTACGGAATCTTGATTTTTAAATGGAATGAAAACGAAATTAGCCAAAAGGAAGTTCTATCATTTTTCAAGGAAAAACCTCTTTTTGGACATACAACAGGAAGTAAGTCAAAAACCAAATGGTTTTGTTTTATGAAAATTCCAGAATGTGAATGCAAAAACCCAGAGCCACAAGCGGGGCGAGAAGGATGAGTAAAAAGAAAACCCGAAACTTTTAAAGGATTGTTTCAATTGAAAAGGATATTATTGATATTAATTTTCAGCCTTATATTTCTCTTATTCTATCTTGCATTCCCCTATCTCATAGGTGGAGACGTTTATTACTTTTACGGGATTTCATGCGACTACATAACCAACGTTTCAGAAGTTCCTATCTTATCCCTAATATTCTTCCAGAATTTCCCATGTAGTCATATCGGATTCAAACTGCTTTCATTTATTATGATATTAATAAGTTCTTTAATCGTTGCAAAAACAGGAGGGCTATTTGATAAAAAATACGGATGGATGGCAGGTTTATTCGTTTTCTCATCTGTTAGCTGGATTCAATTCTTCGTGCAGATAGAAGACGACATTCTGGGCTTTCCAATTCTATTAACAGCAAACTACTTTTTCTTAAAAGGGCAAATAGAAAAGAACAATGGATGGAAACTCCTATCCATTGCACTTATACTTTTCACAGGACTTTTTGTCTGGCGTGGGGCTTATGTTTTTTTGGTCGCCTATTCCTTCTTTTTCATAATTGCTTTAATACTATTTATCATTTCCTTTGCTTTTATTGGTTTTGGTGCAATCAGCCAATTCTTACCTGGAAGAATTGTCATTGAAAACAACCCTGCAATATTGACTTTAGGACTAGGGCACGGGGGCGCAATATTCGGAGTCTTCGGCTTAATCAGAGGAAAGGTATGGCTGGCAATCCCCTTTCTAATCATGGGATTCTTAAAGTTAAAATTTGCCATCTACGCAGCACCTTTTCTGGCAATAGGCTTAGTCTTCATTTTAAAGTGGTGGCTTGAAAGACCTAAAGAAAAAATGCAACAGCTTCCAAAATGGTTCAGAAATCCGGTAATCGGTATGTCTATATTTACCGTTGCATTAATGCTAGGAACTTCCTTTGGCCTTCTGCTGCAAATGCCCTATTCAAACCAAGTAGAGGCAATAGAGTTTGCAATAGAGGAATCAGAAAGAACCGACCTTAAACTAATGAATGACTGGAGCTATGGCTACTGGATCAGATACTTCGGGGCAACTCCAAGCTTTGAAGGGCATGGCTATGCATTGCACAATTTCGATTCAAATACAATAGTATTAACCGAATTCGATCAGAACTGTTTGCTATTGAAAAACTTCGGAAGAACAGTAGTGAGGGAGCTTCGTGTATACAGATGTTAGGAATTACACAATATTTTACTTTTTCCTGTTCTGGTTAATATTTACTATAATCCCATCAAACCATGACTTCGTGGGAAACGATGCAATAAACTTTATAATAGGAATAAAGGAAGACCTTCCGAATATGTTCATTTATCCATTGCTATATTATGTAGGAAAAACTTTCTATTCTATTTTAGGAGATGGAATATTCAGCGTTCTCCCTTTACTTTCTTTTGGCATGGGAATTCTATTCCTAGTAAAGCTTTTCGAGGAATTCAAGCTGGACTATAGAATAATAGGGGCATCCCTATTCATTAATTTCCTAGCTGTTAATTTTCTGTTCCAGTTCACAAGGGATTCTCTCATGTTCGGACTTGCTTCAGCATGGGCTTATTTTTTCTTAAAATTAGTATATCATAAATATGAGGAACTTAATGTATTACAAAGCAGCATTATATTGCTAGGTTTAACAACCCTGCTTTTCTTTACAAGAGGCGATTCAGGATTAATATTTGTTTTAATGTTTGTGTGCTTCATAATCTACAAAATTGCTAAATTAGCAATAGTTATCCTTCCTGAAGTGTTCAGTTCTACTTTCAGCGAAATTCCAAGCGAATGGCCCACAAAGCTAGTGCAACTATGGACATTAACAATAAACAATATATTTTCATTTAACCTGGATTATTTCCTTCTGGCAGTTTTAAACCCTGTTTTCATGCTGTCCTCATTTCTGATATGGATAACAAAAGACAGGCTGCACGGGCTAATTATTCTCCTTACTTTAGGAGCAGGTTTCGTTGTTTCTTCAGCAGGCTTTGCATTTGCTGAACTTGGATTTAGATACCTCTTTGCCCTTACTCCTTTTCACATATTCTATGTTGGGGTTGCAGTCAAGAAAAATAAGCTTATCATGATTATTTTTATTCCATTGATAATTCTGAATCTCTTTCTTTTGGGTTTGAAGATTCTACAATAAAATATAAGTCAATTGTCTAACTTTTTCTTATTAACTAATTAACTGTAGCCGATTGGCTACAAAGCCTTATATACTACTTGCGCTGTATATTATTTGATTCAAAATGTTAGTAAAAGACGAAAAAGGAAATATAACTGTAAAAAGTTTTGCTTATTTTAAAAACTATGAAGAAAGACTTGAAGCTCTAAAAAAAATAAGAAGCAGAAGAATTAAGCCTATATTTTTCACTGATTTATTACCTAAAAAACAACAGATTGAAAATAGAAAAAGAGTTGCTAAATATGTAAGAGAAAATACAGAAAAATGTAACAAGAAAAATAAATTATGGAGAGAAAATAATAAAGAAAAATTCAAAGAAATTTCAAGAAAGTCAAGACTAAAAGGAAAAGAAAAAGGAAAATTTAGACAATGGGCGATATATTGGCGTGAACGCATTTTAGCTGAAAAAGGGAGCAACTGCGAAACCTGCAATGCAACTGAAAATTTAGAAATTCATCATAAGAAATATACTAAAAATTTAGAAGATTTACAAATTCTATGTAGAAAATGTCACAGAAAATTAGACAGAAAGTATTCAGATGAAGAGTTAGGAGTTGGAAATTGATGACTAAAAAAACCAAAAAAAAGGACACCAGAAAAAACATCAAAGTTCAAAAGAAAACACATAAGAGATTCATGGCAAGGGCAATAGTTGAAAGGGAAAAAGCGGATTCAATTATGAACAGAGTTCTGGATCAGAGTGAGGGGGATTAAATGACAGCATACATCAGAGCAGACGAAGAACTAATTAAAGATTTAAAAAAAAGAGGCGTTAATGTGCCGGCAACAGTAGATGCCTTTCTAAAAGAAGTCTTAGAAGAAATGAAAGAAGTTAGCAAAAAAGAAGAGCCAAACAACGTAGAAAAAACAATGGGGCGAATACAATGAATGATCTACTATCTTGTTGCAGTTTTTTAGAACAAACACTAGCCCCTAACGAATATGCTTCAATAGATAGTGAATTCCTTTATGTTGCAGGGATAGATAGCAATTTTGTTAGTTCTATATATGAATATTCTCCATTTTCATGCATGGAGAATTTTATGCTTGTCTGTCATCCAGATAAGAAAGTATTGGGGGATTCCGGAACAACCACTCTGGATTCCTCATCCCTTCATGGGAGCTTTAATGCCTTGGGCGCTGTTTCGAATTTTATTAAAAGGCTAGAATTCGAAAGGTTAATATATACGGTAATAAAACAGCAGAGGGCTCACTCCCTCCCAAGGCACTTACATTTTTTGGTGGGGGCACCTCACATTAAAAGGAGGAATTGAGATGATGACTGAAAAAGCAATTAGAAGTAGAATAGAAAATCTTGAATGGGTTTTAATGAGATTAGGAGAAGAAGGCTTTTTTAATTTGAGCAATGATTTGATTCGATCTACTAAAGCCAAGAAGGAAGAATTAGATAGAGTTTTGAAGAACTGAATTTGAAAAGGAGAAATTGAGATGAACAAAATAAAGGTTTTAGCAATTGGATTAATTATCTTAATTGTTTTAGTTGGCTGTGTCAGTAGAACTACATTAGGCAAAGAGTTTTGTCCGATTGGATATAGTGATGATGGCGGTACTTTTGAATGGGATCAATACTGTCAAGGAAAGCCTTTTACTTGTAGCACTGCAAGTCAAGAATGTTATTACATAGCTGATGAATCAAAGGAGAAGATAGAATGATTAGTAAAATTAGAAGTTGGATTGAAGGAATTGAATTTGCTTTTCAGGATGCCTTTTATTATTGGGCTTCAGGAATTCACCGAGTAACTGGTAATAAAGAAGATGCTGATTGGGCAATAGAACACGTCAAGAAGTTGAGGCATTGCAGAAAAGGAATACATGAAACAAAAAGCTTAGATAAAAATAAAGACTATGCTGCAAGCTATTGTAAGACTTGTTTCAAGTTTTTTGTAGATAGTGAGTTTGTCTCAGTTAATGGAGAGGATGTTACTATCAGAGTAAAAGACAAGGAGAACAAAAAATGAACAAATGGAAAACAATTAAACAGGCACTAAGATCATGCCAGCCTTGCAACCAACCAAAGCAGGAAAACACACTAGCAAGATTGATTGAGGAATAAAATGCCTAACAAAATACTTGAAGGAGATATACTCTATGATAATGAGTGCATCAAGTGCGGAGAAACAGAACCATTCCTTCAAAAAATTGAAGATCACATCTGCAAGAAGTGCCAGGATAAAAGAACTAATTACGAAAACGAAGAAGATCTGCATGGAAGTGACGAAGAATGAATAAAAGAAAGAAAGAAGCGGAAAATCTGATTTATGAAATATTAGAAGCAAAGGATCTGATTTACAGAGTATTGCTCGGCTGTCTGATTGCTGTATTTATATTAGTAATAATTACCACTTTTTTTGGAGGCAGTTGAAAATGGGAATTAAAGAAATGAGTGGTTGGGAATACTTTTTCCTTATTAGCGGAGTTTTCTTATGGGGAGTTCTTTTTGTTATGCTGATTTTGCAAATTTTTATTCCTATTTTTATTCATCCAACCCAACCAACCGAAGACGCTGAAGCGGATAAAGCTTTTTTGAATGTATTAGACGAAGCCCATAGATTACATGATGAGGCTCAGCCTTTTTTTCACAGAAATGATTTTGAGGGTTTTTGCAATATTGCTATTAAGAGAGCTAATTTATTATTAGCTCAAAATTGTTCTGTTCTTTCAGAAGAACTTAGAATTGGTTGTGAACAAGATAAAAATAAAGAAAAATATATTTTGGAAGAATGTGGAGGCAGTTGAAAATGGATGAAAGATTAAAAACAAATATTATAGTTCTATATACTATACTTCTTTTTCTTTTTATAGGTATAATTATTGGATTGATTAATCACCATAATTGGATTCATCCTCTAACCCAACCAACCGAAGACGCTGACGCTGAAGAAATATTAAAATATAATCTGTGTAAGGATTCAGGTTTAGGTTTTATTTATGATGAAAGATTTGAGGAATATAATTGCATAGATAAAACAGGTTTACTTTATAAAATTCCATGTGATTGCATTAATGGTTGTATGGTTTTACATAATGATGAAGATTTAGAAAGATGTATTGGAAAGCCTCTCCGCACAACTGCCGAGCCTGTTAGGGTTGGCAAAGCTGTTTGTAAAGAGTCAAGCTCATGTATTCAAGAATTAATAAATAATCAAGAATGGATTGATAGAATTTTAGTAGAAGAATCTAAAGGTAAGTCATTTTCTAAATTGGATGATTATGCACAAAGTAGCGTATTATTTTTAGCAAGGGAAACTTGTTATGTTGATGAATGCATAAAACCCCAGTCGCAGGCAAAGGAGTTGGGGTGAATGGAAGATAAAATGAAAGGAAAGATTGTTGCTGTTGTTTTTATTCTTATTATTTTTCTTATTTCAGCAGTTCTTGTAATGAGAAATACTGGGGAACATAAAGTTGCAGATGACTTTTGTTTTCTAAGAGGATTTGAAAAGGGTTATGCCTCAAGAATTAATCCTCTTGTTGAATTCAATGGAATTAATTGTTATGAAAATGTAACTGAATGCATTGATGGTAAATTTTGTAAGGAAGTTTCAAAAAAAACTGAGTTTAGGTTTCAGGAACAGGAGCAAACTAAAAATGGCTGAGGAGCTGAGCTGAAAGATGTTTGTTTTTGTGATTATGGTTTGTTTTTTTGCAACTATGCAAACTGACTTTAATGGTTTAGTTTGGTTGGGTGCATTTTTCATTGATGTTACTGCATGGGAGAATATTTGGAAGATTTTTAAAAAGAGGGAGCAAAATAAAAACAACTGAGGAAAGATAAAATGCAATTAATAGAATATTTAACAATAGGATTTATTCTTGCGTGTTTAGTTTTATATTTTTTATATCTGAATTTCGACAAGTTGCTTGAGATTTATAAAAAGTTAAAAAAGGTGAAAGAAGAATGAACACCAGGGGCCTGATTCAAGTGCCGGACAAAGGCTATTTTAAAAGAAAAAGGGAAGAGGCAGAAATGAAAAAAACAGAAAAACAAACACGCAATTACTGTCCAAAACATAAGAAATACTTCAAATCAAACCTAGAGCTTACAGTTCATTTATATGAGGAAAAGGAGAATTAAGATGGAATATGAAACAAAGGTATTGATTGGTATAGGATTTACAATGGTTCTAAGTTCAGTTATGAATAATTGGACAATTGCAATTGCTGGAATTGGTGTTGGTTTATCAATAATTTTAATGGAAGGAAATATGAAAGGAATCCGTGCAATGAAAAGGAGGAATTGAGATGGGAGTATTAAGTGAAATAGCAAATAAGGCATATAAACTGGGAGTTAATACTAAAGTTAAAGAAAAAATTTTCAGATTATTAGTAGAGAATGAAATAGATAAAAAATCATTTTGGGGAATACTAAACGAAGCAGGCAAAAGATATGAAAAATTTAGAGGGAAGTAAAAGGAGGAATTGAAATGGGTTTAGAAAAAGCTTCAATGTTAGTTGTAGTTGTTGGATTCTTGATAATTAATATTACAGCAATTATTAAATTAGACTTTTTTTTCATTAGAGTTGGATGGTTGGTAATGGCAATTGGAATTTTATTGTATATGCTTTCTTTATATTTAAAACTTAGAATTTTAAAAAGGAGGAATAATGATGGGTGAAGGATTAAAGCGAGTTTATAAAATTATTGAGGAGCAAAAGAAAAGATTGAGGAGAAAGAATGTGAAACGAAACGCCATATAAGAATGCTTACAAAAAAGGAGTTGAAAGAAAATGATTGTTAGTTTATTATTGGTTTGGGCAGTTATTCAAACAAGAAATTATGATTTGATATGGTTTCTAATTGTAACAACTTATGCTGAAGGATGGACTATTGTCAAGAGTTTAGCTATTCTAAAAGGACAAAAATTACAATCAAAAGATAAGTCAACACCAACAGTTTTGGTTCAAAGTAATGTAGGAGAAGGATATACAGGAAAGAAAGGCAAATGAAACGCCATATAAGTAATAATTATACGGCAAAATTACGAAGGAAAAAAACAGGATTTGAGAAAAAATGACTTACTACACTAAGGATTCAAAAGGAAGATTTAAAGAAGGCTGTATATGTGTATGTGGGCATATACATTGGAAGATAAAAGAAACAAAAGCAAATCCAATGCATATTTCTCCATTTCCTATTTTAGTTGAAAATTGGTGTCCAGATTGTAATTGTGAGAATTTCAAAAGTATTAATATAAAGGAGAAAATGAAAAAATGAAGGTATATGTTTCATTCAAGTATTTCATTGCAATGTTTTTCATGTTAATTGGTTATTGGTTAACAGTTTTTGTCAGTCCTATTTATTTTCTTTTAGGAACTGCCGGAGCATTTGTGATGGGTTATGATTATGCGATTGAATCTAAGAAAGTAAATGAGAAAGAGTGTAAGGTTTAGTAATAACAATATTGATAATGGGAGTTTAGGAAAAATGAATAATGAAATGTGTTTTTGTGGGGAACGAGATTCAGAGAAATTATTTTCGATTAAAAGAAACAATACTGATTTCAGAATAACAAAGTGTAAAGGATGCGGAGTTGGAAAAACAACTCCCTCAATTCCGAATCAAAGAGGGTTAGAAGAAAATATTAAATTTTATAAACAACATAAAAAAGATTTTCAAAAATATTTTCAAAATCTACTAACAAAAATAAAGAAATTCAAAACAGAAGGAAGAATGCTTGATATAGGCTGCAATCTTGGATTTTTTTTGGAATTATCAAATAAAGAGGGATTTGATATTATGGGAGTTGAATCAAATTCAACTGCTGCTTCTTTGGCAAAAGATTTGTTAGGAGAAAAAAAAGTTCATAGTGGAAGATTTGAAGACATTAATATAAAGCCAGATTCTTTTGATATAATTGTTTTGAATCAGGTTTTGGAACACATGGAAAATCCTCTGGAAACCATTAAGAAATGTAAATCTATTCTGAAAGAAAATGGATTATTGGTTTTGGGTTTGCCAGATTTTGGAAGTGTTTTATCAAGGCTGAAAGGAAAGGACTGGCGTTACCTTGTGCCTGAACAGCACGTCTGGCATTTTACCAAAGAGAATAGCAAAAAATTGCTTGAAGAAAATGGATTTGATGTTTTAGAGTGCAATTCAGATTCCCCCTATTTTCCTTTTTGTTTTAATCCTTTCCTTCTGATTGACAAATTTTATTTTGAGTTAATGAGTAATGTAAAAGAAGGCGATACATTTTCAATAATTTCAAGGAGGAACGAGGAAAAATGAAGAAAGTGGAATTTGAAGGAGAAATAGTTTACGTTGAATCAACAAGTGGAATGAAACTAAAAATTAATGATGATAGGTTTTCTCCTTGTATAAAAGGAGGAAACAGAAGATTCAATTTGAGCAAACTCCTGAATTACTTTGGAGACGGATCAAAGGTTCTGATTACTGTTGAGGAGGTTGGGAAGAATGCACGTAGGAATAGTAGTATTTGAAATAAAGAATCTGAAGCCGGATGAACTTAAAGGAAAAAGAATCCTTGAGGTTGGAAGCTGCGATACAAACGGCAGCACAAGGCCGATAATGGAAAGCTTCAATCCGAAGGAAT
>SDBV01014150.1_pt1 | contig 10074 bp, 9 predicted proteins | sample 2277081 | NCBI WGS metagenome assembly SDBV01 (sample SAMN10402039, study PRJNA504765) | marine sediment metagenome | isolation source: marine sediment core GS10_PC15, 223 cmbsf | place: Arctic Ocean: Southern Knipovich Ridge | collected 2010 | reverse complement strand
TTATGAGAAGATTCGTCGAGGTTCAAATTATGAGCGAGTAATAAATAATATTAAGAATTTAGTTCGTCTTCGTAATGAAAGGGGATTAAAACGACCTTTGGTCAGAACCCAGATGGTAAAGATACCCGCCAACGAACGAGAAGTGGAAGATTTTGTCCGGATGTGGCTTCCTATTAACAATCGAGTTGCTGTAAACCTTGTGGTAGATCTTGTAGGAGGTGAAAAAGAGAGAACTAGACATTTTTCCTGCCCTCAAATTTGGCAGAGATTAATGATTTGTTGGGACGGCCAAGTGAGGGTGTGTTGCCGTGACTGGTACGGGAAATTTCCCTTGGATGATGTTAAAAAAACAAGTGTTTATGATATCTGGCACAGTGAGAAATTAAACAGAGTAAGGAAAATTCATTCTGAAGGAAATTTTAACAAGATTCCGGCCTGTGCTCACTGCGAGGTGAATACTCCGAGACCGGACTCCGAATTGCAAAAACTAGTTGAAAAATATAACTCCAAATTATAAGGAAAAAAGAGAAAAAAATAAAAGCAAAAAAGACTTATGTCCTACTTTCAAGTGAAGATTTTTAAAATAATAAAAAAATTAAAGAATTTTGTACATAAGCACGAAACACTAGAAAAATGTCTTCTTTTTATCTGGGGTATTTTTTGGATTTTACGGGCAAAATTTATTTTCAGAAAGATTAAACGTAATCTAGTAAAGAGAAATTTTAAAGTTATTATTTTAGGAGTGAGAACAATTCCCACAACAAATTTGGTTTATTTTGATGCAATTTTTGGACACGCTTTCAAAAAATTAAGCTGCCGGGTCCAAATGCTCTATTGCGATGGGCTTTTAGATTCCTGTGATACTGATACAGTTTTCCGAAGCCAAAAACCCCAGTGTTTTGTTTGTAAAAACTTGGGAGGATTGGTGAAAAATGCTTTAAATCTTGATTGTATTTCTTACTGTCAATATATATCAGAATCAGATATTAAAGAGATAAAAGAAAAAGTAAAGAAACTTGACGAAAAAGACTTGTTAAATTATGAATATCTCGGTATTAACGTTGGAAGGCATGCGCATGCATCAGCAATCAGGCATTTTCTTTTTGGAAAATTAGACCTGAGTAATCCTTCTCATATTGCTTTTTTAAGAAAGAAACTTATTTATGCAATGATTTCTACAAAGATAGCTGAAGGTCTTGTCATTAAAGAAAAGCCAGATGTTATTTTTATGCTCCATGGCATTTATAGTACCTGGGGAACCTTTTTGCATTATTTTCGTTCTAAAGGTATAGATACCATTGTTTATTCCGAAATGTTGTTACGAATCGGTTATTTTATCTTTAATAGGAATAGTGAACAACATAGGTTAGTTTCAAAAAAAACTTGGTCTGATTTTAGCCACCTTCCTTTAGAAAAAAAAGAATAAGCAATGGTTGATAATTATTTTGTTAAGCGATTTAAAGGAGATATGGGTGATCAAAAGATTTATGAAAAACACTTTGATACCAAAATTAAAAAACAAGCTCTTTTGGAATCGTTATCGAAAAAGAAATATACCAGACGGTATGTAATATATCCTAATTTAGCTTGGGATGGTCTCGTAGCAGGACCCAAATCTAAAATTTTTAATAACATTTTTTCTTGGATTGATACGACAATTGAATTCTTTAAAGAAAAGAAAGACTACCAATTCATTATAAAACCCCCTCCTACAGAGCGTGTTTTTGAAAGATGTAGTAAGGATATCGCTGATTATATCGCTGAAAAACATGGTCCTTTACCAGAAAATATAACCGTACTTAAACCAAATGTTCCCTTAAGAACACATGATTTAGTTGACCACAATACAATTGGTATTGTTTTTAACGGAACTTCTGGGCTAGAATTGGCAGTTGCGGGTATTCCCGTTTTGGTTGTAGCTGATGTTCATTACAGAGAAGCCGGTGTGGTTTATAATATTAAAACATTAGAAGAATATTTAAGATTGCTTGACGATCCCCAAAAATTAATTTCCTTTGCTAAAGATAATATTAAGTTAATTAAAAAATATGCTTATTTTTACCTTTTTAAGACAATGATAAGAATTCCTTTTTATAGAAAAGATAAATGGGCAATAATTAACTGGAAGACTGTAGCAGATAATGAAAAATTGTTGGGCGACAATAGTAATATAATAAAAATTTGCAAAAAGATTATAAACAAAGAAGATATCATTGTTCCTTTATGAAAAAAACTAATTGCCCGAATTGCCAAAATGAAAAAGGTAAAATTGTTCTTGATCTTTCAGGAAGGGGAGATACTTATTTGGACTACCTGAAGATAGATTATAAGAAAGTAAAAAGATTTTATCTTGAATGCCAAGAATGTGGTTTAATATACAGAAGCCCAGTTTTTGACGAAAAAGAAAAAAAATTATTGTATAAGTACTATAGAGATGAAAAATTTAGAAAAGAGAACAAATATGATTATTTTCAGAGAATTACTTCTTTATCTTCGGAAGAGAGCGAGAACTATCAGAAGTGTTTATTCCTAGCAAAATTTTTAAAAAAGGAAGGAAATATTTTAGACGTTGGTTGCGGGGCTGGAGTATTCTTATATACTTTTAAAAATTATTATCCAGATTGGGAAGTTTCTGGAATTGAACCGACTGAAGGGTTCGCCGATGTTGCCAAAGAGAAAGGCATCAATATTATTTATGGATACTTGAAAAAAAATATGTTTAATAAAGAATTTAATTTGATTACCTTAAATCATGTACTAGAACATATAGAAAATTTTAAAGGTATGTTATCGATGGTTAGACAGTATTTAAAAGAAGATGGTTTATTATATATTGAAGTCCCCTCGGCTAAAGAAATAGAGCTCGTTCCCAATTCTCATGATCAGTTTATGTCTCCCCATCTTATGATTTTTTCCAGAGAGGTCTTAGAAAATATTCTAAAGAAACTGGGCTATTTAATAATGATTACAGATGATTTCAAATCAGTTAGAAACCAATTCATCATTCGAATAATTGCTAAAATTAAAAAACATTAACAAGAAGAATTATAATTTTATTATGAAGGCAAAACTTTTTATATGTCATCATCCCGGAAGCTTGTCGCTTTATAAGGGCCTTATTCAAGTCGTAAAGAGATACGACAAAAATACTAAAATTATATTATTAAAAGTGAACCATCCCTATTTCGCGAAACTTAATTTCGAGCCTTATGAAAGGTATTTCGACGAGATTATAGAATTTGACTTTATTCATTATAAGAAGAATTTCTTAAACGGCCTCTGGGAAATATTAGTTTTTCAAAAAAAACTAAAAAAGATCATTGCCACTCATTTAAGAAATTTTCAAACAATTGATTTGTTTTTAAGCGATTCAGCCTGGCTATCGGTAAATATCTTGCTTTATAACTTGAGTAAACTGGGAAATATTAGAAATATTATTAAATTTACTTCTCCTAAAATAGAATGCTCGCAAACCGAGACAGATAAAATCAAAACTTTTTTATGTATTTTATATTCCTTGCCCCTTAAGTGTTACAAAATTAAAGTAATAAGTACCTTAGGCGGACAGTTTGTAGGTTTTGTTTACACCGAGAATACTCCTGGAGCCTTTGTGAAGATAATCAGCCCAATAGCAGATTCGATAAATAGCCTCGATGAGCTAAAAGGAAATATTTTACCTTATCCTGTTACATCTGAATATTGCCCAGTCGCAAAAAAGGATATGATAATTATATTTGGGAATAAGGGCATTTTCCAAAATATTGCCGAATATTTTCCCAGTTATGAAACCTATGTTAAAAAATTAACCGCTCTTTTTAAAACTATTGAAAATAAATACTCTGATTGTAGGTTGTATTATAAACCTCATCCCGCTGACAAAGAACAAATTATGCCCGGAATTGATATCAAAAAATACAGTTTATTTAACAATACAGTTAATGCCCCGGAGTTATTCGATATGTATCGGGCCAGGATAAGGGCGGTTTATGCTTTTTCTTCCGGTTCAGTTACTTTTGGTTCCTTTTTTGGCATACCATCGTATACTTTTTATCAATATTTGTGTAATCAGGCTGGTATTAAAAGGATCGACCGTCTATTCATAAACCATACAAAATTTCTTTTTCATGTGGCAAATTTAAACGATGTAGGGAAGATAGACGATTTAAAATGTCCAGTTATAGATTCAAAAAATTTGGAGAAAACATACCGCCAGGTGTTAAATGTTTAATTAATTAATAATCATATGAGCCTTAAAGACAAAACAATATTAGTTACTGGAGGGACAGGATCTTTCGGTCAGAAATTCACTGAAATTATTTTAAAGGAACATAATCCCAAAACTGTTCGTATTTATGATAATCGGGAACTTGCCGAAGTAGAAATGGAGAGAAAATTTAATGACCCTCGCCTTAGGTTTTTTATTGGTGACGTTCGAGATAAAAATAGATTATATAGAGCAATGAATGGTGTTGATGTTGTTGTTCATGCGGCCGCTCTAAAACATGTCTCCGTCTGCGAACACGACCCCATAGAAGCAGTGAGAACAAATATTGAAGGGACTGTAAATGTTATTGACGCAGTAATTGATAATATAGTTGAAAAAGCAATGGTAATTAGCACAGATAAAGCAGTTCACCCAGTTAATCTGTATGGAGCAACTAAAATGGTAGCGGAAAAACTTTTTATTCAAGGAAACTGGTATGCTGGCGAGAGGAGAACTATATTGAGTTGTACCCGTTATGGAAATGTTGTTGGGAGCAGTGGAAGCGTTATCCCTTTATTCTTTGAACAAAAAAAGAATGGTGAAATTACCATTACCGATGAGAGAATGACCAGATTCTGGATTACTTTAGAACAAGGCATTCGTTTTGTTATTCGATGTATCGAAATGATGAAGGGTGGTGAAATATTTGTTCCTAAAATTCCCAGCATGAAAGTTACAGATTTAGCTGAAGTAATAGCTCCAGGAGCTCAGAAAAAGATTATTGGTATTCGGCCAGGAGAAAAATTACATGAAATTCTTATCACAGAGGAGGAAGCTAAACGCACAAAAGAATTTGAAGATTATTTTATCATTGAACCCGAGCCTCCTTTCCGGGGGAAAATTTACCTTTCAAACAACGAATTACTTCCCGATGGATTCAAATACACAAGCAAGAATAATAAAAATTGGATTGACAAAGAACAAATGAGAAAAATTTTAAAAGATTTTGAATTAGAAAATAGTATACAACATGAACAGAGACTTTAAAAAGGGCGCGGGGTTTATTCCTTATGGCCGCCAATGGATAGACGGAAAAGACATTAGAGCAGTAGTTAAAGTATTAAAAAGCGATTGGATAACCCAGGGTCCAAAAGTTGAAGAATTTGAGAAGGCGATTGCTAAATACTGTGGAGTCAGATACGGAGTAGCAGTTTCTTCAGGAACAGCTGCTCTCAAAGCATCTTATATAGTAGCTGGTATTGAGCCAGGAGATGAAGTAATTACTATTCCTCTAACTTTCGCCGCTACGGCCAATATGATAGTTGACTGCGGAGGAAAGCCAGTTTTTGTTGATATCCAAGAGGATACCTTGAATATTGAGCCTAAAGAAGTAGAGAAAAAAATTACTAAGAGAACTAAAGCTATAGCCATTGTAGATTTTGCTGGTCATCCCTGTGATTTAGATGAAATTAAAAAAATTGCCAGAAAACATAAACTGTTAGTCATTGAAGATGCTTCTCATGCTTTAGGCTCAGAATATAAAGGGCAGAGAATAGGGGGGATAACCGACTTAACCATTTTTAGCTTCCATCCAGTCAAAGCTATAACTTGCGGTGAAGGAGGAATGATTTTGACAAATAATAGGAAATTTTATGAGAGATTAAAAATTTTAAGACATCATGGAATTATCAAAAACCTCAAAAAAGGCGGCTGGTATTATAAAATAGAAAAGCCAGGCTATAATTTTAGAATTACTGATTTTCAATGTGCCTTAGGAATATCACAGTTAAAGAAATTGAATAAATTTATTAAAAGAAGAAGAGAAATCGTAGCTCAATATAATAAGGTCTTTAAAAATATTAAAGAAGTTATTACTCCCAAGGAAAGATCATATGTAAAATCAGCTTGGCATATCTACTGGATTAGATTAAAGAACCCTGCCAAAAGAAGAATTGTTTTTGATAAATTAAAAAAATCAGGCATTGGTGTTCAGGTACACTATATTCCTCTTTACTTACAGCCTTATTATAGGAAAAAGTTTGGCTACAAAAAAAACAATTATCCAAAAGTAGAAAGATATTACCAGGGAGCAATTACTTTACCGCTTTATCCTCAAATGAGAGATGATGATGTTAAATATGTAATAAAAGCTTTAAAGAGAAGTTTATGAGGATTTTAGTTATTCGGGCGTATATAAACATATAAGGTGATAAAAATTATGGGACTTGAGTTTAAAACAAAGAAAAAAATTATTTTAGTCAAACCGAGAAATATCTACGGATATAGTACATATCCTCCCCTTGAGCTTCTTACAATTGGAACCGTGCTATACGAAAACGGATATGATGTAAAGATAATAAATGTCGCAGCTCAAGAAAAATATAAAGAATTGTTGTTAAAAGAATGCAAAGATGCCTTTATTGTTGGAATAACATGTTATACCTCAGAGATAAAAAGCGCTCTTGAAATTACAGATATAATAAAGAAGAATTTTAATATCCCTATTATTTGGGGTGGTTGGCACGCAACTCTTTTTCCTGTACAAACTTGCGAGGATAGAAATGTTGATTTTGTGATAACGAACGAGGGAGACCACTCTATACTTAGACTGGTACAAAGCCTTGAAGGAAAAGGTCTGCTTAAAGACGTACCCGGAATGATTTACAAAAAAGATGGAAAGATACTTATAAATAAATCAGAAGGTTATCTAAATATGGAAGAACTCCCTCTTATAAAATATGATTTAATAAATGTCTCAGACTATTCCGGTACAAAACTAACTGATTACTTTAGTAGAGCGAAAAATGTTTGGTTGCCTTATCAATCAAGCAGAGGTTGTCCCCACAGATGTACTTTTTGCATCAATACTGTAACAGACAACAAGATATGCAGGAAGAAAAGCGCAAGGAAAGTTATAGAAGAAGTTAGGAGTTTTATAAAAAAATATGGATTAACTCATCTTCGAATAATAGATGATAACTTCTTTGTAGATTGTAGAAGGGTTAAAGAAATATGCGAAGGTTTTATAGAGAATAGGTTTAACATAACTTGGGACGCAGAATGCCGAGTCGATTATTTCAGAGAGGGTCAACTTGACGATAAACTTTTGTCACTTTGCGTTAAAAGTGGGCTTATAGAATTAACTCTTGGTTGCGAATCTGGGTCTCAAAAAATACTAGATTTTATGAAAAAAGATATTAAGGTTGAACAAATAATAAACTGCGTGATGCAATGCCACAAATACAAAATAATACCGAGATGTTCTTTTATGGTTGGAATTCCTGGCGAGAGCAAGGAAGATATTTTAATGACCGCAAGATTAATAAATAAGTTAAGAAAAATAGAACCAAAAATGGCCTGGGGCGTAGCTACTTTTAGGCCCTATCCAAAGAGTGAAATGTGTGAAGGTTTGAGGAAAAAAGGTATTTTCAGAGAACCAAAAAAGCTAAGGGAGTGGATCAAGGAGAAGTATGTTGAGTATTATACAGAAAGGAACTATAAACAGCCCTGGCAGACTCATCCGGCGCTCGCCCATAATATGAGCTTCTTCTACACGCTTGCCGGAGGGGTTCTTTTAACAAACCAACAGATAAAATCTAATTTATTGAAGAAAGTAAATTCATTTTTTATAAAATTAGCAGAAAAACGCACAGAGCATTTATTTTTTAGGCTACCCATAGACAGATATTTTTATAGCTTTTTTCATAGAATATATTATAAATATGATACTTACAAAAGAAAAAAACAAAGAGAGAAGTAAAATGTCTAATGTGGTTGCAATAATAGCCGTTAGAATGGGATCCAAAAGGTTATACGGAAAACCTTTATATCCTATAGAAAGCAAACCAGTCGTTGGTCATCTGATAGATATATTTAAAAAAGTACCAGAGATAAATTCTATAGTACTAGCGACATCAGACAAGGAAGAAAATAAAGTTTTTGTAGAGTATGCTAAAAAAAACGGACTCTTTTGTTATGTAGATGTTGACCATAACGAAGAAGATGTGCTCGGCCGTCTTATAAGAGCCGCCGAAGTAGTAGGCGCAGAGCATATAACTAGAGCGACAAGTGAGGGACCTATAAGATACCACAATATTGGTAAGGTGATAAAACATCATCTTAAAACAGATGCAGATATGACTTTCACGGAAAAATTACCTACTGGAACAAACGTTGAAATATTAAGTCTAACTGCAATGAAGAAAGCATATGAATTCAATAATAAATACCATTGCGCTGCGGTCTCGCTCTGTATGTTTGATCACCCTGAAATGTTTAAAATAGAAATACTAACTCCACCAAAGGATGTACAGAAACTAGAAATAGATTTAGATGTAGATACTAAAGAAAATCTTCTTGCAATTAGGGAGATATTTAGAAATGTTAAAAAAGATGAAAATGGATTTGTAAAAGTAGAAGATACTCTTAATTTCTTGAAAGGAAAACCACATTTAATAAAAATGCTTACGAGTGGCCATAAATCAGAGGGAAGGATTTGGCAATAATATGAAAATTTTTATAGCCAGCTGCGGCTCCGTAAAAAATATTTAAAAAACGTATATGAGATCTTTAGTTTAATCGCTAAAACAATTGAAGACCGTAACATTTACGATTTACTTGAAGGACCTGTTACTTACCAAGGATTTAAAAGATTAACTTAAAATTTATGAAGATTAATTCAAAAATTTCTTCAAGATATGAGCAATAAAAGTAAAAAGAAATTATCTATTCAAATCTTGGTGGATAAAGATAGCTGGATTGTGCCATATGCAAAAAGATTAACCGATATGCTAAATTCTAAAGGACGTAAAGCAGAATTAATAAAGTCTGAAGATAAAATCAAGAAAGGCGATATTTTAGTTATGCTTAGCTGGCTTCATATTATAAAAAAGAAAACTTTAAATCTTCACTTTTATAATTTAGTCGTTCATGAAAGCGCTTTACCTCAAAGCAAGGGGTGGTCACCGTTAACTTGGCAAATTTTAGAAGGGAAGAATAAGATTCCTATTACTTTGTTTGAAGCTGTGGAAGAAGTAGATAGTGGCCCAATATATTTTCAGGATATTATTAAATTTCAAGGGCATGAGTTAGTTGATGAGTTAAGAGGACGGCAGGGGCAAAAAACCATTGGACTTGTTATGAAATTTGTAAATAGTTATCCAAAAATAATTGGGAAGAAACAAAAAGGCAAAGAAACGTTTTACGAAAGACGGACACCCAAAGATAGCAAGATTGATATTCGTCAATCTATTACTAAGCTTTTTAATAATTTTCGGGTGGCCGACAACGAAAAATATCCAATCTTTTTTGAATATAAAGGGTGCAGATACATATTAAAAATTTATAAAAGGAGAAAATGAAAAAAGGAAATAAACCAAGATTTAAGATAGGTAATCGGAAGATAGGGTTTGGTTATCCAGTCTTTATTGTTGCCGAAGTCTCCGGAAACCATAATCAATCCTTTGAGCGAGCTAAAAAAATAGTGAGAGCTGCTTGTGAATGTGGGACAGATGCTATTAAATTACAGACCTATACTCCAGATACTATGACCATAGATTCGAGGGAAAAATGGTTCCATGTAAAAGTTAATTCAGCCTGGAGAGGAAAGACGCTTTATGAGTTATACCAAGAAGCTTACACTCCGTGGGAGTGGCAGCCAGAATTGAAGAGAATAGCCGAGAGTTATAAGGTACCACTTTTTTCTACTCCCTTCGACGAAACGGCAGTAGATTTTTTAGAAAAGATGGGTGTGCCAGCCCATAAGATTGCTTCATTTGAAATTAATAATATTAATTTATTAAAGAAGATAGGCCAAACAAAAAAGCCGGTTATTGTCTCTAGAGGGATGGCTTCAGTGGAAGAAATTGAAC
>SDBV01014149.1_pt1 | contig 10075 bp, 9 predicted proteins | sample 2277081 | NCBI WGS metagenome assembly SDBV01 (sample SAMN10402039, study PRJNA504765) | marine sediment metagenome | isolation source: marine sediment core GS10_PC15, 223 cmbsf | place: Arctic Ocean: Southern Knipovich Ridge | collected 2010 | reverse complement strand
CACAACTATTTCACCACGCAATGCCTGATACATCGGTGAAATAGTTGTGGATTTAACCCATTTTCCCTATAATCCTTCCAATGTTTAAGACCTACCAAGCCCAGATCGAAGTCTACCTGGCCAAACTATCCATACCTTCCCCCTGGGGTCTAGATCTGTTTGACAGTATCACTGTCATCGCCAGCGGACTCTCTTTACTATTCTTTTTTCTTTTTGTGATTGTGAATCGAACTCCCAGGTCCAGTGGTGAGGATGAAAGACCAGTGCGGGTCCTCCTGAAAAAGGCTAAAAAAGCCGAGAAAAGGAGAAACTTTAAGGAGGCCGGCGAACTTTACCTGGCAGCCAGACAGTACATGAAAGCCGCCAAGGTATTCGTCCAGATCGAGGACTTCAGCAAGGCGGCGGAGGCGTGTCTGCTAAACGGAGATTACGCTAACGCAGCCAAGTGCCTGGTCAGGATCGGGGACCACTCCCAGGCAGCAGAACTCTTTCTGAAAGCCCGTGATTACACGAGTGCCGCACAGAACCTTCACAAGGTAGGAAGGCTTGGTGAAGCAGCGCCATTGTTCGCCAAGGGAGGTCACCCTGTCGAGTCGGCCCAATGCTATTCCAGTATCGGATTTTATCAGAAGGCCGGTGAACTGCTTGCCGAGGCCGGGGAATTCGACCAGGCGGCACCTTACCTGTTAAGAACTCTTCAGGAAAGGAGCAGCAGGCGTGATTCATCCCTTACGTTGGAAGAGGATGCCGTTTCAGGCAATATCGCGCGTCTTGCGGCAAAATGTTTTCTGGATACAGGTCAGAAGCTCAAGGCGGCCCAGTCCTTTGAAATGGGTGGACTTTATTCAGATGCAGGACACCTTTATGAAGAACTGGGTGAAAAAGGTAAAGCCTCAGAGCTTTATATAAGAGGCAAAGATACAACATCAGCAGCCAGGGTTCTCGAATCATCGGACCATCCGGACGAGGGTGCCCTCCAGGTTGCGGAAGCTCTGCTTGATGAAGGCAAGCCAATCAAAGCGGCTGAGCTTTTCGCCAGGTTGGGAGAGTGGAACAAAGCAGCCAAACTGTTCATTGAAAACGACCTGAAGGACCTGGCTGTTGAAGCTTATGCTCATCATGGAGATCTTAAATCAGCAGCTGACCTGCTAATTGAAATGGGAAAATCCGCCGAAGCCGCGTCCATGCTCATGGAGGCCGGCAAACCGGAGGATGCAGCTCGCATTTATGGGAAAATGGGCGAGAAGGAAAGTGAGCTTGAAGCTCTCATCAAAGCGGGCGCCCATTTCCAGGCGGCAAAACACCTCCTTGAGCTTGGGAAAAAGATGGAAGCCACGGAGGAACTTCAAAAGGTTGAACCAGACGATACCCATTTCAGTGAGGCCAACGTGCTCCTTGGAGGAATATTCTTCGAAAAGAAGCAGTGGCCCATTGCAATTGCAAGCTACCAGAAGGCCCTTTCCGAGGAGAATATCAGGCGGGACAATCTCGAATCTTTTTACCGTTACGCTTCATCGCTGAAGGAAGACGGACAGCTTCAGGGCGCCCTCTCCATACTCGAGAAGAGCCTCCTGGTGGATTATCATTACCGGGACGTCAAAGATCAGGTCCAGGCCATCAAAGGAGTTTTGAACGCATCATCACCTGGGCTGCATGCGCCGGTCCTGCCGTTATCCCCGGATGCAACGATAGTAGCCCAGAGCGGGAACCAGGCCAGGAAGTCAAACAGGTACCAGATCATTGAGGAACTGGGCCGTGGAGGGATGGGTGTGGTCTACAAGGCAGCCGACACCCTGCTGGATCGAATCGTCGCCTACAAAGTGCTCCCTCCGCATGTTCAAAAGGACAGGAAGATTCTGGACATGTTCCTCAGGGAGGCCCGGTCGGCGGCTCGCCTTTCACACCCTAACATCGTCACTATATTCGACGCTGATGAGGACCGCGGAGAATTTTTCATCATCATGGAGCTGGTGGAAGGTGAGTCACTGAAAGAGCTCCTCCTTCAACAGGGGAGATTCCCGGTTAAAACCGCCCTCGTCCTTGCCGCACAGGTTTTCAAGGCCCTGGCATATGCCCATGGAAGAGGGATCGTCCACAGGGATATAAAACCTGCAAACCTCCTTTGGGCAAAATCGGACAAGCAAGTCAAGATCACCGATTTCGGCCTGGCGAGGGTTATCGAGGAGGGGAGAAAGACACACACTCAGATGGCCGGGACGCCCTATTACATGGCTCCGGAACAGATCGTTGGAGGCATGGTGGGTCATCAGGCCGACCAGTACGCAATGGGGATTACACTCTATGAGTTTGTCACCGGTACCGTTCCCTTCAAGGAAGGGGACGTTCTCTACCACCACGTTCACACCCAGCCCCAGCCTCCGGGGACTCACAACCCGGACCTGTCTGAACCACTTTCAAACTTCATCATGAAATGTATCGCCAAGGAGTCGGACAAGCGCTTCCCCGATGTAGGCACAGCACTCCTTGAGCTCAAAGGCTTGCTCACTTAACTGCTCTAGACACGGGGACACGGTGACGCGGAGACGCGGGGTTTCAAAAGATCATATTCGCTTGACACGGGGATACTAGTAGGCGGGACGCGGAGAGAAAAAGGCAGTTTCTGGTGTCAAGGGTCTAGTGCAAAACCGACTGTCCTTGCGAGGCAGATGTCCAGGCCGACGCATTCTCGACTAACGGGATCGCTTCCTAAGAAAAGCTCCTTTCCGGTGTTTCCGTGTCTGGAATGACGTCCGCCTGAAGGAGATTTTGCGCGATCAGAACTTACCCCGTGTCACCGGGTCTCCGTGTCACCGTGTCTGCCCCTTAGCCGGCTGGATGCTTCGTACCCACGAGCTTGGCGTCGGCAAAATCGGTCCCTACGATGGTGGCCCCGGTCATATCGGCCCGTGAGAAATCGGCTCCTCCCACGTTTGCCCTGGATAAATCGGCGCCGTTGAGTTTGCTCCCGGAAAGGTCGGATCCGAGCAGATTACATCCTGACATTTTAGCCCCGGTAAGATCCCCACCCGAAATATGACATTTTTTAAGTTTGGCCTCCATCAAGTTGGCACTAACAAAGGATGCCCGGACGAAGGAAGATGATTCAGCCGTCGCGTAGGTCATCCTCGAATAGCTGAGATCGCACTCTGCAAAATTACCCACGTTCAGGATCGCCTGGGACATCTCTGCTCCCCTGAACACCGACTTTGTAAATACCCCACCTGACAGATCTGCCCCCGTCAGGTTGGAAAGAGCAAAATCGGCTCCGGATGAGCGGGTTCCTTTAAGGTTGGCTTTGATCATCGTCGCTTCTACAAACCCCGCCGAAAACAGGGCGGATTCCTCCAGGTTGATTCTGGTTAGAACGGCCTCTTTGAGATCGCTGCCCGACAGGTCAGATTTAGTTAGTACTGCCTTTGAGAAGTTGGACCTGATCATGGAAGCTCCTCTGAAGTTCGCCTCCTCAAGCCTGGCCTCCTCGAAATCAGCTTCGTTACAGTTGGTGTTTGGTGCCTGCAATTGTGCTCCAGAAACCCTGCGGACTTTCGCGCCTGTGAGACGGGCACCCGAAAGATCGCAGTTGCCTAGTTTGGAATCGTCCAGTACAGCTCCCGCAAGGTTCGATCCGGCTAACATGGCTCCCGTCATATCAACACCGGTCAGATGGCATTTTGACAGATCCGCGTCCTCGATGCGTGCACCGTTAAGGTTGGCGTAAGAAAGGTCGGCGCCGGCGAGATCAGCACCGTTCAAGTTTGCGTCGGTAAGGTCCGCGTATTGGAGATTGGCTCCTTTGAGCTGGATTCCGGTAAGATCCTGGCCCCTCAAAGATATCCGGACAAGGTTGGCCCCTGCCAGGCTCTCGCCTCGCTCTTTCTTATTCAGTACCTCTTCAGAAGTGTAATCGGCCAAGGATTCTCCAGTGAATGGTGAAAGGTGAAAAGTTGATGACTTCGCAAAATATCATCAATGCGCCCCTCCAAGGAAAGCGAAAACCACGCTTTTCGCTTTCCGAGGAGCAAAAAGCCGCGAATGGACTTTTTGCGACCCTATCAAAGAAGCGCCCAAATCAATGACCGGCATCGTAAGTCATTGATTTGTGAGGAAAGCGAAAATGACACTTTTCGCTTTTAAGTTGAGCAAAAAGCCACGAATGGACTTTTTGCGACCCTATCAATAGTTTACTGTTGACTTTGCATGGGCCATATTATGTGTGGCCCTAAACCTTGTCAACAAACTCCTCGTAGGCTAACATCTTTTTACATATTGGCAGTCATTTAAAAAGATGTTTGAAGAAAAAGTGTTCTTTATTTTTATTTTGAACTGGTAACATAACTAAAAAAATCGCTTGGGAGTCACTACTCAATTAACCGATCTGGATTTTCAACAAGCGGGCGGCCATTTATGGCCGACTGCCAGGAGATCGAGCATGGCCACACCGGATATCCTCATACCTTTTCCCTTCGGTTCTGTCGAACTGGAGGAAGTCGCGCCCAACCCTGCACTTTTCGATTCGATCCTGAAAGGGGAGGGAGAACTTCCCGATTTCGATTTCGGTTATTGTGTGACCACTGAAGAGGACATTGAGCAAAGGCGCTACCTTCTAATCTTTCAGCGCAAACCGTACGCGGCAGGCACCTTCACAGGCGCTCAGGACATTCAATCCACAACGATCAGGGAGTTCTTTGTTTATCTCGCTCAGCATCCCAAGGTCCACCTCTATTTTCTGAAGACGGATCCGGTCCTCATCAAGTCCATCCTGGTCCTGCAGGAATGTAACCCCGAAACGCAGGGATCCGCGGAATTCGTCCGCATCGAGAACCAGGTCGTTGACCTCATGGAGGGCCGAAAAGACGCTTTGGTCGCTCTTGTCCAGGATGGAAGGTTCAGCTTCGCTTTCGCCAAGAGAGGGAAGGTGGTAAAAGCATACTTTTACGACCAGATCGTTGAATCCTCGGGCGGACTCGAGTGGCTGGATCTTTTTCGGAAGATAGAGGCCTATCAGATCAGGGGGCAGCAGACACGCATCCGAATCTACGAGGATATGAACACCACACCCGCCTCCGATTACGTCGAGGGAGATGCCCACTTTCACGGCGGCGTTTACAAATACTTTACGAGGCCTCTCCCCGAACTCATCATACGTGACAAGGTCCGCACATTGAAACGGATCACGGTGAACCATTTCCCCTTCATAATAGGACGAAGCAACGAGGCCGACCTGATACTGGGAGATGCCGGGGCGTCACGTAAACACGCGGCTATAGAGGAAAACGAAGGGAGAATCAGCATCAGAGACCTCGACAGCCTTAATGGGATCTTTGTCAACGATCACTTCACTAAAGAGTTCGTTCTCCAGGACGGCGACAGGATAACCATAGGGAGCCACATAATTCAAGTAGTGCTCACACGATCCCCGGCAGAGGATGTCCCTCTTGTCTCTACTGACAGCCACGACCAGACCATGGCCATGGACCGTGAGGCCAGAGTCAGAATTACATGCCCCAACTGCGAAGCTTCAGGATTTATTGAGGCAAAACGTCTATACTCTAAGAAGAAAGTCCGTATTCGCTGTCCAAAGTGCAAACAGGCTATCGATCCCACGGTTTGAAGTAAGGCCGTATCTAGGTATCGAGGTGTTTGGACCGGAACGCAGTACACAGAACGCAGAAGAGGATCAAAACAAATCAACTACTTGCGCTGTAAGTCGTTGATTTGGGGGCCACGCCCGGAGTGCGTTGATGACTTTTTGCGAAGTCATCAATCTTGATAGGGTCGCAAAAAGTCCATTCGTGTCTTTTTGCTCCACTTAAAAGCGAAAAATGTCATTTTCGCTTTCCTTACAAATCAATGACTAACATTGCCCGTCATTGATTTGGGCGCCCCACCCGGGGCGCGTTGATGACTTTTTGCGAAGTCATCAATCTTGGATCTTGGATTTTGGATCAAAGTCCCTTACCAATCACGAATAACGAGTCACGAATCACGGTAATAATTATCGCCTAATTTGAGATTATCCCCATGTCGTTCGAAGGCATCCTCTACGATAAGAATCCCGATTCCAGCACCAAGTGTAAACTGTGTGCACATTACTGCACTATAAAGACAGGAAAAAAGGGAATTTGCCGTGTGCGTGAAAACCGCGATGGCACCCTGTATTCACTCATTTACGGCAAACTGGTCGCCCGTAACGTCGACCCCATCGAGAAGAAGCCCCTCTATCACTTCGAGCCCGGATCTCTTTCCTACTCCATAGCAACAGCAGGATGCAACATGTTCTGCGACCACTGCCAGAATTACCAACTCAGCCTCCAGGCGCCTCTGATAGATCCCATACCTGGTCACGTGTCAACACCAGAGGAGGTGGTGCGCGACGCGCTTAGCGCCAATTGTTCCTCCATCGCTTATACCTACACCGAACCGACTATCTTTATGGAGTTCGCGCGGGACTGCGCCCTTCATGCATCTGCAGAAGGGCTTACTAATGTGTTCGTCACCAACGGATACATGTCTGAAGAATCGGCCGTCCTCGCCGGTGGGTTTCTGGACGCTGCCAATGTGGACCTCAAAGCCGCCACAGAAGAACACTATCGCAAAATTTGCGGGGCCGGTCTGCAACCTGTTCTTGATACGATCAGAACCCTCCATGAGGCCGGCACATGGATCGAAGTTACGACCCTCGTGATCCCGGGCTATAACGACGACGACGCCTCACTGGAGTTCATGGCATCCTTCATAGCATCGGTGGATACCGCTATCCCGTGGCATCTATCCAGATTCTTTCCGATCTACAAACTTCTGGATGCGCCTCCGACTCCAGTATACATCCTCGAAAGAGCAGGTCGAATAGGGGAGGACGCAGGCTTGAAGTACGTCTATCTGGGGAATGTCTATGGTAAAAGCGCTGAAACGAAATGTTCCAGTTGCGGGAACGTCCTTATTCTGAGAGCAGGTTTTGGAGTAAAAGAGCTCAACATAAGCGAAGATAACAACTGCATGAACTGCGGGGAACCGTTTGATGGAGTGTTGGCGAAACGAAAAGAAACCGTTTGACACAGGGACACGGCGACGCGAAGACACGGGGAAAGATCTCGACTTGGCGACTGAGCGACTTGGCGAAAAGGCAAAACCTAAGGCGGATTTACAGGGATAAAGGGGATACAGGGGATAAGAGCAGGCAATAGGCAAGGGGCTATAAAGAGCAGGCTGTAAGCTGTAGGCGATAAATGCAGGGGAAATCAGGGTAGATCAACACCTTGGACGTTGGACGTTGGACTATCCTTACCCCATCCCCTTCATCCCTGTTAAATGACAATATTTGATGTTTGAAGTCGGAACGTAAAACCTGAAACCCGATGCGTGTGAGCGACGAGCATGAATTCCAATATTTCGATCCTTAAGAGCATGGTCCGCGCTCGCGGACTCAGCCTGGCCAGGATAAACCCCACGAAAGACCTCCTGCTGCCTCCGTCGGGGACCGAGGAAGACCTTGAGGCATACAGGAAAGTTCTTGACCATTACTCCGCGCGTCTCCTGCTCAAAGAGATCATCAAATCTGATAGCCACGAAGCCTGGCTCAAGGGACGCAGTTCCATTGAGCATTTCTGCGATCCCAGAGCCGTGGATGATTATCTTACTCGCCTCATGGACCTTGGGGTGATAACAGACTCAGGAGATGGGTTCCCAGTCCCTGCAAAGCCGATCAGGAGTTTCGGTCCGACTTATGAATGGTACACAGCAAAGGTTCTGGCCTCGGAATTCAATTGCGCCTCCGCGTGGGGCGTCACTTTCGAGGACCTTGGCTCTGGGGGCGACCACGACGTCATAGCCTCCTTATCTGGCCGTTTTCTCTATATTGAGGTCAAGACTTCACCCCCGGGCCGGATAGAGTCGCCTGAGATCGGGGGCTTTGTTCGCAGGCTCCTGGATATCGCTCCTGACATGGCCATATTTCACGACGATACTCATCTCAGGATGAAGGACAAGATCGTTCCTCTCATGGAGTCCACCATGGAAACAATATACGGCAAAAGGGGAGAGAGGGTGCATTTCAAGCGTCTGGAACGCGAGATTTTTCACCTTCATGGGGTTATTTACATCGTCAACAGCAAACCGGATTTGAGGCGCAACCTGGAGGTGGTGTTCCGGCACTATTTCCGTTCCGGGAACGCGGTGCTGGGAGCGATACCGTGAAAGGCAGCAGTCAGAATCCAGAATCCAGAAGTCAGTAGAAAACACGGTTCCTGTAAAGGCGATGTTTTCACCACTGAGCTCACTGAGGACACTGAGAAAACCAGAAATCAGAGGTAAAACCTGCCGTCATTCCATGCAGAGCCTAACAATAAGTCCCGTTCCTTACTCTTCCCCTCCCTTGAGGGGAGGGGATTGAGGGGAGGGTGAAATAAACGCGATGACCCGGAATCCAGCCTGAAACGATGTTAAACCAGTTCCTTTAAAAGCGATGAAAGCTAATTTACCACAGGGTACGCCCATCGACGCGCTTCGCTTGCTCAGCCCAGGCAGGGTTTCACCCGTCTTCGCTTTGGGACGTCGCCAGTGGCTTCCGTCGTCGTCCTTCGATTCAACTCAGTACTATGCCGTGACAAAATGCCCTCACAAGTCAACTACGACACGGCACGCAGGGTAATTCAAATTCTAACCCGGACACTCCAATCTATTGTTTTTAAACAGAATACTGCGCATACCTTGAGCGGATAGAGTACCGTTCGTTTCCCACGGCGAAGCTGAAAGCGTAGACGGGCCAGCCTTGCCTGCAATGCCGTAGTTCCCGAACCCGCCTGCCCTGAGCTTGTCGAAGGGAACCCGATTCCGCCTGTCCGCCGTAGCCTCTGGTCAGCCATAGCCTTGGCGAAGGCTGATGGCGAAGGAGGAAGCCCGACCCCGGCATACATCCAAGAAGCTCTTGACTCTGGCCAGCGCCCTGGGAGGAAACGGGGACCCGGACGCCGGCTGGAAGATGGCTTTTCCCGAAGCGATAAAAGAAAACGCGCCGCACATGCTCGGGACCATTGGCAAGATCGCGGAAGCCGTCACAGCCAAACAGGCGCGCAGCCGGAACCGGCTCCACAACATCGCCAGGTACCGGCAACAGGCATGCCGGCAACCGCGCAGGAGGTAGTACCGGCCGAGATCACAGTAGAGCCCGTCACAGAGACTGTTGCAGAACACCAGGGGGAGGATCCGCACGTGATCACTATATCAGCGACGATAGACAGAGTTATTAGGGGTTTTAAAACGGGTGAGGATCCGGAGCACGTCGCCGGGATTTTAGCCGACATGTTCCCCGATTACCTGGAAGAGATCCTGAAATATCCGGAGGAGGCATGTGTCGCTTATATAATGCAATACTCCGCAAGTGCCGGAGCTGGCGGCGGAAGGCGCTGAGGAGTACGTGAGAGCGATCCTGAGCAAACTGAGGGAGCTGCAGGGAGAGGAAATAGCGGTTGACACGGTAAACATCAACGAAGAAAATGACCTGGACGAACACATTGTAAGTTCCGACTAACCAGTCCAGGGAGGGGAAAATGGAATTTTGGGTACAATTAGGCCAACTCGGTGCATTTTTATTGGCTGCGGGAATGTTCATATTATCTATATTTGATCGTGCCGAAGCAAAGAAAACGGTTAAACGAGCTGACAAAGCTCTCGCTAAAGCGGAAATCGCACTAAAATTTGCGCGAAAGGGTCTTGAAACAGGGAGAGATTTAGCTAAATTATCGTCTGAACATATTGAATTATCAAGTGATCAACTAGATATTTCAAGTGGAATTTTTCAAACATCGAGTGAATTATTTAAAACCCAAAATCAACTTTCTAAAGCAGAAAAAGATTATTATTCAAACGTTATTACTAATAGCGAATGAATTTAAAATGATTAACAGCCCCAATGCTGAGCTAGTGTTTGATACAATATTAGGAAAGTCAAAAGAGTTGATGAATAATATCGAATGAATCACGCTGCCTTCGGAAGAGACGATTTGAGCCGTCTTCGCCTCCGTCGCCGACTTGTCATAACGTTAGGACTATGCGCCCCAAAAACTTGACATAAGATATA
>SDBV01014148.1_pt1 | contig 10075 bp, 7 predicted proteins | sample 2277081 | NCBI WGS metagenome assembly SDBV01 (sample SAMN10402039, study PRJNA504765) | marine sediment metagenome | isolation source: marine sediment core GS10_PC15, 223 cmbsf | place: Arctic Ocean: Southern Knipovich Ridge | collected 2010 | reverse complement strand
ATGGGCTTTAAAGCTAATTTTATACCAGTTCCTGCTATCTGATGAATACCCTCATAATAATATTCTTTGTCCGGAAAATATATATATCCGCTGTAATTTGTAGAGAAGCGTTTTACACCGAATATTTCATAAAAACCATCTCCGGATGCAAAAATATCATTTTCGCCAACAAAATACGTAAAAGAAAGAGGGGAATCAAATATATCTCTTATAGTAATACTGGCAGACTTGAATGTAAGGCCGCCAATAGTACCGGATTCTCTATTTAGAAAAGCATTTTCTAATTCTTCTGAATTAAATCCAAGAGCAAACCTTCCCCCGAATTTATAGCCGCCGTCTACAAGTAAATCCAGTTCACCTCTTGTAACAAGAGTTAATTCCTGATTTTGTAATAATCCTCTTGTATATAATTCGAGTGAAGGAACAGTTACATTTGCAGAAAAAGAAACTGCAGTAAATGAAATAAATAAAATAGAAATAGCTAATAATTTATTAGCTAAAAATCCATTAGATAGTATCTTTTTTATCATAACAAACCTCTTTATTTGATGAATGCTTAAATACATATAATCAATAATACAATATTTCGTTCAATTATTCACCTGTAAAAAATAGACTTTATTATAAAATTTATATCATAACTTAAATATATCAATAAAATAGCACATATAAATTATTATAATAGGCTTTAATTATCGGTAGTTGATGAGTTTTTAAAATAAATTGAAGAATATTTTTAATAATAATGAATAAAATAATAGATATAAAGCAACAATACAGTTTTACAATCATATATCGCATTATTAAAAACTTATGCTTGACTTTCGATTATTTATGTATAAAAATATTTCTATGAGCGATTATTTTGATCCGTCTAATACCGAGTTATTAAAGGATTTCTATTCGGAAGCAGAAATGCAGGTGAATATACTGGAACAGAATATTTTGTCGTTAGAAAATGATCCTTCAAATGCAGAAGCAATAGACGAAATATTCAGAGCAGCACATACTCTAAAGGGAGGTGCCGCGACAGTTGCAATGAATGAGCTTGCTGAATTTACCCATATATTAGAAGATGTTCTTGATGAAATACGAAGTAATAATATCGAAGTTGATGAAGAAGTAATAAACTGTTTATTAAAGGCAATAGATGTAATAAAAGAAATGCTCGATGAAAGAATACAGGGAAATATATTTTCCGGTAATATTTCAGATTTGAAAGAAACACTTGGGCAGTATTTACCAAAAAACAGTAAACATCAGGATAAAATCAAAAAACAAAAATTAGAACCGACTTTAATATTAGAGGAGAATACCGATAAAAAAAGAACTAAAGATAAACTTGAGCTTTCTGAATATGATATTTTAGAACTTCGTGATATTGCTGGAAAGAGCGGAAAACTTATAAAGGTTACGGTAGATTTTAATGAAGATAATCTGATGAATACAGTAGGTGGAATTCAAGTTTATGCTGTTGTTAAAAACTTTGGGAAAATATTAAAAACTGCGCCGGAATTTGAACTTTTATACGAAGATAATTTCTTTCCTGTTGTAGATTACTATATCGCTTCCGAAGCAGAATTAAAAAAAATAGAACAAAATTGTTTTATTCCTGAGGTTACTACTAAAATACAAGTTACAGAAATTTCTGAGAATGTAGAAAATGAACCTGCAAAACAAAAGAAAACAAAGCAAATAAAAAAGTCAAAAAAAGAAGAAAAAACTACAGAGATTGCTAAAGAAGATAATGAAGAAGAAGCAGCTGCAGCAAAAAAACAGAAAAAAATGCCTGATACCAAAGTTAGTCAGAAAAAAACGGCAGGTTCTGTCTTACGTGTAGACAGCAAAAGAATAGATGACTTATTAAACCTGATTACAGAAACTGTAATAAATAAAGCAACATTAAACCAGATAAATAGTTTATTCACAGAATTGTTATTTGAATATCAGGAATCAAATGATTCATATAAAGAAGATATTCAGAAATATTTTGAAAATGTTCCTGAATATTTAAGTAAATACAAAAATGGCGATTCTTTAAAAGATGTACAAAAGAGTATGATGACTGAATTAAACATTTTAAGTGGAAGGTATGATAAATTTACAACAAGCCTTAAAACTATTATCAATATATTTAAAGATACTTCTCAAAATTTCTCCAGAATATCAAGTGAACTTCAATCCGGAGTTATGCAGATAAGAATGGTTTGCATCTCTCAAATATTTGCGAGATTTCCAAGATTGGTCAGGGACTTATCCAGACAGTTAAACAAAAATGTTAAACTTCATATCGAAGGTGAAGATACGGAATTAGATAAATCCGTAATTGAAGATCTTTTAGATCCTTTAATCCATTGTGTAAGAAATTCATTAGATCATGGTATTGAAGCTCCTGAACAAAGAACTAAAGCCGGAAAAACGCCGGAAGGTAATATCTTTCTTAAAGCATCAAACGAAGGAAATATGATAATTATTGAAATTTCTGATGATGGAAAGGGAATAGACATCGAAGTTGTCAGGAAAAAAGCAATTGATAAAGGACTAATACACGAAAGTAAAAACTTATCTGATGTAGAGGCTTTTAACCTTATTTTTGAACCAGGCTTTTCTACTGCTTCCAGAGTAACAAATGTTTCCGGCCGCGGAGTTGGACTTGATGTTGTAAAGAAACAAATTCTAAAGTTAAATGGAAATGTTAATGTATGGTCTGAAAAGGGAGAAGGCACTAAGCTTACTATAAAACTTCCTCTTACACTGGCTATAATTCAAGGTTTATTAGTAAGGGTTGGTGATGAAGTATATGCCATTCCAATATCATCTGTTATTGAGAGTTTAAGAGTTAAACAAGCAGAAATACAGGTTATTGATAATTATGAAGTGTTTAATTTACGTGATGAAGTTCTATCTTTAATAAGATTAAATAGATTATTTAAAATAGAAACAAATAAAGAACAGAAGTATAGCTTTATTGTTGTTGTAGGCAGCAGTGACAAAATGGTTGGAATATTAGTGGATTCTTTAATAGGTGAAGAAGATGTTGTTATAAAACCTTTAAAAGACAGATTTACAAATACTCCCGGCATTGCCGGAGCCACAATACTTGGCGATGGAACAATTGCTCTTATTATTGATGTTAATCAGTTACTTGATTTTGGATTGAAAATTGAAAATGCAAAACGAAAGAGTAGAGAAATAAACGTTTAAAAAACAATTCAGGGAGGAATGTATCGTTTATGAATATTACTAATCAAGAAATCTTAGAGAACAAACAGAGTGAAACAAATCAAAAGGTTACGACAATAGATTTCAAAATGGTCACATTCAGCTTGAGTGGAAAGGAATATGCAATTGATATTATGAAAGTAAAGGAGATTGCAAAAGCAAATAAATTTACATTTATACCAAATGCTGCTAATTATATTAGAGGCGTGTATAATCTTAGAGGTGAGATAATTCCAATAATTGATTTAAGAAAAATGTTTGGAATTAAGCTTGAGAATTTAGGGGAAACAAAGAAAGAAAATGTAATTTTACTCCGATTAGAGGACAATATTATTGGAGTAATTGTAGATGTAATTAATAAAGTTGTTGGTATTGATTCCAGTATTATCCAGCCCCCTCATCCACTTTTTAATGATATAAATGTAAAATATATGAGTGGTGTTATTGAACATATGGATAAACTTTATATTTTGCTTGATGTTGAGCGTATGCTCGGTAAAGAGGAAAGGGATATTTCTATTACTGGAATGATGGAAAAAGTAGAAAAATTTAAAGAACAAAGTTCAGCCGCCAATCAAAGTAAAAATGGAATGGAAATTAATTTTATTATTGAGACATTAGAAACATTTAGCCATTTTATTGTTTCAGATCTTAACAGAAGCTGGATAACTAAACGATATAAAACATGGAAGAAAATCAGAAAAGAACTTGGAATTAATCCGCAGCTTTCCAACAGAGAAGATTCCGAAGAATTTTTACAGACATTTTATTCATCATGTACAGGGAGACTATGGACTCGTAAGTATTCGGATGAAGTATCAAGTATATTACCCGAATTTAATTCTAATGTAATTACAGTATGGAATCCTGGATGCGGTAAAGGATATGAAACTTATTCATTTGCATGTTTATTAAAAGAGAAATATGCCAAATCAAATATAAAAATATGGGCAAATGATAATGATCTGCTAAACATTTCGCTTGCTCCCAATATTGTAGTATCAGAATCTGAAACTATTAAAAAGTATATTGAGCTTGGTTTTATTGTAGAAGGAAAGAATGGTTATCAGTATTCGAAAGTTATAAAGGACAGTATTATCTTTGAATACCACGATATTCTGCATAATAATCAATATCCCCCTGTTGACATGATTATATCAAGAGATCTAATATCCTTTTTAAGCTTAGAAAATCAATTAAAATTATTAAATGATTTTAAAGAAAAATTAAAAGATAATGGCATTCTAATCCCCGGTAAGAATGAAATTGTCAATATGGATGGATTTATTAAAATATCTGAAGGAGATGTTCTTGCTTTCCGAAAGGAAAACTCTTAAAATGAAGATAAGGAGATATACTTATGAGGGTTGAATACATTAATCCGTTTGTAGAGGCTGCATTTAATATTTTAAAAGAAGTTCTTGGAGTAGAATTAGAACGTGGCGAATTATTTTTAAAATCCACTACACAGCCTATTCTTGGAGTTACTGCAATTGTGGGACTTGCAGGTGACGTAGAAGGAAGGGTATTATTTGATATGTCAGAAAAAACTGCGATTGCAATTGCATCTGCTATGAACATGGAAGAACTTAGTAGTTTTGATGAATTAGGTAAGGCCACTATTACAGAGTTGGCTAATATGATAACTGGTCAGGCAGTAACAAAACTTCATGATCTAGGTTTTAAATTTGATTTAACTCCTCCTGCAATAATAACAGGAGAAAAGATGGAAGTAACCGATAGTGATGTAGAGGCATTAATTGTACCTGTTACTATGCCGCAGGGTAAGCTAGAAATAAATGTTGCTGTTAGAGAAAGAAATTAGGGAGGTAAAATATGAGAACAAAAGCTGATTTTCCTAATATTAATGAAAGAAAACCTGCTGGGCAAAAAGATGACGGATCTGCTTTCAGAGTTCTAGTTGTTGATGATTCAATTTTCGTTACAAAACAAATAGGTCAGATATTAAGTTCTGAAGGTTTTGATATAGCTGGAACAGCCGGTGACGGTCTTGACGGACTGGAAAAATATAAAGAATTATATCCAAATGTAGATCTTGTTACTATGGATATTACAATGCCTAAAATGGACGGCGTAACGGCATTAGAAAAGATAATTGAGTTTGATAAAAATGCAAATATTATAATGATAAGTGCTCTTGGTAAGCAGGATCTTGTAAAAAAATCTTTATTATTAGGTGCAAAAAATTACATTGTTAAACCTTTAGATAGAAAAAAAGTACTTGAACGAGTGCTTATGATACTAAAAGGCAACACTGGAGATTTAACATAAAAAAAATACAAAAAAAGAAATAAATAAAAATACGGGCGACTAGCTCAGTTGGTTAGAGCACTAGCTCGACATGCTAGGGGTCACAGGTTCGAGTCCCGTGTCGCCCATTTTTATAATGTAATAATTGCTTGTATTATAAAGAATTACATAGAAGACCTCAGATTGAGGGCTTCTATTATTGTTTAAATCCTCTATACTTACACCAAAATATACACCAAAATAAAAATATGGAAAAGAATTTCGCTTTATTTAAACGTAAAGGGCAGAAAATTTGGTATTTTTATCATTATAAAGGAAATATAAGAATTTCTAAATCTACTGGAAAAAAACTTAAATGGGAAGCCAAACAATTTGCAGAAGAATTTTTAAAACAAAATGATACTTCTGATATTAGTCTTATAGAATTTGCAGAAGAATTTTTTCTCTTTGATAAATGTAAATGGATCGATAGGCAACATAAAAAAGGAAAATCTTTTTCAGCACCTGTTGCAAAAAGTAGAAGAAGTCATCTAATCAATTATATTTTTCCAAAATTTGGTAATTATCAAATAACAGAAATAAATCCAAATGAAATTGAAGACTGGTTGCTTAATGAATTAGAATTAGCAAATCAAACAAAGAACCATATTTTATATTCTTTGAATATAATCCTAAAAGAAGCAAAACGAGATAAAATTATACAATCAAATCCTATTGACGATGTAGACCCTTTAGCTCCTAATTTTAAAAAAAGAGATATATTAACACTTGAAGAATTGAAAATCCTTTTCCCTAAAAGTGAAAAGGATTTATTAAAATTATGGAAAACGCCCAAATGGGTTGCACTTTTTTTTGTCTTGGCATCAACTGGAATACGTTGTGGCGAAGTGCGTGCTTTGCAATGGAAACATATTGCCTGGGATTTATCAGGTTTATTTTTAGAGTTAGCAGTGAAATCGGATGGGTCTATTTCATTACCGAAGGCAAACGAGATAAGAGTTATTCTACTACCTTCACGAACAATTGATATTTTAAAATGGTGGTATTCTGATACAGTATTCAAAAATCAAAATGATTTGATTTTTCCTGGTCAGAATTCTAAAAAGCCTTTAAATAGAAGGGGAATTTTAAGGCACTTCAAAAAAGTAATTAATATTGCCAAATTAAAAATTGAAAACAGAAATATTGTTGTCCATAGTTTTAGACATACATATAATACTCATATGAGAAAGATTCTTCCAGAAGAAATACTTCGTGAATTTACAGGTCATCGTTCCGAAAAAATGACAGATAGATATGACCATCCAATTCTTGAAGATCGTTTGGAAAAATTACAATCGGTAAAAAAACTCATTGAAAGGGTTTGGGAATAATTATTTATATTGAGGATATTGAAAATTTAAAGGAGCAAACTGATATTGTTTATGGGTCTTTTTTATTCAAATGGGTATTCATATATATTAACCAAAATCAGGAAGCAATCAACTCTTAAAAAAATTGTTTAATGCTAAAACGACCTAGTTATTTACAACCATTTTTTCCTGCTTATTAATAGCCTTTTCAAGCAATCCTTCTAAATGAGAAATAAAAATCCTGATGTCATGTGGTGATTGTAATGTATTTAATCTTATTTCCAGCTTCTGGATCAAGTTAGTAAATTTATTAAATTCCTTCTCTCGTTCTGATTTATTATTCAAAATATCAATAAATTGAGTTGCAAACTATTTGAAGTAGATTATTCACTAAATAATATTATTATAATAAATAAAGAAATACTTAAAAAGCGTATTTTTGATATTATTGAAATACCCAGGAATTATCAATATATGTTTACCATGATAGAAAACGCAATGGTTTTTCCAAATGGTGAAACAATTGATTTATCAGAGTTAAGAATAACGAATCAAAAAGAAATTTTGAATGTAGCTAGTTTAAATCCTAATATTAATATCGATGAAAAACTAGAAGAAAAAATTAAAAAATCAATTAGTAAACAGTTGGATCCCAGGGAAAAAGCTAAATCAAAAATGGATGCTCTTGCTGTAAAAGGTGAAGAAAGTAACACAATAATGAAATTTATTGAAAGAAGCCTTGAAGGTAAATTGAAGTTCAAAGATTATACTAGAAAAAAGGATAATAATATTGAATGGGGCGATGTTAAAACCTGCTTAATAATACGCTCAGGAACTGCATATCCTGATTTACTTTGTATTTTTAAAGAAGATGCTGAGTCAATTCAAAAACAAGGAGAAAATTCAATATCAGAGTTTTGTGAATTTATTATTAATAATTATTATAGGTTTAAGCATTTGATTTTTGCTGTAGAAGCTGAGTTTAATTTAACATCTTTTAAAAGTCATGATGTTAGTTTAAACAAAGTACTTCAAAGTAAATATATTTTTTGTGAGTATACAAATGACTCTTTTTATAATTCTAAGTATAATGTTGAAATACCAGTAATTTGTATTAAGGATTTATACTAGTGAATTTTGAAGATCCGTATTTAACTAAACAAATAATTGCCTATATTGGTAATAAAAGAAAACTATTAAATTTAATATATAAAGCAATTAATTCTATTTATCATGAAATTCCTGAAGGATTGAAATTTCTTGATTTGTTCTCAGGAAGTGGAATTGTTTCAAGATTTGCGAAATATCTTAACTTTGAAGTATTTTCTAATGATTGGGAAGAATATTCTTATATAATAAATAATGCTTATTTAAGAATTAATCGTAAGGATATTAATAAATTATTTGGTTCAATTAATGAGTTTGAAAAACTCCTTGAGGATCTAAATAATCTTGAAGATCCTCCACTTACAAAACAATATATTGCAAAATATTATGCCCCTACTTCATTTGATATAGATGAAGCTGATTTCAGAAAAGAAAGACTTTTTTATACAAGATATAATGCTCTGACAATTGATAAAATTCGTAATAAAATTAATGAACTCTTTCCTGCTGCTGATAAAACTGAAAAGAATATAAAAAAAAGGCATCTGCTAATAAGTCTTTTAATTTATGAAGCAGCAACGCATACTAATACATCTGGTGTTTTTAAAGCTTGTCACAAGGGATTTGGTGGACATAATAAGGATGCTTTAACTCGGATATTATCACCAATTAGATTAAGAAAACCAGTTCTTATAGATTCTAAATATAAATGTCATGTATATAAAGAAGATGCTAATGCTTTAATGAAAAATGAAGAGCTTAGCAATATTGATATTGTTTATTTAGATCCTCCCTATAACCAACATCAATATGGTAGTAATTATCATATGCTGAATACTGTAGCTCTCTGGGATAAAATACCTGCCCCGCTAAGTTTGAATGATAAAGGAAGATTGAAAGAAAAGGCAGCAATTCGTAAAGATTGGGTGAAGACACGTTCAAAATATTGCTATAAGGATGAAGCTGCAGAAACATTTAAAGAGTTAATGGCTAATATTAAGGCTAAATACATTCTAATTAGTTATAGTACAGATGGAATTATTCCATTTGAAAACATGAAGGAAATATGTTCATCAAAGGGAAGATTATCTATTGAAACAAATGAATATACAAAATATAGAGGGGGTAAACAAAGTAATAACCGTTTAAATACAAATATAGAATTTATTTTAATCATAGATACCCAAAAAAAATCAACATCTGTATCTCTAAAAAAGATTGATGAAGTGATTAAGAGAAAAGCTACCAGTTTATTATTTAAGAAAAGATATTCAGAGAAAAAATTAAAACAAGAATTTCAATTATTTGAACAAGAGGGAGTTCTTGAAACAACACTAAATGGGATGGTATTAAGAATTTATTCTAATGATTTTTTTGAATTGCTTTTACCGGAAAATATAATGAAATTTGATTTGAAAGATTTGGATATTTTAAATACAAAATTATCTAATTGTGTTTGCTCTAATAAAGAAGAAGAAATCAATGAAATATTAAATAAAATTGATGGAAATTCAAAAATAAACTATTATTTTATTAAATTACTTCCAGATACTTTAAAGAAGATTGCTCATAAGAAGAATAAAGATAAGTACTATTATTGGTTAGGTAAAATTAAAAGTATTAAAAAGCGCCATGAAGAACTTTATTTAATTATTGGTGATAAAATAACTGCAATAGAAGAATTAGCAGAAAAGAGATTTAAAAACTGATAATTAGTATATTAAAAAGTGAATTGTTCCAATCTGAATTAATTTTGTTTTTTTTGTCACCCCTAAATAACCCTATTCATCCTCTCTGCCAACTCCACAATATCATCTTTCCTTGCAATCTGATTTACCCATTCTGAAGGGATACTTTCTAATCCATAATATATTCCTGCTAATCCTCCAGTAACAGCCCCAGTAGTATCAGTATCTTCTCCAAGATTAACTGCTTTTAGAACTGTCTCCTCAAAGGAATTACTTGTTAAAATACACCATAAAGATGCTTCCAATGTATGAACAACATATCCAGAAGATTTTATAGTTTCTTCCTTTAATTCTGAAATATCATCCTGCAATATTCTTGAGAAATGTTTTAGTTCATTTGCACCTGCAAAATACTTCATAATTGGTTTTTTCATA
>SDBV01014147.1_pt1 | contig 10076 bp, 16 predicted proteins | sample 2277081 | NCBI WGS metagenome assembly SDBV01 (sample SAMN10402039, study PRJNA504765) | marine sediment metagenome | isolation source: marine sediment core GS10_PC15, 223 cmbsf | place: Arctic Ocean: Southern Knipovich Ridge | collected 2010 | reverse complement strand
TCGTCTCATATACGGATAGATCCTCTCGGTGAATCGTGCGATATATTCTTCTGCCTTGTCTTCGTCGAACATTTCCAGTTTATCTTCAGCTATTTTGACGATGCAGGTCTGTCTATCTCCCTTGTAGACCTCATCAACGGGAAGCCCTCTCCCCCATGGGATCCTAGTCTTTATCCATGCGAGTGGAGCATTGCATTCTAAGAATCTTTTAAAGATCTGAACATTCGCCAGAATATCACCGAAAATGATCAGGGCATCATCACCCAGATCTTTTACTCCGCATCTCAGAGATTCTACGGGGTCTTCGTCCCATTCTGGATTATAAACCAGTTCCAGGCCCAGCTTTCTGTCGCGATTAAATTCTTCGATTCCCTTCACGCCATAACCCGTGACCAATCGGATTTCTTCAAACCCGGCTTCCCTTAACTGACGGACAAGCCTTTCGAGTAAAACCTCACCATTGACATGGTAGAGAACCTTCTGTTTTGAATTGTCCGGAAACGTTGGATTAGGCCTTCCCGCAGCCAGAATTACTGCTTTCATTCCATACTTCCCTTATAGACATCTGTTTTAAACTATCCGTCCTTTATTTTGATCAATGTCCGACCATCCCCAACACCAGAACCATGCTTACCGATGTAAGGATGAGCCGGAGCGGAATTGCCGGATGTCCTGTAGCAAATTCATGAGGGCGGAATGCGATGGACGCAGCCTCATGATCGCCGCCGATGGCTCTTGGTATTGGAACGAGATCCTCCGAAGGAAGCGAAGAAAGAAGCGATCTAAGGGAGTGTACATAACCGTCGACCCCGGCGATCTTCCTCCAGGAGTTAAGTTTGTGGGAGCCAGGGGAAGGACATCCTCACCATTCATCAATAATAATGGTCCGGACGGAGCGAGTTGAACGCTCATTCTAGGGGCTACAACCCTAGAGTCTAGCCGTTGACGTACATCCGGGTGTATAGTGCACTATACAACTACTGATAAGCAAGGTGGGCAGGTCAGACTGACTTCCTCCCCTGTTCAAGCATTTTAAGAATTGCTCTCGAGATCAACCCCTCCACTTCAGGGGGTAGCTTCACAAACTCGACGAGTCGACCTCCTCGATATTTGAAGTATGTGCCATCAGGGCACGGAGTCGTTCGATTGCAGGGGTACAGGTGGCATTTACCACAGCTTAACTCTCACACTCTCCTAGAATCGCCATAAAATAAGCGTCATTCCTCGGATTCCTCTCCAGCTGTGGCCCCCCGTTGACCCTACAGGTGGCGAAGAGGTTGACCCCATTCGCTTCAGGCCTCCGCAGCAGGATCGTTGGTCGACTCACACTCCATCTATACATTTCGGCATCGGCGTAGATTTGACTGTACACCTTGTCATTGTAGAGGTAGGGGATCCGCGCTTGGTTATCCGACATCTGGGGATGTTCCTTCCGGAGCCCTTTCACCCAGCCTTTGAGGTTGAAGGGACGGATGAACAGCCACATGGTCGGCTCTAGGCCCGGTTTCAGCCTCAGCAGGAACATCTCATCATTATGGCCTCGGGTTAGGTTGTAGTTGCTGACGTCGATCCCGGCGGGGAACTCCTTCACCTTGGGGGGGCACCAGTCCTTATCGAGGTAGTTCTGGCAGCCATTCGGGTGATTCGGATACTCCAAAAAGCACCAGTTTCGAACCGTTAGCCCGTAGCTGATGGTGGATATGGGCAGCCGCATCGCCTGCCCTATCATCTCTTCGACTTTCATGTTGACACAGGATTCTGTATGACTTTCGGTTCTCCGTTGCTCTGCTCCACCGTTATCAGGTTCACCTCCTCCTCCTCTCCATACCCATGGTGGGTTACTAGGAGCACCTGGTTGATCTCCCTCCCGCTTCGGATGATGTACTCCAAAAGCTGGGGGATGTTCTCGGAGTCGACGGCATCGGTGGGCTCGTCGAGGATGAGCAAGTATGGGAAGCCCATTACTTTGAGCAGGGCGAGCCGTTCGGCGAGGGCGAAGAGGCTTTCATGTCCTCCTCCCACTCTCCATGCGGGGAGAGCGCGGTTACCTCCAAAGGGGAAGACCTCGAGGGTGTAGCGTTCTCTATCTATATGGCATGAGGAGTAAGCCTGTTGATCGGTCAGTCTTTTGAAATAGTTGTAGGTTTGATACTCGAGCTGGGCGAGTGTTCGTTCCCGTAGCTGCTGCTCATACTCCACACACCGACTCTGGATTGCCTCCAGGGCAAGAAGCTTTTGCTCGTATTCTAGGATCTCACGGAGAAAGACTGAAGTTTCCTTGAGAGTGTCCTGGTTGTTTTTCAGTGATGTCTCATATAGATCCTTCCTATTTTCCTCATCCCTGATCCTGGCTTGTCGAGATCTCATCTCGCCCTGTAGCTCAGAAGCCACACTCTGGGCCTTCAAATGTTCTGCCGCCATCTCTTCGAGCGCAGCGGGCAGTGAAGTAAATATCAATGATAACTTGGTGGTGATCTCATCGGAGATCTCTTTCAAGCCCTCCTTAAGTTCAGAACGCACCTCAGTGATCTGTGAATCTACCTTTCCCAGCGTCTTTTCAATATCTGCTATCCATTGACGTTTTTGTTCGAGTTCCTTCCTTTTTCCATCCACTTCTATCTGTGAGCTCCGTGCTCCCTCAATGGCGCTACGGACGAGGCTCATGCTCTGATCCACGTTCCCAAGATGAATCTTCTCCTCTACCAACTTCTTCTTCCATGAGCGAAGATCATCCTCCAAAAGCTTCTGATCGATCTCTTGGCCACACTTGGGGCATATCGCAACCCCCTCCTCCTGAAGTTGGGCATGCTCTTTGATCTGATGTTCCAACTGTGAAATTAGCCCACCCCGCGCGCGCGCATCCGCCTCGTATCCCATATATGCAGTCCGATTTTTTGCCTCAGTTGCTTCCGCGGCTGCCTTATCTCTGAGGAGTTGACTAAGTGGTGTACTTGAGGCTAGACCTTCCATGGCTTTTTCAAGATCTTCCTGTCTCCCCTTCTCAATCCCTTTTAAGCTTTTAATTGTGTCCTGAAGCCCATCCAGCACCTTCAGCCGGTCCTTGAATCCCAGCAAAAAGGTGACCCGGGCTTGGGCTTTATTGAGCAGGTTTTTCTTCTCCTCAAGGCCCATTTTTAATTCATCAAGCTTCGCCTCGACTTCCTGTAGCCTCTTCTCCTCAATGACCACGGACTCTGCGGCGTTCTTAACTCGCTCCTGAAAGGCGCCCTTCTCCCTGATCCGGCCTCGAGACTCAAGCCCCTTTTTTGCTTCTCGAAGCTGCTCCCTGATCTCGGTGGGGGTTGTAAGCCCCAGAATGGCATCCATTCTCCCCTTCGACGGGTTGAGGATCTCTATAAACTCCTTCTGCCTCGCGTAGACTATGTTGAGGAAGGCGTTTCGGTTGATGCCGGTCAGCTCCCTGAGTCGGGCTTGAATCTCCTTTTCCCGTGCGATGGCCGCATCTTCACCCTCCACCTTCATCCAGGAAGTAGATGTTCTGTAGCCTCCTGATCTGATCAGCCCCCCCTCCCGGTGGATCGTAATACCCTGGCCAGTGTAGGGGCTTCTCAGCTTCACTGTGACGCTCAGGTCACTCCCGCCGAGAGACACTAACATCTGCTTCTTCTTCACCCGCGGAACATCACCAAAAAGCCCGAAGAGTATCGCTTCGAGTATCGTAGTTTTTCCAGAGGCGTTGCGCCCCGAGATCTTATTCACACCAGGAGTGAAGTAGATTGTTTGCTGGCGCCGGAAGGACTTGAATCCGCTAAGAGTGAGTTCTTCTATCAAATTTCTGGCCTCCTGAACCGCCGCCCCTCGAATCGACTAACCCACTCATCTACGAAGGGCACTCTCTGTGATGACGTCAGTAAGCCTGTCTGCTCGCTGGCGGCTTCTTCCAGCGTCTCCTGGGCTTTCACATACATCTCCCCGATGTCCTCCGCAAAATCCTCGAAACCTGAGAAGAAGCGGGTTATGACTTCCTGCAGGTTCTCAGGATCTGAGCCATTCGGTGTGACGATTGCGATGGGCATTTCCACCCCGAGGGTGTCGACGTCTAGCCAGAGGAATCGAGGATCCATCTTCACTATCTCGTCAACCTTGGTTTGGTCGATCTCGGTAACAAAGCCCTTTCGTAAGCTTCCTCTCACTCGGACTCTCAGATAACCGGATTTATCGGCTGCTGCAAGCTCGGCGCTAAACAATTCCACCTTCTCCAAGATCTGTTCACTATACCAGGCGGTGGTCTGCCGTCTTTCAGAGTCGATGTTGACCTGCCTCATAATATGCAGGGGTTCGATTGATCTCCAGGTGAACTTGGGTTCTTCTCCATGCTCAATTATGTAGAGTCCCTTCTCAGGGTTCTCGGCAAAATCATATTTCTCAAGGCTACCAGGTGTGAGGACCCAGCCCCCGTTGGGGAGTCGTTTGGCCCCACAGTTGAGATGATAGTGCCCGCTGAAGACATAGGCGGGATCCGCTTCAGCTAGGCGGTCGAGAGTGAGGCTGCTGCTGTAGGGTGGCACCTTGTTGTAGCCCGCGACGAAGCCGTGAAACATGAATATCTTGAGTCCACTAGCCTCTTTGAGAGCTTGCTCCGCCAGCCTGGCGTATGCCGCTTCAACCCTGTCGTAATAGTTGAGGCCTACGACTGTCAGATTGTCATCCACATAGGGCACTGAATCCTCCTCGAAGACATGGAGATATTCGGCGAGAGGATGCTTAAGATAGTCAAGTGTGTCGCTTTGAGGACGGCCATCATGGTTACCCCGTATTAGAAAGAGCTTCACCGATTTATCCCAGATGCTACGCGTCCCATCGACAATCCGATAAAGCTCATCATGCGCGAATTGAACAAGCTCGGGTTTGAGGGTGCGCCGCTCAAAAAGATCACCGCACAGAAAAACATAGTCACATCCCTCCTCAACGATGATGTCCACTGCCTTGGAGAACCCATTTTTGAAGGCGAGACGTCGGTGCTCGGCTACGGCGAGCGGCATCCTTCGGCCGATATGCGCATCAGCGAGAACTGCGAACTTCATACTATTTTCACCCCTCTAGGTAATATTTTAAGGTATGGAGCGTAGTCTACACTTGAAAATGGTGATGATTTTTGCCCATCCAAAAGTCCGAGCCTACCTGCTAGAGCATGGCTTAGTCTACACATTCAGGAAAAACCATAAGAAGACGCCGGATGGAATCCGCCCCCAAATCGGGAAGGATTGGGCTACTGATAGAAGAACGGGTAACAAAATAGCGGACATAAACATTACGCCGATGGAGTCTGTAAATGGGATAAATATGGCACAAGTCCTGATCAAATATGTTCTAGAGAGCGGTTTCCATCCTGGCTATGGGCCAGTTGACATAAGCGAATGGGCTGCTGCCATCAACTCCCTGAACCCAGACAAACCAACCCACGGATGGATCTACAAAGTAGAACTTCGGGAGACTTCATGATGACGAAGAATAAATTTGCTCATCCGCCATATCTCCCCGAGTTCAAGAAGGAGGATGCGCTACGGCTTCGTAAGATCCTCCACATCATCTCCAGGACCTGCTGTAGGTTCAAGATCCCTGAGGGCGTCATCGACGACATAGATGATTTGCTTGAGCGCCCCTCTAAGATCCGTGAATGTGATCTCCACATGTTGAAGACCGTTGTTGATGCGATCAACATGGTTGCGGAGGGCTTCGCGATGAGGGGTTTGACGAAGGAGCAGCTCGAGTACCTGTTCCGGAAGTATGTCCGGGAGGTTCATGATGAGCATCTCTATGATGCGGAGAGGCAATTAGCATGGTATACCGGCTTCGGCATGACCCTCAGCGGAGATGTCTATGAGATAGATCGAAGCGACGGCGCCTACGCCTTCTGGCGGGATATGCCATATGCTAAGATCACTGAGGAAGAGTACAGGGAGCTAATTGGAGTAGAAAAAGAGGAGGACGAATGATGACTGAGGTAACATTTGCAGAGATGACATTCCCGGAGACACTGGAGTGGAGCAGAGAGCAGGACATGTCCAAAGAGGAGCTTGACGAGAGAGCAGTCAAAGCCTGCCGTCAGTATTGTAAGATCTTTGGTAGATGTGCAAATGTCGCGGCTAAGGATTGGTGTGATAACGCGTGTGTATCTGCAATCACTTCGTGGAAAGAGGAACAGGAGGCTTCATGATGGTGGGGGAGATAGTGAAAACCGACGACCCGAGCACATGCCCTAGATGTGGGTCCACCGACGTGGCCTGGTGCGGAGGGGATTCAGATGGGTCCAACTACTATCACATGTACCTCTGCGAGAGTTGTGGTCGTAAGGGGGGTGCGATCCAAGTGTTCCTTGTGCCCTGTAGTAAAGAAGAATATGGCGATGACCCGCTTGCTCCGCCTCGAGATCCCTATGCTGTTCTATCCATGGCCTATAAGCCGATGAAAATCGACGAGAACGCCAAGGAGGCTTCCTGATGACGAGGGCGGCCGAGGAGATTATACTGAGACGTTTAAAGACAGATGAAATTATACAAAAACTGAGACCTTTGGAAATGGTAAAAATAGAGGTGAACTTCGACGAATATCATTGTACTAAATGTGAGAAAAAATCCTTCAATGTTCTCTATGACCCATACAGGTATATCTGCAAGAATTGCGGATTTTCCATGTCGGATGATGATCTGAGAAACTCGATGCAAGAGGAGGCTTCATGATGGAACCGCTATCATACGACCCCTTCGGGAAGATAGGCCCCGATGAATCGATGCGCCTAGACGAGAATAGCTTTCTTGATCGGGTTGTGGATTTCAAGCATAAGATCGTCGTCGTCAATGAGACGGGTAGGCTTCTTCAGTTCTATGGGACGGCGGAGGGGGCTCACGGATTTGAAGATCTGTGCGATCACCAGAACCTTAAGGGCTGGGTTAAATGCAGCGAGGTTATCATCCGAATAAGGGAATGGCCGATGCCTAAGAGGCCGTTTTGGAGAAGATTCCTCGATTTATTTAAGGAGACTTCCTGATGAGATGTGATGAGAACTGTGGGGAATGTAGAACTAGAATAAATACGATGTGTCCTAGCGAACTGAATGATCTGGTATTCCGATGGGAGTTGGAAGATCATCAGCAGATGGAGGCTTCCTGATGACATCAAAGAAGGGCAGACCATACTGCTTGAAGGCTCTCAGCTACATACTCAAGGAGGACGAATCCACATCCAGACTCACCGATGTCTGCAAGAGCTGCTCTCATATAGTCTACGTTGGATGTCCGGGTTTCCTGGGTAAGGGCGCTTCGGATCAGGACGCCTATAACTGGCTCCGATGGTGGTATCACGAAATCCCGATACCTGAGAAAAAACAGGTGGTGGACTGATGCCCGTCAAGAGGATACGAGTCAAGTCCTTCGTCAAGAGACTGAACGGGTCTGAAATCGAGGTCTACGATGGCATCAGCACAGACGAGGAACACTTTGTAGGAAAGTTTCTCATTAAAACCGAAATCGTAGGTAGAAACGAGAGATACTGGGCCACAGTCATCACGATCCCTGAGGGCATGCCATTCGCAGTCCGAGACCACAACGAGGACAGCTGTGATCGTGAGGGCACAGGGGTCTTGAGATCTCAGAGAGGCTTCTCGAGGCTCTGTGAACATGGCTTTGGAGGACCCAAGATGCTTCCCTGTGAGCTTCTTGTTCCGCCTCGAGGGTGCACGTATGATGGATGGAAAGAGGAGGCTAAATGATGTCTGTTGAGTTGACCGATGAGACCCCCTTCGTTAACGATGTGCTGGGTCAGCTGATGGATGCGAGGCTTGAAGATGACCTTGATTATCTGAAGCTGTGGTCCAAGGCCGCGGTCACGAGGTATGAGAGTGAGAAGAACCGGCTGATGAATCTGGTGAGAGACCAGGTGGAGGAGGTTAGCCGCCTCAACGAGTACATCGATGCCCGCCAGTTGATTGTGAATCAGTTTGCGTTTACCGACGGGAAGTACTGGTGGAAGGGTGAGGATCTCGGTGAGATGAAGCAGAAGGCTGAGGCATTTGATGCCGTCAAAGAATGGTGTCTCATGTTCAATCAGTGCATCGACTCGGAAGCCGTCAAGAAGAAACTTTACGAAATCCTGTTTCCTGATGAAGTTGACGATTTATTCAAGGAGGGCTTCCTGATGGCTGCGGGAGTGGCGATTGCCTGTTTGAGGTGTGGGAGTCCCTTGTATAATACTATCAAGGGGGCCGAGTGCAAAACGTGTGGATATGTTGTACCCTTAGGGGAGGATCAGGAGGTCGAAACGGAGTTTCCTGAGTGGAGAAGATATGAGAAGGATGATGGTTCTGGGTGGACCGTGATGATTTCCCGTCTTGAAATGGATGATTGGTTTAGGCGCTGTAAGGCAGACTTTCCAGAGGGAGAACAGATAACTCATAGCCCCGTTCAATCTCTCGTTTTCTATCAATGGTTCGAGAAATGGTTCTCCCAGTTCAGGGAAGAGGAGGCTTCCTGATGATTGAGATTTCAAGAGCCGACTTCGTAGCGAAGGCTGAGAAGCTATATGGGAAAGACCCTCTCGGCTGGGAGTTCAAATGTTGGAGCTGTGGGAATGTTCAGTCGGGTAACTCGATCATAAAGATGTCGAAGGAGGGCATCAAGTCTCTGCGTCACGGCCTCATAAAGAAAGGACATCAGCTACGCCCCGAGTCAGAGTGTTATAGCCCCACCTGTAATTGGGTGGCGTATGGGCTAATCCGTTCAGGGATCCTCATGATCCATGACCCCACGAAGCCCCATGACCTCGACACCTACACCAACTGTGCAAACGTATTCGCCTTCGCAGAGGAGGCTTCCTGATGGCTGATGAAGAGAAGAGCACCTTCCATGCGCGACCATCCATACTGGCAAGTGTTGAGGGGTCCCACCTAGTTCAAGCGGTCAACCCCAAGTTCTTAGATTGGCTGTTAGAGGTGGAGGCTAAGATCACCCAGCTCGAGGCAGCCCGCGACAAACTCTACGAGGCACTCCCTACTGGAGAGATGGACGCATTCGCCCTGATCAAAATCATAAAGACACACATCGAGGACTTGGATAAAATTCTGGAGGCTTCCTGATGGCTCAAACGAATTTAACTCTAGTAGCGATAGCCACTCTGGTTTCAGGAACAATCCTTGGCTACACAAGCAAGGCATGGCGATGGGTATTCTGGTCAGTACGCGTACCCCTCGATGTCATGCAAATACTCATCCAAGAAAACACCAACAAAAAAGGGAAAAACGTAAAGTTCTCCGAAGACAAAGTAGACATACTAAACCCAACCCAAGATTCAGGAATGCTAATGAATCTCTCCTGGATCGTCTCATACAACATATCTCAAGCAAACAAAGAATCATCCTCATTCAGCTTCTTCGGCGGAGACAGTTCAGCGGAATTCACATACGCACTATCATCACTAAGAATCTACAGAAAAAAAATCCTCAAAATAATTGAAGACTCCATGCTAGAGAGATCAGCGGGACGAACAAACAGGATTTTCATCATCAACAGCAGTTCAGTCTACTATGTTGGAGAAATCAATGAAGAGTTCATGGATATCCCCAAGGTAATAGAAGATAAACTCGATCATCAAAGAAAGTCCCGATTAAATATTTTCCTACACGGTCCAATAGGCACAGGAAAAACAACCCTTGCGAGAGCCATAGCACAGAAACTAGGCATGCCCATCTACATTCTAGCCATCAGCGCATGGTGGGACATCACCGACTTCGTGAAGGCCCTTCAAAGAATCCCTGATGATTCAGTTATCCTATTTGATGACCTAGATTTAATTTTAGAACAGTTATTGCGTGTAAGCATTGACAAGAATACTGCCCCTATACCGCTAAAATTCAGCACAGCATCGATAATGGCCTTCTTAGACGGCATATTCATGAAAGAAAAGAGATGGATCGTGATAATGTGTACTAACCGCCCTGACCAAGTGAGAAAACTATTGCGGTTAAGACCTGGGCGGGTTCACATAGACTTCGAATGCAACAAAGTTCATGTAACCGACTATATTGAGGCTGCCCAAGAAGCAGATAAAATTATTGAGAAATT
>SDBV01014146.1_pt1 | contig 10076 bp, 15 predicted proteins | sample 2277081 | NCBI WGS metagenome assembly SDBV01 (sample SAMN10402039, study PRJNA504765) | marine sediment metagenome | isolation source: marine sediment core GS10_PC15, 223 cmbsf | place: Arctic Ocean: Southern Knipovich Ridge | collected 2010 | reverse complement strand
GGGCAAGTTCGGCGGACTGGCTGGGAACGCAATGAACCGGGGGGATGACGAAGACTACCTCGCCCTGTTCTCGACGTTCGCCACAACCAACTCACCAGGGACGGGTAATCCGATGTCCTTTGGCTACGTGTCCTCGGCGAAGGTCAACATCACCTCCAACGTGACGGAACCGAGCATGGCAGAGGTCTTCACCGTCCTTCACGGGCGGCAGATCAAGGACATCCAGGATGAGGTTCTGGCCGGTGTCGGCACCTACACCATCCCCGTGGGCATGACGGAGGAAGTCTTCCGTAAGGGCTTCGCGGGGACAGTCGCGGGCTCCAACGTGTTCGAGGACGGCAACATCACCATTGACGCCACGCCGGACGGCAACGGTGCGACCCACTCTCGGGAGGGCGTCATCGCCGCCGTGGGCATGGAGATCAAGAGCGAGACCGACCGTGACCTCTACTACGGTGGTGGCGCGGACGTGATCTCACTCACCAACGAGATCGCCTTCGCGGAGCGTAAGTCGGGCACAACCCAGGTCTGGGCATACCGGCATTTGTCAGACTGTACAGCTCCGACTTCATAGGGGACGCGACGGCTCCGACCAACTAAATATCGCGTACAACCCAGCGCCCTAACGGGCCTTTTCCATAGCGGAACAACCGCTGGAAGGGAATAGAAATGCCAATTCAAGACGGCTTTGGGAAAATCGGATTCTTCGAGGACTTCCAAGGACTGACTGACGATGACGACATAACTCTTACGAGCGGCACCCCCGCACGTTGGAAGGACGTGCTGATGGTTCCGATCAGTGGGAACGTCGCACAGAACGTCGTGGTGAACGAAGGCGGTGGTGTTATCAGCTTCTCCGGCGCTGCACAGGCGGCGGACGGCATTGCCTTGTTATCTGCACCCATGCAGCCTTCAGGCAATGGCACCATCGTCGTAGTGGGTCGGTGGAAGGCAAGTGCGGTTACAGATTACCGTGTCTTCTTCGGCTGGCAGGAAACGTGCGACCGTGACACAACGGTCAACCCGTTTACCCTGAACGGTACGACGCTGACGGACAACGATGGTGGGCAGGTGGTGGGCCTCTATTACGACTCCCAGGCTACCACGGACGGTATGCGTTTCATGTCGTCCTCGGACGGCACGGCGGACACCACGGCTGCTTGTACCTCCCGTACGGGGGCTACCACGTTGGGCACCCTCGGCATCCTCGCCGGCGAGACGCTGGCGGCTGACTCGTGGATAGTCGCCCGTGTCGAAATTGACCCAGACGGGACAGCCCGAGGCTACCTTGGGGCGGCGGGAAGTGCAAACCAGAACGGCCTGACGCTCGTTGCCACGCTCAAGGCGGGGACATTGGACAAAGACGCGCTCTACCACCCGCATATGCACCTTGCGGAACAGTCCACGGGAGACCCAACGCACGAGGTCGATTATTTCGGAGCGAGAGGCCACAGAGACTGGACATCCTGAACTTAGTCGGCTTCTGAGGGGTGTGCCGCTGAAACACCCCCTCACCTTTTATCAGTTGCGGCGCTTGCCGCTAGAAGGAGAAACAGAATGGCTAAGTCTACAAGCCACGGTGGCTTCCGCCGAAACCACAAAGCCAATACGCTCGATATTCTTTTCGATGGGGAGACAGCCACAGGCTTCGCCTCTTTCGAGACTCTGTACGCAGCCCCGACCACAGTACAAAAAGCCCCCATCGGACACGGTGTTACCGACCCGATGGGTGGGAAATGGCGATACGCTAAGGCCGGAGCAGCCCTCACCAATCCGCTCTATCTTGCGGCGGGTAACGCAGGGTGGACAAGCATCACCCCTGCCATCACTGCTGTCGGTGAGCGGACGATTGACTACACCGCTTCTAGTGACGCATCCGTTACGTTAGACCAGTACGCCAACGGAGCAGTCATTATCGGTGCTGCCGCCGCGAATAGGCGGTTCTACCATATCAAGAGCAACACCGCAGGCGCATCTACTACGGGTACACTACAGCTATTCCACCCCGTTCGGTACGTCATCGCGGGTACGGAGTGGGCGACTATCAATCCTTCCCCTTGGTCAGACGTGCGAATCATGTCCACCGCTTCAACGAAGATGAGTGCGTGTTGTTGGCCGGGGCAGCCCGTCGCTAGCGGTTCCTACTTCTGGGGTAAAACCAGAGGGCCCATCTTCGGTGTCGTTGCAAGCACCGTTCCTGGTGAGGCTGCCGACGACCGAATGGTGGTAGTCAACTCTGACGGCGCACTTATCATGGCCGATGAGTCATGGCACGTAGCCAAGTCAGGACAGTATGTTGGCTACGTAATGCTTAACACCAGCGCTGGGGGCGACCAGGCCATTTGGTTGCAGTTGGAATGAGCATCGACATAGGCTGCCTCATTGTTAGCGAAGCAACCCCATCGGGGAGTATAAGCTCCGACCCATCAATGGACGACTGGGTTTGGCTAAAGCCGAGCACAGGAGCCTGGCATAACTACGATGCTGCTACGAGTCAGTGGGTGGAGGTCGCACACCTCCACCCCACCCTCGGTGACATTGAGTTTACAGGCACTATAACAGCCGATGGGGAAGAGGGAATCACCGGCAACTTCACCAACCCCACTCGCATCTCGGTCAAGAACGGTATCGTGACTAGGATTGACGAGGCGTAGAGTCGATGGCTTCGTGGTTGTCTGAGAACTTAAACGAGCGCGAAGAAGTTACCTCCGCCGCTGCACGGCTAAACGGTTGGTCGCTCACAAGCACCGGCACAGAGATTCGCTACGTCGCGTTCAAGGATGGCGACAGGACGGTCAGCATGATCGCTGTCCCCGCTGGTGAAGAGAGAAGCATCTCAGGGCTGAACGAGCCCTACCCGAATGGGCTAAACGAGGGGAAGTTCATCAACGCTAAGACAGATGACGACGACGTTCACATGAACATCCTGGGCTACTACGTGGACAAGGTATGAATGTAGTCACGACCAGGATTCACCCTGACGAGCCTGCCTACGGCCTCTATGAAGGGCCGAAAGGCGGTAGGTGGATACAGCGGGTGTTCGTCCTACGCGGCGACCGGATCGCCAAGTTCGAGACGGATTGCGGTCCTGCATCGGACTTCCCCGACGCCACCGAGATCATCTACGCCTCATACGGCGACGATTCGGTTGGCCAGTTGCAGGAACTCGCGGAGCGAGACAGACATAGCGACAAGTGGGCCAAGCGCCGAAAAGAGATGCAGGCTGAATCGACCCTAATCAAAGACATTCTCAGGCAAGAGGAAGAAATGATGGAGGTGAGAAGAAACCGGAGCCACTTTGGGCCTCTAGTATCAACCCAGCGAATCGACTTCCCGCGTGAAGCGGTAGAAGAGAGGAGACAAAATGCCAGGAATCGCAGAAACAGAACGTAGGGCTAGAGACCTCCGCTCCCAGGTTGCGGAGTTAGAGCCTGGGCTTGAGGGTGTCATTTTTGAGCATATTCGCACCCGTCGAGGACTCGTCACCGTCTGCTCGATGACAGACGGCGAGGCGATACCCGTACCTGAATACATGGTTAGAGCGGTGATGACGAAGACGGTCAACGGCGAGTATATGTTCACAGATAACCCCGCCGAAGCGCCGGAATACCGCAGGGGTACGGTCAAGTGCTTCCTTCACACGGAGAGTGCCGAGCGAGCCTCTGGTGTCCTCGATGAAATCGGCCTCAAGGGGAAGGTGTGTCCTGCCGGAAGCCTTGCCAGCGTCCACTCCAAGCGTACCCACGGCGAGCGTCGTCACAGTAGGGAATGGGCTGCATACAAGGAGTACCTAGATGACAAGAAAGAAGCGGAGGCCATCGAACGTCAAGAGAAGGGGCTAGCGGCGACTCTGGCGCTCGCGGGGAAGGCTACGGCAACTCCTGCCGAAGCTGGTATCTCCCCACCTCTGGGCGTGTGCGACATCTGCGGCAAGACTGGACTCAAGCGTATCAAGGCGCACAAGAGCATGGTTCACAAGGAGGGATAGATGGCTGGCCCTAGTCTCACGATAGCGCACACAACCGCTTCGATGACCGGAACCACCGCAACGGTACTTGCCAGCAACGGAGGACGAAAATATGCGCTGATTGTCAACGATGGCACCATTAATTGCTACTTGAACTTAGGTTCAACAGCAGTGGCGAATGAGGGCATCCGCGTGAACGCGAACGGTGGTTCCTACGAGATGAGCCGCAATATAGGTAACCTTTATACGGGTGCAATCAATGGGATATTGGTTTCCGGCACAGCTACGCTATTAGTTACGGAGGGTGATTGAGATGCCACTTGAAACTGGTAGCAGTATACCCCCAGTCCGCAAGACAATTACCTATACCTCTGGTGGCAGCAACCCAGGGCAGAACGGAGTAGAGACAGACATCTTCACCGTGACCGGTGAGGTTATCGTCGTAGCCATCACGCCGTACTGCACTACTCTCTTAGGTGAGAGTGCGGGAACACCGACCCTCGAACTGGGAGTGAACAATGATACTAACCTATTCGTCGCTGCTACGACGGCGACTGATATTGATTCCAACGACTTCTGGTTCGACGCCACGCCTGCCGAAGTCGGCGGAATGGCTCTCCCGGCTGCCCTGAAGGATATAGCGATCACCGACCACATCTCCTGCACCGTAGGGGGCACCAACCATATCAGTTCCGGCGTCATCGAGTTCACTGTGTACTGGCTGCCCATCTCGGCTGATGGCAACGTGGTGGCCAACTAATGCTGGCTTGGGTGATCAACCTCAAGTTCCGAGGCAGTGGCGTGGTGGAGGCCGAACCCACTGAAGGCACACTCCTACGCTGGATGAAACGATGATAGAACTAATCATCGTTGGCCTGGCCTCGGGTGGCGCGGGTTTGATCGTAGCCACGGCACTGAATCGTTGGTTGATACGCCCCCGCAGCTCGGAGTCTGAACCGCCTCTCCCGTATGAACGTAAGAGGGGCGTTGCCCGGCATGGGCATGAGTTCACTCACAATCCAGGTGACGGCTACTTCTATTGTATTACAGAGGGTTGTAACACCAGAAAGAAGTTAGGGTAAATGGCTCAGATTACAGAAGCCCGACTCTTTGAGATGCTAGGGCGCCTCTTCGCAGAGGTACAGGCCACAACCTCAGAGAACGCCCAGCTAAATGCGCTCGTGGCTCAGCTCCAAGCACCACCCCCCAAGAAGGGTAAGGGTAAATCCTAGATGGCTGACAACATTGTACTCGACGCGGGATCGGGTGGCGCAACCCTGGCAGCGGACGACATCACTTCGGTCTGGTATCAGATCATTAAGCTGGCCTTCGGTGCCTTGGATACAGCCACGTTGGTCACTACGTCCGCGGGTTTGCCAGTTGACCTACGGGCCTCCAACGCCACGGTTACGGTAGACCTAGCTGGAAACAACGACGTTACCATCGACGCCTCCTCCATCGTCTTGGCCGAGGACGTGGCGCACTCAACAGGGGACGCTGGCGTCCAGATGCTCGCCGTGCGGAAGGCTACACCCGCTGACCTAAGCGGCACGGACGGCGATTATGAACCTCTTCAACTGGATAACGGGCGGCTTTGGGCAAGCACCCTTGTCACAGGCGACGCCCTTACGGCTCTCCAACTCATCGACAACCCCGTGGCTGTCCTGGGAACCGCCACCTACACAGAGACGACCACCAGCGGCTCTATCGTCGGTGCTGTACGTAACGACGCCCTCGCGGCCCTAGCGGGGACGGACAATGAAATCGCGCCCTTGCAGGTCAATGCCAGCGGTGCCCTGTATGCCGTCTTGTCGGCGGGCGCGGCAGTAGTGGGTGAGGTAACAATCGGTGCCGCCACGGGCGCTGCGGGCGACTTGGCGAAGGCGGAGGACGCTGTTCATGGCTCCGGCGATATCGGAGTCATGACGCTGGCTGTCCGTAATGACGCCCTCGCCGCCTTAGCAGACACAGACGGAGACTACGCCCCTCTCCAAGTAGACGAGGATGGCGGGCTGTGGACACACCCTGCCGCTGCCCCGAAGGGTGGGTGCAAGATGTTCACCTCCGTAGACCTTGACCAGACAGAGGAAGACCCTACCGCTGGCCCGACTACGATCTACGGTATCTACGCTTGGAATCTAACAGCGGCTCCCTTGTGGCTACAGTTATTCAACACGAATACTGTTACCGTGGGAACCACAGCCCCAACGAATAACTATCTTATTCCAGCTAACGCTGACTCAGACGGTGCTGGTGTTGTACTGCCAATTCCAGTGTGTGGCCTTGCTTATAGCACCGCCCTGACTGTTGCAATCACAACAGGCTCAGGAACCAACAACGGTGCCCCTGGAGCTGGCGACGCTGGGATAGCTATTCTCTATCAGGATTAGGAATGAACCCCGCAGCCGAGGCTATAGCCAAAGTCACAACGAATCACCCCGAAGCGGTCGTCGTTGAACGTGGTCGGAACAGCATCAAGCACCGCCTGGCCGATGCTCCGGAAGGTAAGCAACGGTTCGCCCTGGACGTGGCTATTGGCCCCCTGCACTATGGGCCTGCCAGCGACCAGGAGATAGACACCGCCCTCGTTCCGTCTACAGCCCCGTGGGACTGGGAGATGACCAAGGCTGGCTTCGAGGTACGGGCGCTGTCCGACCTCAGCGCGGGACAGGTCATTGAGTACCGGAACGGCTCGGAGTGGGTGCGGTTTCAGCCCCATGCGCTGCAATACTCCAACGGCCTGAACCAGATCCAACAAATCTCCATGCCCCAGGCTGTGGACGCATCCGTCGGCGACGATACGTTGACCTGGACGGACGGCTACGGGGCCGGTCGCACCCTGACCTGGCAGGCGCAGACGGCGCGGCTGGCGAAGCTGCTGACCATCGACGCTCTGAGTGACCTACCGACTGTCGGCCAGTTCATCCTCGACGGCGGAAACCCCGTCCTAGAGCTAAACCTCATCTTCGCCTTCTCATCCGGCGTGACGCCCTATGTGAACGGCCAGCCGTGGGGACAGGGGCCGAACGCAGGCGACCGTGACACGCAGGGACTCGTGGAGTTCCGCGACGGGGACGGGAACGTCCTCTGGTGGTTCAACCTACCTCGTTCTTGGGACTCCGAGGGTGACGAGCAACTAGGCATGTTCCGGTTTAAGAAGCAGGGGAACAGCCTGTTCGTGACTCACCGCGTACCGTTGTCGTTCGTGCAGAGCGCGGTCTACCCGCTCATGGTGGACACGACGATAGATGAACAGGTGGGGGTGGGGGCAGACGATACATTCCACAACGTTAAAAATGGCACCACGCACGGTTTCAACAACACCGCTGTCTTTTATAGAGCCGGTAACATTTTCAGTAACCCCGACACTTTCATCTACGCTTGTGATGCTAGGTTTACGACTGTGGCTGTGGGGCAGGGGGATACCATAGACACAGCCGACATGATACTCACTGCTGGTGCCAATAGGTCGGGTGCCACCGTCAACACTAACATAGGTGCCGAGGACGTGGACGACGCTGATGCGATTGACGACGACGCGGAGCACGACGCTGTGGTGCTCACGACCGCCTCAGTTCCTTGGGATAGCATAGAATCCTTTACGACAGACGTGGAGTATACTTCCCCAGAGATAAAGACTGTCATACAAGAACTTGTAGATCGTGGGAGTTGGGTCTCGGGCAACGCACTACTCCTTCGCTGGGAGGACGATAGTTCTAGTTCCGACGCCTATAGAGATGGGTATACATATGACAGCGACACCGCTAAGGCTCCCAAACTCCACATCGAGTTCACGGCGGCGGGGGGAACTACGAAACGCTACAGCCTGACAGTAACAGGAGTAGGGTAGATGCCTGTCAAAATCCGCAAGATAAGGAGGGGTCGCGTTCGCGTGTCAACTCCTAGCGGCGTGAAGGCCAAAGGCACGACGCCAGCGAAGGCCCGCCGCCAGGCTAATCTTTTGCGTGCGGTTAAGCACGGTTGGAGGCCCACGGGCAGGAAAGCCCGTAAGTAGCCCCATCACGATATGGTAGCGCCCTACGGGGCGCTTTTTGATTTGGAGTAGATATGCCCGTAGCTTTCACTAGAGACGAAATCCAGCTCGCCCTGGCGCAAGAGGCGTTCAGCGAGCACGACATCATTGACCTCACCACTGACGCAGCGGGGGCTTCCGACGGCACCACCGTTATCTTCGGGGAGTTGGCCCACGGCTCAAGCGGTATCACCACCACCGCATTTCACGATGTCTATATGCACCTCCGGCGGTTTACCGGCTTGGCGACGGCGGGCGGGGCGAGCACAATAACCCTCCGTACCTCGATGGGGACGCTGGCCGCCGACGTCTTAAAGAACTTCACCATCAAGATCACCAAGGGAACGTCAAGCGGCGACGAGAGAACAATCTCCGCTAACTCTAACGCCTCTCCCTCAGTCGTTACCGTCTCCTCGGCTTTCACCACTACCCCTGACACGACCTCCTTCTACGAAATCTACCCCTCTGGCTCATTGGCCTCTTCCCAGATCATCCGCACCGCCAAGGCCCTGTCCAAGGACTCGTTCGCCGTGGCGACGGGGGCCATCACCACGGCGCCTGGGTTCAACGGCGATTTGGGGGCGAATATGCTCATGGGCATCGGCGCGGAGATGCTGTTCTACCGCGAGCGGCCCAATTTACACGTCAACTCCATCAACCGTCTATTGAGGAATATGCGTTACCCTGCGTATCTACCAGTGGGGTTGATCCCAGATGGCGACCAAGAGGGTGCGTACACTATCGGGACTTCACCGAGCTTCACTGAATGGTCGGGGGTAGACGCTCCCTCAACAGCAGCCAAGTCTACCTCGAACTACCCCTTTCCGTTTGGTCGCCAATACATCAACGTGGTGACAGCGGCCACCGACAACGAGGGAATCCAGAGCGCAACCGTCGCTGTAGACCCCGATGAGAATATGCACATCGCCGTACTGGTGCAGAAGACCCCAGCGGCTACGGAGACCGCCACCTTCGACGTGATTCTCTACGATGTCACGAACTCCACCGACCTCAAGACGGTAACGGTTACGGGGCAGCAACCCGCACTCGTCTACTTCCAGCAGACCCTGGAATCCACTACAGAAGAGGTTGCGGTTCGAGTGCTGTCGAACAGCGCCGCCGCTACGTCTTTCCGTGTCGGCCCTACGTGGCTCTGGTCGGGGCGAGATCGGTATGCCGTGGACACGTCCTCGCTGGAGAGAGGACGGGACATCAACAACGCTGTCACTCTCCGGTTGGGGCAGGCCATGGAAACTGACGTCTACCACATCGGCAAGCTGGAGGATACCGTCTTAGACGTAGAAAGGGATGACCGCGCCAATCTCGTCCACGTTGTCATTCCACAGTCTTCGCGTCCGACTCTTCTCCAGACTGACCGCCGATACGTGGAACTCTCCTCCGACACCGACACCACTTTCGCCGAGCGGGACATGATTGTGCAGGGCGCGATGTACCACATCGAGAGAGCCCGCGCCGCCAAATTGATGTCCTCTAATCCTTCTTTGGCGGGGTTCCACAGCTCCCGTGCCAGGGAGTACGCACGGACGTATTCACGAATGCTGGAGAGTCAGGGGATTACTTTAGTGGACGTTGAGGACGAGTCTTCGGACAGACAGATGGTTCGCTTCCGATGACAGAGGGCGAGATCGACGGAGAAGTCTACGAAATCGCCATCGGCGACAGAGGGCAGACCCTATGGCAGACTGTCCAAGTCGCCGAGGAGAGAGACGAGGTCTGGGATGATTGGTCGCTTGGACTGGGCGAAACCAAGAGAGAGACGGGACGGGGCTACTTCTTCTCTAAGGGCTTCGACGCCAGCGTCAACGGGGCTTTAAGGCTCTCGCCCTTCTACCACAACCTCAACAACACCGCCCTAACCACGGGCAACGGCTACTTCATGGAGAGTACGGAGACATCGGGCTCGACGGCCACGCTTGACGCCTACTCCGGCGGTACAACAACGGGCAGCGAGACCAGCTTAACCTATTCTCATATCGTAGGGGCTGGCGCAGACCGCATCCTTATAGTGGGCGCATGGGACAGCGGGGATACCAGTATAACCGGCATTGAATACGA
>SDBV01014145.1_pt1 | contig 10076 bp, 9 predicted proteins | sample 2277081 | NCBI WGS metagenome assembly SDBV01 (sample SAMN10402039, study PRJNA504765) | marine sediment metagenome | isolation source: marine sediment core GS10_PC15, 223 cmbsf | place: Arctic Ocean: Southern Knipovich Ridge | collected 2010 | reverse complement strand
TCGTACTAAACTTCGCATTAAAAATATGACCAAAACGCCACCTGACTGCCCCAATAAGTTTTCTATATAAGGGATAGAAAAGAGACTGCTCTAAGAGAGCTCTTACAAACCATCCATCCGTTACACCGGGCGGCACCATTGCTTTTAACGTAAACGTCGAGAAAAAGCCTTGTGTAGGATCGTTCTTATTATCAAAATGCTCAAAAGTTACCGACGGCTCGAGATAAAAATACGGCGTCGGCCTGTCTACTAACGTCGGCTCAAACTGAATAACCGGCGCGAGCTTTGGCCTAATACCGGATACAGTATTAACCTCAAACCCTGTTTTTACACAGATTGTCCACCACGGATGCTTATGATGAAACGTCACCGATGCCCCATCATGTGCTTCCTTGTATAAACGTTGATGGTTGTTTGAGATAAGCGGCTGATCAAAGCGGGTTGTATATACTCTAACCTGTGTTTTCAACGGTACGGGCCCGATCCACGGCACCTCATAACTCGCAGCAATATCACGCGTATACCGCGTCCAATCAGCATCTAATATTAAGCGATCAGCAAAGCCGGTCGGATTCTTCCAAATGAATGAGCCCCCTAGCTTCCAGGTCGTCCATGACAAATTCGTAAAACTTTTACTTACCAGCTGAAGACCAAACCTTGTCCGTAATTCGATGGGATCATCTTCACAGCATTTGATGAGAATCGGCTTTGTTACACAGGTGCTCCCATCCTCGGACGTATCCTGCACAATTTGCTGGGGGTGCATCGCAATAGATTCGAACATACTCAGCCCTTTAAGCCGTTTTACCGACGCTTCCAGCTTCTTCCCATCCCAGACATCACCCTCTTGAAAACAGAGCTCTCTGCGCACAATAAACGGCTTCATCTTGTGAAGACCTGCTATCTGAATCTCACCAAATCGTACCGGCCCGGCTTCGTCATCGATCGTCCACACAAGATAGGGGCCATCATCCGTTTCAGTTACTGCATAGGTAACAGTTGCTAAGAGATAGCCTCTATCTCTTAGATAGCGCACAAGCCAACGCCTCTGTGCATCGATATCTGCCGGACAAACCGGTCGTAGTTCACTCAACGTTTGCCAGGATGCAAAGGGCCCTTCACACAGCAGCTCGTCATAGCCAGGGATCTTAATTCCAGCTGCCATCATACGGTGAGGCGTACCGCTCTCAGCACCTGATTGAGCTATAGTAATCGTAATATCTATCTTAGGAGCTTTTGACGAGCGTGTTACCTGCTTAGCAAGCACGACGTCCCAGTACCCCAGATCTGCAAGCTCTCTTGTTGTTTGGTTAAGTAGGCGGTCGACATTTTCTTCATCGTATGCCGGTAAGGCACTCAATTTATGCTCAAGCTGTTGAAGGAGCTCAATAACATCGGGGTCAGTAAACTCTTCTTTGATCGTTATACGACCGATAGTATGACGTGGTCCTTCAGCAATATAAAATGTTGCACGTTCTTTCTCCTCTTGCCATTCAACTTTTGCTTGGGTAAAGCCCTTTTTTTTGTACAGATCTTCGATATCTTGAGCTATCAGCGATGGCGGCAAGGAAATACCGTACTCTTCTAACGAAAGTACATCGTCTAGTAAGGACGTATTACTAAAAAAGGTATTTCCTAGAAAGCGGAACTCCTGGCGCTTTGAAAGAGAGATGGTATAGCTCAGAGTAATTTGGCTTCGTTCATCATCTCGTTGTTTATGTAGGGCGATATGCGGGGTTACATATCCTTTTCTTACTAAGAATGAACGAAGACGTTTGCCCTGCTCATCAACAAGTTTCTTTTGGATATACGCACTCACTAACGGACCCTCTAAGAGCTCGGTTATTTCTTCCTTGAGAGGTGCGCGCTCCTGAGATCGACCGGTAATATCGCTATTAACAGCAGTTATAGTATAGCGCGTTCCGGGATCAAGCTGTAACGTAACTAAAACGGTCTTTCGCTGTTCATCAAAGGAAAGCGTATCCTTAACCGACGCAGCAAGGTACCCATCATCGATGAGCTCATCGCGAAGGATGGTTAACGAGCGTTTGTGCAACGCATCATCATAACGATCTCCCGCTTCATGAAGATAGTGTTGCAAAAAACGATCTTTCCCAAGAAGAGAACTTTTTATTTTTACTTTCGAGACGATATACGGCTCTTCTGTACCTGCATACAGTGACATGGAAAAGAGAAGAGTGAGAAGAAGTATAATCATGTGGCACAAGAGTAAGAAGGTACTTAAAACTGATTATTTAATACGTTTTAAGTATACACAAAAAAAGAGCACAGCACATGTGCTACTCTATTACTCTAAATACCCCGCGGTAGTCCTTATCTTTAATAAATGGCTCAATCTCGACATCGGTAATAGCTTCTTTTTGCAAAAGCTCTACAAACGAGTCTACCTTATCCTTTTTTCCACAGACAATAATTCTTACCTGCGTTTCACCTATAGGCCTGACCATCCCTTCAAGGTCACACTTCCTGGCTTGACGCTGAACGACTGTATGCAAGAACCCATCCATACGTTCAACCGTCACGGTAATCTTAAGACACTTATTCATGCTCAACCTTTTTTTTCATACAACAACACCTGAGCTGCTCTAGAATTCAGGGTACTCGGTTTTTAATCAAGAATGCAAGAGTTCGGGTAAAAAGTTTTTTTGGGCCTAAAAAAGCCGCCGGGAACAGTCTGTCCCGGCGGCATATATATTAGCTCGTTAAGCTGCTTGAGCAGCCTGCTGAGACGCGTCACGAACAAATCCTTGCATTTCTTCTTTACGTTCTTGAAGCTTCGTATCAACAACCCGCTTAATAAGGGCAGCCGTAATCTTGTTATCTTCAGTCGCAAATGCAGAGCTTTGAATCTGAATAACAAGTTTTGAAATATCACGACCTACAAATCCGCCAAGCTTATCTGAAAGTTCTTGAACTGCCTGATCTGAAAGAGCACCCTCTTCAACGGTTGGGGGATGTATTTCCTCTTCTTTTCCAAACCAATATTTTAAACTAAATATCGACGGTGCATACTTCTTAAGATTCGTTGGATTTCTTAGAATCTTATCAACGTACAATTCAAGAATCTTCTTGCGCTCTGTTGGCGCTGGAGAACCAATCTGAATACGTTCATCACAACGACTTAAGAACGCTTCATCGATATCTTCAGGTATATTCGTAAGTATGGTAACCATATAATCACGACTCTCTGTACCAGTATAGGTTAATATAAGGTTTAAAAGAGTACCTTTCTTATCGGTTGCATTCGAATCACGACGACTACCAACAAGCTTCTCAGCCTCATCAATAATAATCATAAGCTTGTCAGGTGAGTTCTGTGCATATCTAAAGAGCTGCACCACCTGTGCTGCTGCTTCTTCTGTGCTAAACATTTCTAAGCTTGAGCCACTAAAGTAGATATACTGAAGGCCACAACTTCGTGCCATTCTCTTGGCAAGCATGGTCTTACCGGTACCCGGCTGACCCCAAAGCATAATGTTTTTAAGGTACCCACCATTCTTAACGGTATTTTGAAGGGACTTAACCGTCTCGTTAATACGAACAGCCAACTCCGGCTTTAAAATCACATCCGATAGAGACGATTCTACCTCTTCTTTACCGTATATAAGCGATTTCATCCAGTTAATCGGTCCAAACTTTAATGACGTATTTTCATCATCGGCAAGAGCAGGCTTTTTGTAAAGATCTGCTATATGAGCAATACCATGTTTCGAGCCAAAATACAGAACAGATAAAGCACCCGCCGAAAGAACAACTTTTCCAAGATTCTTCGGGTCTACAAGAGCCTGCACAGTGTCTTTAACACTTTGCACGATAGCTTTACCTTTAATTTTAGCTTCTAGGCCAACGTTTTGAAGCTCTCGCTCTTGAGCTGCCCGTGCTTTACCTTCGTCGATTACACCTTGTGCAGCCGAGCTTAGCAAACCAATCCCTGTCTGGAAAACTTGTCCAGTAAGATTATCAAAAAATTCTTCAGACTTAGCTTTCTTTTGATATTCTCTTAACAGTTCAGCCGCACAAGCATCACGTTCAGCTTTAGAAGTTGACATATCGTTAGCTCTTCTACGGAGATCTTCCATATTTTCTTCGTGTCTTCGCTTTACACCATCTTTGTAGCTCGTGTAGGCATCACCAACACCTTCAGCAAACTTCTTACCTGCCTTACCAATATTATCAGCAAACCCACGCATTTGTGGGCTGTTAGCAAAATCTCTAAACCAGCCCATACCATAGGCCGGGGCTACGCTTAGCAGTGCCAACGAAAATACTAATGGTTTGTACCATTTATTACACATGATTAAATCCTCCGTAATCTTCAATTATTCACTCAGTTAAATTTTTTACTTATTATTTACTAACCCTAGTCATTATTTGAATTCAGGTCTGATTCATTTCCTGACTTCTCTTGAACAGCATCACATAGCCATTTTGGCAATTGAATCGTGTTCACTAATTCATCAAATTTTTTAACGAACAGTATAATTTTTTCAACTTCCTCGTTCTCTTCATTACCAGACAACACTTCCTGTATCAATTCTCCCTGAGCAATATCACGTAGCCACTTTGGCAGCTTCATATTGGCCGCTGTTTTCTTTAATTCTTCAACGCGCTCTTGAGCTTCTTCATTCTGGGCTGTCTTGCTGGCCAATTCGCCTACCAGAGATCTTATTAACGGCTTCAACAAACCAAGATTTTGCTGAAAAACTTGATATTGAAGCTTATAAAAAAATTCTTCCGACTTGGCTCTTTCTTGATATGCTCTTAACAGTTCAGCCGCAGCAGCATCACGTTCAGCTTTAGAGGTGGACATGTCATTCGCTCTTCCACGAAGCTCTTCCATATTTTCTTCGTGCCTTCGCTTTAGGCCATCCTTATAGCTGTTATAGGCATAACTGAGATCTTCACTCATAGACTCAACAAGCTTTCGCATGTGTGGGCTGTTAGCAAGCTCTCCAAACAAACCCATAATTCCGTCAATTGTTGTATCACTCAACTCTTCATTACCTTCTTCAGAAGTCATATCGAGCATTATCTCATCAACTTCGTCGTGCACACCATCCTGATCGCTAGTGAAAGAGTTATCAGCACCCTCCGCATTATCAGCAAATTCTTGCATTTGTGGGCTGTTAGCAAAATTTCTAAACCAGCTCATACCATAGGCCGGGGCTACACTTAGCAATGCCAACGAAAATACTAATGGTTTGTACCATTTATTACACATGATTAAATCCTCCGTAATCTTCAATTATTCACTCAGTTAAAATTTTTACTTATCTTTTGTTAACCACCGAGGGTTACCTGTTCATAAAAAATTGCTCAATTTTTCTCATCCTGTTCATTACTTGAATTCGATTTTTGTTCATCTAAAAGTACTTTAAATTTTTCATATTCTCTAATCCTATGGCTCATCTCAGTCATAGAGTTCAGCGCAGCCTCTATCGTCTCATCAGAATTATCTTCTTCACGTGCTTCCACATTGCTCACCTTTGCGCCTAGTTCTTTCAAACGCTCATCGTGCTTTTGCCATATCTCTTCTAGAGCGTCAGTATAAGCATTATGAGTATCTTTCCCAGCTTTCCTAACCGAATCACTCATCAACTCTACAAACTTTTGCATATATATGTTATCTGCTACTTCACAATCTGAGGTAGTTATATCGTCCACTTCGCTGTTTTCTTCTGACCCATCTTGATTATCACCGAAATTTGCCTCAGCATAATACCCGCCTACTCTAACAAAAGCCTCAACCAACCTCTGCATTTCTGGAGGACAATCTTCATCAAGATCAAACATAACATTATCCATACCATAAGCTGGAGCTACACCAAACAGTACCAACGAAAATACTAGTGGTTTGTACCATTTGCTACACATGATTAAATCCTTCATAATCTTCAATTATTCACTCAGTTAAATTTTTACTTATCTTTTGTTAACCACCAATAGCCAAGTCTCATTCCTACGATGGCCAACCCACCCCAGAATAAACGTGACTTTATATAGTGCTTACCTGTTGCACGTACATTCCACCAATTTGAGAGACCTTGCCAACTTGAGATAGCGTGACCGCGTTCTACAAATTCACGGAGACCTTCTCGCGCCTCTACAAGAGCATCTTCTCCATCAGATGCACGATCTAATGCACATTTATAGGCGCAAAGCTTCGTGAGCAACTCTTCTCTATTTAGTAATACAAATCTAGTCCACTTCTCAGAATTAGTCGCATCGTAAAATTGCGCCGAAAGGCCGATACTTACTATCTCGAAACCTAATTGCATCGTTTTTGAAAATAAGAATTTAGGGGCACCATATCCAAAAAATTCCCCGGTAATGTTAAATTTATCGTTTAATGCACCAATAGACCCTAAGGATAGTTTTCTCAATACTCTCGGTATGCCTTTCCCTGGATTCACTAAACTCAGAAGACCATATAAGCCAAGCGTCACAGATACTGGAGGAGAACCGGAGTCTATGGGACGTAAGTAGCCCAACTCATTAGATTCGTAAGCAGTTGCATGAGCGCCAAGTTTTTCAGCCGTAGCACCAAGCTTTCCAGCGCCATCTAGGGGATTTAGGCAAAAATCCTGTAGATTCTCAAATCCCTCTTCAACTGCCGACGTAGCAGATACAAGAAGTTTACTCTCAAGAAATTCGCTGACTTTTTCCCAACCCCAACGCGCCAGTAACGGAATAAATGTTTTTTTATTAAAAGGAAGATACCCTTTTAATAGGGCATGATTATCAGTTATATATCGTCTGAGTGGATTTAATAAGACATCTCGTCCACGAGTAGTGTCGGTGAACATCTGAGCAAAATCCGACATATCTTCCATACGCATATCATATCGATTTTCAGAATCTTTAGTTCGCTTTAACATCGCAATACAGCCATCAAAATCGTGCACAAGCGAGTCGAAAACATGATCGATACGACGATTAGTAAGCATTCTATACAGTTTAACATCTGCAGCAATATCTGCCGCTAAAAGTCCTACTTCGATAAAGTCTTTTTTATAGAGCGCAACTCTGTTTTCTGGGGAAGTTAAGAGCGTATTCTGCCATTTGATAGTAGCAAGCTCCTGTTGATGATCATTCTCAGCATCACCCGCTCTATCGCGATTAAGCTCTTCAACTATATGCGGTATATCATACTCAGGATCATTTTTGAGCCCATCCATGACATGGCGGATTTCTATGTCTATTTGTGCCTTTTCAAAGGGATCGATCGTACGATTCTTAAAAGCAGCCAAGCCAGCAAACAACGGATCTGAACCTTTATTCGCAAAATCGGCACCTATTTTCCGTAGGCGTGCAATAACGGCCTGCTCAGCAGGAGTAACACCTGCGAAAAGCATCCCCGGCCCACACAAAAGTCCGATAGCGAGTATTATCCGTTTATTCATACTTAATAACCTACTTAATATCATCATATCACTGTTATTATACTTACATTTCAAGAGTATATCTAATTCTTCCAATAATCAAAAGCCTCACTACCCTCTTGTATCTCTTTTAAAAGCTACTGAGAAAGTGCTTTCAGCCTATCCTCTAAAATACGGCGAACAGCACGAGCTCGTTTTATGCGATCATTCTGAAATGAGCACGTTAATCCGCTATACGCTACATAGCCACTCAGCGCAATAAAACTTAATTTTAGAGCTGTAATTCCGATTTTTTTTCGTCCAGGAGATATACCGCCACGATACCTCGAATAAACACGATCAAGGCCCGCTGCCGTCCAATAAGTACCCAGCGAGAACAGAGCCGCCCCACCTAGGGCCATAGCACAATCTCGCTCATCATTGATCACTGAACACGATGCTTTTAGAAACGTTACCGCTTCATCGGCCATCAGCGTAAGATCGTAGATACCCGTTTTTTTGTCAGATGGTGCATCCGGACCATGCACAAACTCTTGTGATAAAAAATCTACTAAGGGCACATTTGACTGCTCAATCGCCTCTTCAAGACGATCAGGTCTCGCAGCTATGCCAGAACTAATACTACATAGGGTTAGGAGCACAGATAGTCGTATAGTCATCACACAAGCTCCTCTAGTTTCTCATCAAGGCTATTTTGTATAGTATAAGCCCTTTTAAGAGCCTCTTGTTGTGTAGAACAGGTCCACCCTTTATAGGCACAATAAGCTCCAAATAACAATGGCGCTACTGATACACTCGTATGATAGTCCATTCGAGTTTCATTATGAAAGAGAACATCCAATAAGCCATATTGTAGATAGTTTGCGTAACTATCATAACACGAATGACAAAAATACATGAGAGCAAACGTTCCTACAAGTGTGCCTAGAGAGCACATAACTAAATCTTTTTTGTTACCTACAATCGACAGATAAGACTCTTTCTGTTCAAGGATATCGTCAGCAAACTGACCAAGGTCAGAAACGATCGCCCTTTTCTCCGATACACCCATTCGATCACGCATAAAGCGTCGAAGTAGCTGATTAACTTTCAGCGGGTTCTGCTCAGTAACAGCATCACTCAACTGCTCTTCTAGTGTTGCAGCCCCGATGTGGACTCCCCCCAAAAGAGCTATAATACCTATGCTATATAATTTTTTCATCATGGGTTGAGCTTTCTTATATGATCTTCTAACATATCGCGCACTTCTCGAGCTTCTGAAACACGATCTGAACTGGAGTATACCCCATTATATACTATATAGAGCCCTAACAAGGCCGGAATAGCTCCAACAAGGGGATAATAATCTTCCATGCGTTGCTCCTGCCCAGCAGTCCATCTATTATATATGCTTTTCAATCCCCTTAAACGAGCTTTCTTATAGCCGTACATCATGCAATACCCACCAACGAAAGCACAAAATGCGCCACCAGCTACCTGAGCTGTTCGCGATCTATTACTCAAAAACGAATGCTGTTTTTTAGTGTGTACTAAAACGGTTTGAGCTACATTCGACAACTTTGTAAGCAAAACACCTTTGTGGTATGATCCGATAGATTCTCTGCCCAGCTTACGCAAAAGATACGTAACCCTTGGCACATCACTGTGTGCAACTGCGTCGGCAAGCTGTTCACGAGATTCGCCACGTAGCGCGATTCCCTGTAAAATCAGTAAACTGAGAGCTATCCGTTTCATACTCGAGTGTCCTTTAGATATCATAAGGGATTTACTTCGGGAGCTGCTTAATATACGTTTCTATATCTTTTGCTCTCGTAAGAGCATTTTTTTGTACTGTACATCTGAACCCTTTACCAAGTAAGTACATACCGAAAAAGCACCCTAGCGTACTCAACCCACCATTTTTTGCAAGGCCGGCTCTATATTCACTCACATCAGGACCAGGGCCAGCAGAATAGTCTGTCCATGTCTTATATCCTCTATGAATACCCAGTCCTGCGAGCACAAGACCAGCACCTAAAAGACCAAGATCTTGAGCTTTTTCACGATCGCGGAATGTCGCGACAGCGTAGAGTGAACCGGTTAACGAAAGGCTTTCTTTTCGATCAATAGCTACATCTGAAGCGGTTCGCGATAAGAAAGTCATGAGATCCCTACGCTCTTGAGAACTCGGTTTATTCGCATTAAATCTGTGCAATACTGCCCGAACCTTTCTAAAGTTGCTCTTTTCGATTGCACCCTCAAGTTTATCCTTGATCGTTCTATGCGCATGCACAGAAGACATGAATGGTAAACTTAAAGCTCCTAAGAGTATCAGCTTCTTCATTTTAACCTTTCGAATTGCAAAAGCGCGGAAACTCCGTTCCTTTAGGACGGAGAGGAAGCGCTGTAACTATAACTATATCCATCACATCTATGAATGAGCTTACAATACGAGTGTTTGATACCTTGTACAATATTCGAAGATGTCGTAATATTGAAGTATCCACTTGATCGTACGGCAACTTTACCCTTGTGTGTACCTTTCTTTTTTCCTATCGGAACTACCGCTTTTATCATATCACCTGTTTGAAAGCCAAACTGCTTTTTGCCTTTCTTAGGGCCGGTTCTAGGAAACCCATATCTATCAACTCTGCACATTTGTCGAGATCCATGGCCGGTTGCTTTGATTAAGAG
>SDBV01014144.1_pt1 | contig 10077 bp, 5 predicted proteins | sample 2277081 | NCBI WGS metagenome assembly SDBV01 (sample SAMN10402039, study PRJNA504765) | marine sediment metagenome | isolation source: marine sediment core GS10_PC15, 223 cmbsf | place: Arctic Ocean: Southern Knipovich Ridge | collected 2010 | reverse complement strand
AGGCGTAAGGAAGGGAAAATGGAAAAGGGGAGAAATGGAAAGCGAGCAATTCCAGAGTTGAAAGAGGCGATAGTCATGTCATTTTGCTTTTTCCATTTCGCCCCTTTCCCCTTTTTCCCGCCCAGGGCGAAAACCGGTTGGAGTTGGTGAACTGAAAAGTTTCTGTTGCGGAAAGCGCCAGTTTGAGGGTGGCTGGTGGCTGAACGCAGTGAAGCCCCAGGATTTCGCGGCCTGGGGCGTCGCTTCGCTCCGCCGCCAGCCACCCCGTAGACCTTCCGCAACAGAAACTAAGAAGTTGTTTTCAAACAGGTTCACTCGCCGGCAAGGCAAACGAGTTTGCCGTCGACCGTGGTGAAAAACAGACGTCCGCCGGCCGCGGCCATCCCGTCCCACTGCGGAATGGACTTCAGATCATACCGGGCCAGCTCGCTGCCGTCGGCGGCCGAGACGGCCAGCAGCATCGCGCCGAGCTTGCCTTCAAGCGCGGCGTTCTGCCGGGCCAGCTTTGCCACGGTTTGGGGATCGCCGATCGTCCGGTAGGCCTCTTCCTCGTCGAGCACGTCGGGCGGGCCGGCGACAAACAGCGTCTTGTCGGCCAGCACCATGGCCCGAACCAGGATCGGCAGGTCGCCGGTCCAATCGTGCTTCACGAAATACCCACTGCGGCCCGCCGACTTGCCGGGCGTGAACTTCATGGCGCCGCCCAGCTTGCCCTTGACCGGCTTGGCGCCGTCGACCTTGCCGTGGTTCTTGTTTCCGGAGGCGTCAGTGGCCTTGCCCCCCTCGAACGAGCAGGCCAGGACCAGCTTGGCGTTTTCGGCGGCCGACGAACCGGCCAATCTGCCGTGGGCATACTGGGCAACGTGCTGCTGGATCTCGGCGGAAGTGAGTGTGCCGTGGTAGACCCGCACCTCGTCGATCACGCCGGTGAACGTAGATGGGGTCTTGTAGTCGCCCACACTGCCCTGGTCGTCGCCGCCGATCTCCAGCGACTGCACCGGGTCGGAGGCGATCAGCCCGCCGGATTGCGCGGTGCCGGCGAGCTTGCCGTTGACGTAGATCTGGAGTTCTTTCTCGGAGGTGAGCACGCCGGCCAGATGGACCCAGTCGCCGACTACCCGCCTCTTGGCGGTAACCGAGAAGAGCTGGCTGCCGGTGCGTACCGCGAACTGCGGCCGCCCGCCGCGAAGCAGCAGGGCATAGCCCTGAGCCGGTCCGCCGCGTGCCACGATCACGCCCGCCGGGGCATCCGACTTCACCCAGGCCTCGACCGCCAGGGGTGTGCCGGCCGGGTTGAGGCTCTGGGTCTTCTCGAACCGGATTATCGAACTCCGCCCGCCCCGGCGCGATTCCGGCGTAAACGGCAGTTCGGGCGGCTGCTTGCTGGCGGCAAACAGTTGGTACTCCAGCGGTGTGGTCCACTTGTAGAACTGCGGTTTGCGGCCGAAGCCGTAGACCCGCCCATTCGGTGGGGCAGCTTCGTGTCCCACCGATGGGAGGTCGTCGAAGACCATGATCCGCCCGGCCGGCGCGTACTTGCCCGCCTGATAGTAGCCGGCATGACCCCCGGCGAAGCTCCGGCCGTAGACCCAATAGGTACGATGCCAGTAGGAGCCGTCGAGGAAACCGGAGGGGCAAAACAGGTGCGTCGTCTCGCCCCGCTGCACCGAGCCCTGCGTGGGCGGATCGCCGGAATGGGGCCCCAGGTCTCCTCGGACGCCCTGAAGGTCAAAGACCTGCGACTTCATGTAAACGTGCTTGCCGTCGCTGGAGAGGATGTCGCTGAGCCCCACCGGCAAATTGAGCACCTGTGTGCGCGCCTGAAGATCGTTGCCGGAGTTCGGATCGCGGTCGTCCATGATCGTCTCGGAGATCTTCCGGCCGGTGTTCGGATCCAGCCGCAAGAGCCTCAGACCCCCGTCGAGGAAGACGGACCTGCCGGCCACACAATACAACACGCCGTCGGTGACCAGCACGCTGCCGTGGACGGGCCAGACCGATTCGATCTGCTCGAAGGCCGCCAGTCGCCTTTCCAGCGGCGCGGCCCGGAACCGCCAGGCCAACTCGCCGTCGCTGGCCCGCAGGCAATAGACCCAGCCGTCGGCCGATCCGAACAGCACGCGGCCTCGGTAGATCGTGGGCGGCGAGTCTACCCGACCGCCGGCCGTGTAGCTCCAGATCGGCGCTCCGGTATCGGCGCGGCGGGCGAGCACCTGGTGGGTGTCGACTGAAGTCAGGAAGACCTTGCCTTCTGCAATCACCGGGCTGCTCAGCCGCCCGCCCAGCTCGGCCTCCCAGGCCGGTTTCAAGTCGGTGGAGCACTTTGTCTTCGTCGATCCGCTGCGAGTGGCATCGTGGCGATACGTCGGCCACTCGTCCGCCGCGGCGGCTCCTGAACCCCGGCTCCTGACCCCTGCATAAGCCGGTCCCCGCTGAAGCCGGCCTTCGTCGGAGACCTTTCCGGGCCGCGGCCGCGTGGAGGCCGCCGGAGCCAGGGCGTTGAATCCGTAGAGCTTGGTCTCAGGATAGCAAGCACAGGGATGCTGCGGCGCGTAGATCAGCCCGTTGCACGGCATGATGCCGTACAAACATGCGCCGCGGACCCAATGGTGAATCGTCCAGCTCTCGTCGGCGACGTCGACGAACTCGATGCCCGTGCGCGACATCAGCAGGTACTTCTCCGTGGCCTTGCCGCGATGGCAGCGATGATGGAACCAGTAGGTCTCCACGTCGGGCGAGAATTGCTTTTTGACTTCGCCCGTCTGGGGATCGTAGCCGGTGAAAACCCCCGAGTAGCCTCCGCTGGTCGTGGCCCCGGACCAGACGAGCCCTCCGGCCACCAGCAGGTCCTCCGGAGATTGGTATCCGGTCGGCCCGTGCTCGGCGCTCCAGAGGGTCTTGCCGGTTTTGGCCGAGAGGGCGGTCATGGTGTCCTGGCCGCCGCGGTGCGGGATGTATTTCTCGCCACCGGCAAACAGCACCACGTCTTTGTAGATCACCAACGTGGGCGCGAAGTGGGAAAGGATACGCTGGCTGCGCGCGGTCGGAGCCGAAGCCCAAAGCCGATCGCCGCTGGTGCGGTCCAGCGCAACGACCTTCTCGCCGTCGTGGAAGTAAACCCGCTTACCGTCGACCGCCAGGGTAAGCGGCACGATCACGCTCCGCTCCTTCCAGAGGATCTCACCCGTATCGGCCCTGACGGCCACCACCGAGGTCGGCTGCTCGCTCCATGGTCGCTTGTTGCCCTCGCTCTTGATCTGGCCGATGTCTTCGTAGACGGCCCGCGGCTGGAAGCGCTTGACCGGGTTGTCGTTGATCACCAGGAAGAGCACGCCGTCGGCCACGATCATCTCTTCGGTCGCTTCGGTATCCCGGTAGGTGCGGATCGTCTTACCGGTGGCCGCATCGATGGCGCTGACCGGGGCGTCGATGCCGAGGGTGGCGTAGAGGGTATCGCCGATGGCCACGATCCGCCGCGGCAGGTGGGCCGGCCCGCTTTTCAACGGCCACAGATGCGTGTGCCATTTGGCGATCGGCCGCTTCCAGAGGATCGTGCCGTTGAAGGCGTCCCGGGCGATGAGCATCCATTTCGGCGGCAGTTCGATCGCCGCCCTGCGACCCTCGTCGAAGATGTAGAACACCCGCCCGCCGGCCGAGACCACCGCGCTGACGCTCGACATGTGATCGTGCATTCGCGACCAGCGGGGGCTGCCCTGCCACTGCAGGTGCCGGGGTGGCCCGACCACGCTGTCTTGGGCCACCGCGTTGTTGCTCGGGTCGTGCATGAAGTGCGTCCACTCATCGATCTCCTCGGGGCGCGGCTTGACGATCTTGGCCGACCTTCCGCCTCGTGTGACGTATGCCACGCCGTGGGGACAGAGCACGCGCATCACTTCCTTCATACCGATGCCGGATTTGGCCAGGTCTTCGGCCACAATCAGGTTGACCAGGTTGTCGATATAAGGAAGCTGTGCCCCCACGAGCCGGTCGACCGACACGCTCTTGCCGTACAGCCCCAGCGACTGGATGTACTCCCGGGCCTGGGCAACGTTGTTCGGATCCGCATCCAGCCCGTGCACCATGAAGCTGTCGTTTGCCCTCAGGGCCGCCGTGAGCTTGCCGTCGCCGCAGCCAAGGTGCACGACCAGGCCGCCCCGGACTGCGGTTGCCTCGAGAATCCGGGTTGCCTGTTCTTTAGGTCCTTCGCCGGCGGCCGATGCAACCGTGGCTGCAAGGGGCACCAGCGAAAACACCATGGCCGTTTGAATCCTACTCACGATTGAAAACATGGTCATCGCAAGGCCCTCCATTTGATGAAAAGAAAAGTCCCGGATCTTTCTTACGCAACGGCATACCTCGCACGCCTGTCCACCCATTTTCCAGGCTGAAACGGCCGTGTCAACAGTTTGCGGCTGGGATTGCCCGAGAGATTGCGTTGCGATGTGGGGCACGGTATCCGTGGGCACCTTGACGGGGCCCTGCTGGGTGTCGTACCATCGGGGCTAGCGGCCCGTTGAAGAAGTAGGGTGGGCACTGCCCACCAAGAACCGCGTGCACTCTTCCAATCAAGATTTGGTGGGCAGTGCCCACCCTACTTTACTCATTTAGCCCTTGGCCACCGAGCTGTTCGTCATCATGGCTTTGCCCCAAAAGAAGAACACGAGTTCAATAACACTGAAGGATGCAGCGTTCCACTGGTATATGAGCCGGGGCGGAAATAGCTATTGCTTTGTGGTCATCCAGCGTATAGAAGGTGACGGAACGAAGCTGTTGGTTCGTGTTCCCGGCTATCTTGACTACAAAGGGCAGTGCGAAAGGCCAATCTTGCCGAGTCTTATGGAGAAGTGTATGGAGGCAGCGTTTCGTGCGGGTTGGAATCCTGAAGTGGACGGGCCAGACTTTCGTGTGACTCTTGAAGGATTGCTGCCCGATGAACCTACTCCGCTGACGGAAAATGAGCTTGAAATAGGAGAATTGGACGAAGAACTTCAATCGAATCCCGATAACGCCACGGCTTATCGCCGTCGAGGAGTCTGTTGGTTCGTCGAAAAGGAATACGAAAAGGCCATTGCTGATTTCAGCGAAGCCATTCGGTTGAATCCAGGAGCCGCTGATCTTCTTATTGAGCGAGCGGAATCATTGGATCACAAAGGCGAATACGACAAGGCCGTTGCGGATTTGTCCGAAGCCATTCGGTTAGACCCAAAATCCGCTCTTGCCTACTACAACCGAGGGCTCTCTCGGTACCACAGGGGCGAATATGACAAGGCCATTGAGGACTTCACCGAATCCATTCGACTTGACCCGACAGTTGCCTACTGCTACGCCTATTGCTTCCGGGGATATGCATGGGAGGAGAAGGGTGACAAAGAGAAAGCCGAGGCCGACCTAACAAAATACGAAGAGATAAAGAGCGTGCCTCTCGATAGTGCAGAGGCTTACATGCATCGTGCATACTCTTGGGACAATAATCATGACATGGCTATCGCTGACTTCACCGAAGTGATTCGGCTCAACCCGAAGTGCGATCAGGCCTACTGGCAACGAGGAATCGAGTTCGCCATAAAGCGCGAACGCGAGAAAGCCATTGCGGACTACACTGAAGCCATTAGGCTGAATCCAGAGTATGACATTGCCTATCACCACCGTGGAACCTGTTTCCGGAGTAAGGGCGAATACGACAAAGCCATTGATGACCACACTGAAGCCATTCGGTTGAACCCGAAATACGCCAGGGCTTACTTCTTTCGGGGAACGTGTTGGGAAAGGAAGGGCGAATACGATAGAGCCATTGATGATTACACTGAAGCCATTGAGTTAGACCCGAAACATCCCTGGGCTTACTACAGCCGGGGAGTGCGTTGGCAACAAAAGGGCGACAAAGCAAAGGCCGATGCCGACTTCAAGATAGCCGACGAGCTAGAAGCAGAGCGGAAGAAGTCGAGAGAATAGACACGCAGAGTACGGGCCGGGTAACCCCGACACGAACTCACCCCACAGTTTCAGCCCGACACCTCTCTTAGGGGCAGCGGCGAATCGCGCTACCGAGCTGCCCGATCGTTCTATGGCCTCTTGGCCCGCTTGCCGGCGCCCTTGCGATCGCGTCCTTTTCGCCGGGCGGCCTTCTTGGGGCGTGGGCCGTATACCTGCTCCAGGACGGCTTGCACCCTTTGCGGCGATTGGCGGTTCTCGAACGCGCGGAGCAGCGGGTCGCCCGTCCGTTTCAGCCACTCGTGCAGCTCCGCCCGCATCCGCACGGCCTGCTCGCCGTACTCGGGCCGCTGGATCAGGTTATCGAGGCAGTCGGGATCGCTCCGCAGATCGTACAGCTCCTCCTGCTGGCGGTACCGGAACATCTGCACCCGCCGGGCGATCAGCGGATCGGTCTTGGCCGCCTCGTTCATGGCTCGCATCGTCATGCCTTCGTTGTTGTTGCGATAGTAGTGCTGGCCGTCGCTCCAGGCGTTGAAGATGTAGCCGAACCGGGCGTCCTGGACGCACCGCATCGGCACCGCGTCGCCGCCGGCCTTCTTGTCGATCTGCGTAAACACCCTCTCCCGGCCTGCCTGCGGCCGGCCCCGAAGCAGCGGAAGGAACGAGGCCCCGTCAAATCCATCCGGGGTGGGCAAGTTCAGGGCCTCCAGCACCGTGGGAAAGAAATCGACCCCCGAGATGAAATGCTCCCGGTCGACGCTGCCCGGCTCGACCACCCCGGGCCAGCGCACGATCCAGGGGGTGCGGGTGCTGGCAAGATAGGCGTTGCACTTGGCAAACGGCACGGCGATGCCGTTGTCGGAGAGGAACATCACCAGCGTATCGTCTTCAAACCCCGATTCCTTTAGCGCCTGCAACACCTTGCCGAACGTGTCGTCGCACCGCCGCACCGAATTCAGGTAGTAGCTGAGCTCCTGCCGCACGCCCGGCAAATCCGGCACGAAACCCGGCACTGCAACGTCCTCGGGCCGGTAGGTTTTCGAGGGCTCCACGGCGCCGCGGACGGGCTTGCCGGCGACGTGAAACGGCCGGTGCGGGTCGTGCGAGTTGACCATGAAGTAGAACGGCTTCTTCTCCCGGCGGCAGCGCTGAAGAAACTCCCTGCAGTACCGGTAGTAAATCTCCGGATCGCGCCCGGCCCCCAGCTCCTTCTGGTCGTGGACGAAGTCCCAGCGGTAGTCGGCCCTGGGCGTGGAATGGCCGACCTTGCCGAGGATCCCCGTCAGGTAGCCCGCCTCGCCAAGCGTCTGCATAATCGTGGGGATGTCCCGGTCGGTGTGCATGAAACCCATGATGCCGCTGTTGTGCCCATAGCGGCCGGTAGCCAACACACCGCGGCTGGGCTGGCAGATGGCCACGTTCACGTGTGCCCGGAAGAAACGCATCCCCTCCGACGCCAGCCGGTCGAGGTTCGGCGTCAGGTCGGCGATCTTGCCCGCGAACGAGCCCACCGACTCGCAGTGCAGATCGTCGGCCGTGAGGAACAGGACATTCAGCGGCCGCCCGCCTTGGCTGCCGACGGCAGCATGCAACGGCACGAGCATCGACGCCAGGGCCCACAGGCCGAGCACCCTCAGAAAACCGCAGCTTCTCATTTCCACTCCTCGCGTTTGATGGTTGCCCCGGACGTTTTTCTTCTGCCTTCATATCGCCCCCATCCAGCGTATCACGGCTAGGGGAGCCGAAAGCTAGGGCTATCGCACTCCGGCAGTGCCTCTCGGAGCCTCCAGATGCCTTCCCGCGTTACTTGGGTAGCGCTGATGTACAGGTTTCTGAGTTTGGCTAGTCCTTTCAGGTGTTCCAGCCCCGCATCGGTGACTTCGGTGGCGTCCAGCACCAGCAATTGGAGATTGGTGAGTCCTTTGAGGTGTTCCAGTCCGGCGTCGGTGATCTGAGTGCCGGAGACCGACAGGCTCTTGAGGCCGGTCAGCCCTTTCAGGTGCACCAGCCCTGCGTCGGTGATCTGGGTCTGGCTGAGGGACAGGCTTTCGAGGCTGGTCAGTCCTTTCAGGTGCTCTAACCCAGCATCGGTCACTGGGGTGTTTTGGAGGTCGAGCGTTCGGAGGTTGGCCAGCCCTTTCAGATGCACCAGACCTGGGCCGGTGATCTGGGTCTGGCTGAGGGACAGGCTTTCGAGGCTGGTCAGTCCTTTCAGGTGCTCTAACCCAGCATCGGTCACTGGGACTTGGAGGTTGAGCGTTCGGAGGTTGGCCAGCCCTTTCAGATGCACCAGACCTGGGCCGGTGACCTGGTTGGAGAAAAGGCTCAGCCTTCTCAGGTTGGTCAGCCCTTTCAGGTGCACCAGGTCGTCGTCGGTCAGCTTCGGCCGCGATTGAAAACTCAGTGCGGCTACGTTATCGTTGACATCGTACTCGACCCGCGGACGCCAAAACTTCGCGATAATACCCTCTTGCTGCCATTTCCGGTGCTGTTTCTGCCTGATCCGGTTCTCTTGCTGCCTTATCCGGATCTCTTGCTGCCTTTCCCGCTCCCTTTCCCGCCATAGCGTGGTGGCATACCAGCTAAGTGCCACGCTGATTAGCAGCACCACCAGCAGCAGCGTCCGGAGGCGAAACTGATACCAGCGAAGTTCGGGTTTCGACGGGCGGGAATCGTTCATGGTCATGCCCTTCAGGGGTGCAAGGCGATACGCCGGTCAGTGTATCAGACGCCCTGCGATTTGCGAGTACCGAACAAACCATCTAGGACCACCGTGACCATCAGACGTGCGGATTTGGGCCACCCGGCCCTTTCCCGATAGATCAGGTCGCTGCGCCCAATTGCCGGGCGTGCTGCGCGTTGGCACGAACCTGGTCGGAGTGCCGGGGATACATGCCCACGATCGCCGCGTCGCCCGGCTTGATCCCCTCGAAGGCAAACCGAAACGCCTCGCGGACCATCGCCTGGTCGGCGCAGCGGCGTCCTGCCCCCAGGATCTTGAACGCCAGGCAGGGCTGCTTCACCTGGCGGATCACCTTGCACATGGCCGCCGGATCGGTCTTGTAGAACTTGTAGTTCACCACCGGAGCTTCGATCATCTCCGGCGCCGGGGCGGCATCTGCCGGGAGTTTGGGGCGGGTGAGGTAGTAGAAGCAGGTCATGAAGAAATCGACGTCCCAGCCCTCGTCGGCGATGCGCTTGATGCAGTCGGGATTATGGGCCGACACGCCCGCCAACAGCCCCCGGTCGTGTACCGCCTTGACGAAGTCTCGGACCTGGCCGCTGCGGCCTTCGCGGAACAATCTGTCTGTCGCGCCGCCGTGGTGGGCCATGGCGATCGGCTGCAGGGTCTTGGCCACCGGCTGGATATCCTCTGGCTTGGAAAGCAGACCGATCAGTTGCAGCTTCGAGCCCTGTTGGCGGAGTGTGCGGTAGATCTCGGTGGCCTTGGAGGCGGGCGAGAACTGGTGCGTGTTGATCCCCGCCCGCTCGCACTGCTGCAGAAAAGCCAGCGTGCGCTGAGGGGTGAAGTATGCTTTCATCTCCCCGTCCACTTCGGGGCCAAGGTAGGAGTAGCCGGAGATCGGGTTGGAACCGACGATCAGCCGGCTAACGCGGTGCGGGCCCAGCGCGATCGTGGGCAACGCGACGCGTGGCGAGTCGGCGGCGACGGCCGTGCCACCCGAGAGCAGTCCCGCCGCCGCAGCGGCCGCCGAACACCGCGCCAAGAACTCCCGGCGGCCGGTTCGATCAACACCTTCATCTGAGTGCATCACGGCAGGTCTCCTTATCACTGGCACGTCGGCCTGGGAAACGGGCTTGGGAAACGGGCGCCACTCATTGTACTCGCCGGGGCCCCGTGCCCGAAACCCCCCAAAGATACCACTATATCGAGGGGCTCGGAAGGCGATCAGCAAACAACTTTGGGGGCCTTCAGCAGCGTGGAGCCAGATCCCCGATCTGTTGCACAGGAGGGGGGGGTGCCTGCCCCCGGAAACCTGTTCTCGGACAACCGCTTAGTTCGACTGTTTGATTTCTACAGTCAACAGAACCCCATGGCGCTGAAGTAGTTAGACGCGGTTTCAGGATAACCACAGAGAGCACAGAGGACACAGAGGTGAAGAAGGTGATGGTTCCTAGAAT
>SDBV01014143.1_pt1 | contig 10078 bp, 8 predicted proteins | sample 2277081 | NCBI WGS metagenome assembly SDBV01 (sample SAMN10402039, study PRJNA504765) | marine sediment metagenome | isolation source: marine sediment core GS10_PC15, 223 cmbsf | place: Arctic Ocean: Southern Knipovich Ridge | collected 2010 | reverse complement strand
TCTGATTTGGTAGGTCAACTTGTTTATGACCTTCTATCAGAGTTGTTTGCTGATCAAGTCTGCCATTGACTTTTGATGTAATTGCGTGATGAAGGATAAGACCATATCAAGACCTTTGAGAATCGAATATCCTGAGGCATGGTATCATATCATTAACCGGGGCCGACGGTCCGATATTACCGATCATTGTCAAACTTTCCATTTCTTGACATTACATACATGGTGATATATACTCTGGTATATATCAATAATAATCGGAGGCGTGTTATGCAAACTGCAAAAATATTTAATAATGGTCGAAGCCAGGCTGTAAGGCTGCCAAAAGAATTCCGATTCTCTGGCAATGATGTTTTTATCAAAAAAATAGGCAAGTTGGTTGTCCTTTTGCCAAAAGATGATCCCTGGTCCGTATTAGTCAATAGCCTTGATCAGTTTACCGATGACTTTATGGATAGCAGAGATCAACCCAGTCAGTATCCCCGGGAAAAATTTTAATGAAATTTATTCTCGATACAAATATATGTATTTATATCATTAAGCGAAAACCATCCCGTGTAATAGAGCGTTTTAAGCAGGCAGAGATATCACAAATCGGCATCTCGTCGATCACACTGAGCGAACTTTTGTATGGGGTTGCAAAAAGTTCAAAACCGTCACAGAATCAAATAGCTTTGACTCAGTTTGTTGCTCCCCTGGAAATATTGCCATATGGTAATGAAGCCGCCCAATATTATGGCGACCTCAGAGCCCAATTAGAAAAACAGGGTACACCTATCGGATCTCTCGATATGCTAATCGCCGCCCACGCACTTTCCATCGACTGTAATCTGGTCACCAACAACGAAAAAGAGTTTATTCGAATACCGAACTTAAAAATCGAAAATTGGTCAAAGTAACAATACGCTTCTTTCGTCATCGCATCCCATAAATGCAAATTGAAAAAGAAAATTAGAGAGTTAATATACATTTAATAATGAGTGACTGTTTGAATATGTTCAAACACAAAACCAATCGAAACTGTTGGAACTATTGAGTATAGCCCTTGACACAATGGATACAAGCCAAAGACACGATGTGTTTGGTAAAACAGCCGAAGAAGTGCCACCATCTTCAGTTGATTGAAAAGAAATACTGACCACCATTGAGCAGTTTTATGAAAAGTAGATTGCCGGTTACTATTACGCGCCATTTAACATCAATTGAAAAATTTCTCAGGCATCCCAGAGGAAACCAATTCCTGGTTTGATAAAATAAGTGATTACCTTGAAGATAGCCCAGATTAACCGACTAATGTGAGCATGATATCGCAGCACAATGAGCCTGATTAGACGCACCAGGTGTTCTTCATGACACTATGATCAGGAGAATAGAGCGTTGAAAAATACTCAGGAGTAATAAGGATCGTAAAAATTTATTATGTCGACTCTCCAACTTGCTTCCTGAAACTGAGACATTTTACTACACTTGGGCGTTTCTTCCGAATCATACATATTTTCTTTTTAGAACCGAACCGATTCCAATAAAAAACCATCTTACTTTGGACTAACGCAGAACCATTCTTTTGTACTTGATAATATCTCTTTTTTATGGTTAAATAGAATTTTCGCGGATAATATTTCATAATATATGGATATTGCATGGAAGGCCTGTTGCTGTTCTTATTCGGTTTGATTCTTTTCCTTTCCCTTTAGTTTTAGTTTCTTGATAAAATAATAAAAACTTTCCTTACCCGACTATTAAAATTATATTCTTGATAAAAAATTCAGATAATACCTCATCCATTTTACAGTGTTATCTATCCTATCGGGATAGGGACGCCAATCACTGAGCGCCCTCCCCCAGCACCGGACATACGGGCCACGTATCCGGGGCTCTCGTTTCAACGGACCAGGTTGGCTTTGATTAAATCAGAGTAGTCCGGGAAGAAATAAACCCAGCGAGATAGAATGAGCCCTTGGTAGGGTATTGGTCAAACGTAGACTTGATTCCTATCCTTAATTGTAATGAATTAGGTTCCACCAGCAAGGCGTTTATGGGCCGGAGGGTACACTGCGGATAGTTCCACGCTGGATGGATAGCTTTACCGAAAAAACCTACCATGAAGATGATGTTGTCGGTATTGAATAATTTCTTGACTTTTTACACAAATTCAGTTATTAAACAAAGTATATTAATCAATACCTTTTTTTATAGGAACTCAATTGTAAAATATGCAAGGCAGGGTAATGCCCCTAAAGCCGATAAACCATATTTGCAATAGCACGAAAATAACGTCAAAAAGCGCTATCGGATAACGGTTCCGATTGCGCTTTTTTTGTGGAATAACATTTTTTGCCGGCCAATGGACAATGCAACTTTTGGGTTATCGCGGGCAAGGGCACCGGGAGATAAATCCCTCCATATCAATCTGAATCAGCCTTCTTATTCTTACCCCTGCTAAAAAAGGTGTCTTACCCCTAAACCATCCAACAGTATAGAAATAGAGTCAAGCCCACGCTTTACCATTATATTTAACAAAAAAATAGAAATCATCTTAATCAGTTTATAAGTACTGGGCAAACATAGTTTTGACTCTAAACCGTTGGATAGGATTCACACATTTTTATCCCGAGGCAATGAGCAGAAGGACATTTTCTATGACGACCCAGATCGCTTATTGTTTTTAAAGACAATTGGCGAGATGTCCGAACGTTTTGAGATAGATGTTTTTACCTGGGTGTTAATGGGAAATCACTACCATCTTTTGTTAAGGACGAATCGCGCCAATCTTTCCAAAAGCATGCTGTGGGAAGATTTACGCCATGGAATGATTATAGGGTCAAAGAAGTTTGTCGATAAGATCCTCAGCGCATATTTGCCTGAAAAATCGGACAAAGAGATTCCTCAACAACGCGATTCGGGCAAAGGAATAGACCCTGTTGCCAAGTTAATTAAAGCCGCGCGGACGCTTGATTGTGACCTCGATCATTTCAGACGGGTTTGGTATGACGTATTCCTCGGTCAGCCATATCGTAAGGTCTATAAGGCTGATAATGGAGCAGGACAATCGTTTAAAAGAAAGTTTCGATCATATTGATTCACTATTCAAGATTCGACACCAATACCTTTATTAACCGGGTTCTCACCATATCCCAAACGTTACGGCGAAAATAATACCGATGTCCTAATAAACAATTTAATAAGATGCAAGATGAAGAAGTAGGCTTATTAAAAATTTATGACGGTATTCTTCAGCCATTAACAAATTTACAGGGAGATATATTAAATGAAAGCCGTCAATAAAGTGTTTTTTCTCTCTTTTTCATTGCTGGTATTCACCACATTTACGAATTTGTTATCGATTTCTGATACATACGCAGAGACATCTAACGAGTCAGGAACTGGAGAACAAGCCAACACACTGAAAGAAGCACTTCTTAAGGGGAAGCCGGATCTCTCATTTCGCTATCGCTTTGGATATATTGAAGAAGAAGGGTTGCCCAATATATCGAAACCGTCAACATTGCGAACTTTGCTGGGGTATCGCTCTAAACCATTTTATGATTTTGGCGCATATATCCAGTTTCGTAATGTTACCGTGATCGGCAGTGAAAATTATAATGATACATTAAATGGTAAAACCTCTTACCCTGTAGAAGCGGACCCCTCGGCTACAGAGGTAGATCAAGCCTACCTGCAATTTGACGGCATTCCGGACACTTCTGTTTCAGTAGGTCGCCGCAAGTTAAAATTCGGAAATGAACGTTTTATCAGTGATCTTGGCTGGCGTCAAAATAATCGTTCTTTCGACGGTTTGGTCGCTGAGAATTCATCAATATCAGGTACTAAACTTATTTACGCATGGGCAAACAATATCAATCGGGCATTTACGGATGATTCTCCAAATGGAAACTTTGATGAAGATACGAATGTACATTTGTTTAATGCAACGTATAATGACTTGCCGGTTGGCCGCTTAGAAGGATATGCGTATTTGCTGGATTTAGACGGTATTGTTTCTCCGGACCCAGCCACATTATCTACAGCAACCTATGGCTTAAACTTCTCAGGCAACCAGGAAGTTTCAGAGGGAGTTCATTTTGTATATATGGCAGAATATGCTTTCCAAAAAGATTACGGCGACAATCCGCGTGATATTAACCTGAATTATTGGCGTATTGAACCGGGGGTTTCTTTCTCCGGACTAACCTTGAAGGCGGGATATGAGGTCTTTGAAAGCGACGGAACTAGTGCTTTCTCGGCGCCACTTGGGTTATTGCATGCCTTCGGTGGTTGGGCGGATAAATTCGTGCCGGCTCCACCAAATGGATTGGAAGATTTATATGCCGTTGCCGCTTATAAGGTCGCCGGTACGGATAGTCATCTGGATGGTATCAAGCTTGTGTTAGCTTATCATGACTTCAAGCCGGAAAACGGAAGCACGGATTATGGTAGTGAGTGGGATGCTGCAATTGTTAAGAAATTTAACAAAATGTTCATAATATCGGTTCATTATGCTAATTATGACGCCGAAAGCTTCTCAACCGATACAGAGAAATTATGGTTAACATTAGGAGCATCTTTTTAGCTAACATCAAACAATATTCCTAAATTAAATCTTATTGTTATAGGCTTCAATAAATAATATTTGAAATATTTAAGCATAACGGGATAGATTTTATCAATTAATGGAATCGTCGAATTAGGCGCTTAACTTGATTGAAAGAGGCTGTGTCATTTTATTGGACAGATCCACGTTAAAGCTTGACGGGTTGTTGCCCAAATCCAATTAACTTAGAAAATTATAGACAACTCAGTATAAGAGAGACCTCGAATGTAAGAAATTCAACGGGGTTATTTATTAGCAACATATAGTAAACGGATAAAAAGTGTAAAAATGGGATTTGGGCAACAGCACGGTGAATTGAGTTTTTATGTTTAACAAGTTAGCCATTTGTGGACGGACACTAGTTAACCACTGGAGTGATTGGATCACCTTTTTAAGCCATTAATAAGAAGCTTATTTATTGTATCCTGATATGAGCATGAAACATTGATGCGTATTCACATTTTATCGCTGATCATATATTTATGTTCTCAGTGGTTATTGATGCTTGACAGCTTAAATAATGGTATTAAACTAATATCAGTAATCAGTTTTTCCAATGTTGAACTGATCATTTTCGAATTATAGTCAGATGTTGTGTATGGCATTAGGTGGCGAGCCGTTTCTCACTTGCACTGTTAACGACTATACCCCTCAGCTTATTTCCCATAGCCGCTCAAGATGATGTAGTCTTATCCACCTATTTCGTACAGATCGACAAATCTGAATTACCATGGTTGATACACTTAAAGGTGATAAACAGCTCCTGACTTTTATAGTTTTCAGCAGAACAGTTGAAAACATTGATTCTATGGGGATTAGTTATACTTGTGTGTTTTTAGTGTTTTAATACTAAAACGGCCAAGGATAACAGAGCATCTCGATTCTTTTCTACACAATCAGCAGCCTTGGGATGCTTGGCACTATAGGTATTGTTGAGCGCATTAAAAATATTTCCCGTTTCATTTTTGTTATCCGCTTTGGCTCATGGTGCGTGTATCCTTGCATTTTATACTTGAAAATGCTGAGAAATTGCCTTGAAACAATCATTCGAAGGATACACCACCAAATCCCTCAAACACAACTTTCGATAATAACTCATCATTGTCTTGCCCAATAGATTAGATTTGAACCAAAGATTTGGTTTAAGCTTGCAACTCATAGAATAGAGACTATTATAATAGGAAGTTCTAATTTACTGATGGCTTAATTTAATAAGAGCCAATAGATGGTAGAGCTTAATAGGTTAATTTTTCTTTTGTTGTCTTGATGAAAGAGCACAAATTTAAAATTATTTTAATGGGAGATATATAAAATGAAAAAACTAAGTCAAATATTAACAATAATCACTGCAGCATTTATTTTCCTTACCAGTTTCGCTAACGCGGATGAATACGTTTATAAACAAAACTTTATGCCGAGACAAACGGTAGAGATAGATCTTGCAAAAACAGCAATGTTTGTAACGGATCCTCAAAACGATTTCTTATCAAAAGAAAGTCCAGCTTGGGGGTTAGTCGGTCCGACTGTGATACGAAATAAAGTAGTTGAAAAAGAGAAGACATTAAAAGCGCTCGCAAAAAAACTAGGAATCCCGGTGTTTTACTCTACCCATATGTACACACCGCAAGATTTTGCGAATTGGAAGAGCTTGAACGGCATCGACAAGGTGATGTTTGAGAATAAAATGTTTGCACAGGGAACCTGGGGACATGACTACCACCCCGAACTAAAACCAGATGACAATACTATCGTTATGAATCCGCATAAGGGGTTAAGTAACTTTTGGAGTGGAGATGCTGCTATCCAGCTAAGGCAGTACGGAATAGAAACACTCATTATTTACGGTATGTCGGCAAATATGTGTGTAGAGTCACACGCTCGAGATGCGATTGAAAATGGTTTTGATGTTATTATCTTAAGCGATGCCACTGCAGCAGCAGGAGATGCTGCGTATGAGGCAGCTCTTATTAACTATGAATTCCTGGCCCATGAGGTAATGACCACAAAACAAGTTATAAAAAGATTGAAAAAAGCAAAAGAACAGACTCAGATGAAGATGCCTTCGATGGAAGGGAAGAAGCCTTCGATGGATAAGAAGTCTAAAAAAAAATAACCTCATTACTATAATATCTCGGAGATAAAAGGAAAAGCGCATTATTTCTGGTGATAAGCCTATTACTTAACTTGTCAATTGCCATGTAGTAATGCGTTTTGTTTTATGTAGAGGATTCCTGGCCGATTCAAATAGTTTATGGATCTGGTTTCTTCGATACCACGACTTGCGGGTAATATTGTAAACTTCTTTTCAATTCATATATGCCATTTTTAGATTGATAATTGGAACCATGTTTTGATTCATTACGTATAATATATTTTGCATATTTGAGGCGGTTGCCTCAATATGGTCAAATGACAAGTCACGAAACAAACCATTTAACAAACAAAGAGGTCACTAAATCAAAAGTGTGAGAAATTATTGCCGCTACCTTTTAGTTACTCAAAACCTTAATTCCTTATTCGTCACTTAAGCATATAAACCAAATAATAACCGTGTAAAACAAAATCACGGTGGAGGATAATTATCATGAAACTAAATATTGGTCTGTTTTTGATTTTTTTTGTATTTTGCGTGATATCAACAGCCTTAGCGGGAGAAAATATCCAATGGGGCTATTCGGGTCATGAAAGACCAGAGAATTGGGGAGCGTTAGATCCTAAATATTTGCTATGCTCAGAGGGCAAAAACCAATCTCCAGTAAATTTGACAGGCATGATGGAAAGTGAATTACCACCCATTACCATCAATTATAATTCTGGAGGAAAAGAAGTTTTGAATAACGGCCACGCTATTCAGGTGAATTTTAACCCGGGTAGCACGATCACTGTCGATGGGCATGAATTTGAATTGAAGCAGGTTCATTTTCATTCACCAAGTGAGCATACGATAGAAGGGAATTCCTATCCAATGGAAGCTCATTTTGTACACGCTGATGAGGAATGGAATTTTGTTGTAATTGCGGTGGTTTTCAAGACTGGAGACGCAAATGCAGAACTTGAGAAAGCATGGGCCCATATGCCTAATAATGCAGGTGAAAAACGTATGCTCCCCAAGGGTGTAAATGCCGGTATGCTTTTGCCGAATGATCATAGCTATTATCGTCTTAATGGCTCTTTGACAACGCCACCCTGTTCTGAAGGTATCCGGTGGTTGGTCATGAAAAATTACCATACCGTATCTAAGGAACAAATCGATAAATTTACTCGCACAATGCAACATCCAAACAATCGTCCAGTACAACCCATAAATGCACGGATAATTTTGAAGTAAACGCATAACGAATAAGGTTAGATTATGGTTCGATCCGCTCTCACAATCACCTTATTCGTTATGCAGTTAGATATCTCATAAAACAGACGGTTTTGTTGTCAGTTTTTTTTTATTAAGAGTATTATATAGAAACTGTTCAATCACTAGTTGTCGAAGACGCTGCGCATTATGAGGTTACTAAACACTAAGCAGTTTGAGATAGGAGAATCATATGAGGAATTTTAGATATGCAATTCTTACATTTGCTCTTTTCTTTACGTTAGCGCCCATAACAAGTGCACAGGAGACGAACGACGGAAGGAGTGTGCGCGAAGAACAAGCGTACACACTTGGTACGGCTGCCTACATCTGGGGTTTCACCATGACCGAGCTCTATCGTGTGCGGGACATTACGCTCAGGACCACCGGTGCATTGAACAAGTTCGTCCACTACCGGAATCTTGCTGATCCGGAAACTACAAGAGCCGCAGGAGTCGTGTCAGCGAACAATGCGACATTGTATTCGATAGCTTGGCTTGATCTATCGATGGAACCGGTCGTTCTCGACGTACCACCGATTCCATCTCGGTACTACACGATGAATTATATCGATTTCTTCCAGAAGGTCGAGAACATAAGCAACCGGACCGCGGGCAGGAGCGGCGGATCTTATGCATTCACCGGGCCAGGCTGGGAAGGCGTCCTGCCAGACGGAGTTAAGCGCATCAGTTCAGCAACAAACCATCTGTGGATTGTCGGTCGAACCGAAGTGAAAGGACCCGATGACCTATCGGCTGCTAACGCTGTACAGGACCATTACGCGTTGACAGTCTTTAGTGAATGGCAAAAAGGCAAGCGCAATACATCGGGTAACAATAAATATGACGAGTGGCCACCCTACGACGTGGATGATCCTCTTTATTGGTACACAGCGCTTAACGAAACCCTGCGGCGTAACCCACCTTACGGGCCCGATGCTGTCGTTGTCGGCATGTTCGAATCGATTGGTATCGGCCCGGACAAGGAGTTCGATCCCGCTAAACTCGACGCTGAGACCGCCGCCGGGCTGCGACGCGCAGTGGAAACAGGACACAAAATCATTGCAGAAGACTCACAAACGCGCCTCGGCCAGGAAATCAACCACTGGAGCTTGATCGCCAATTCTGTCGACTATACAACCAGCCGGGGGAGCTTTGACTTCCTTTATCGATCATCCGTGGCACTCCGTGCCCAGCCGGGCCAAGACTCCGAAGAGAACTTTTTCAACTTCGCCTACGAAGATGACCAAGGTGATGCCCTGAACGGTAATGCCCGTTACACGATCACATTTCAAGCCGGAATAGAACCTCCTGTCGATGCATTCTGGTCGATAACCATGTATGACCATCCAGATGGGTTCTTGGTAAAGAATCCAATCAACCGTTACTCAATCGGTACCTATGACGAGATGAAACGTGATGCGAATGGGAATTTGACTATCTATATTCAGCACGAGGCCCCAGGAGCAGAACACGAGAGTAACTGGCTTCCAGCGCCTGACGGACCTTTCTATATGTGTTTGAGGCTTTACAATGCAAAACCCGAAGCACTGAATTTCGATTGGGTGCCTCCGGCAGTGACGCGTTCTCAATGAGAAAAGAGGTGCCGGCTATCGGGATAGGGACGCCCATCACAGAGCGCCCTCCCCCGGCACCGGACATACGGGTCACGTATCCGGGGTCCCCGATTCAACCGGACAAATCGGCTTTGATTAAACAAAAGGAGGTCATGGGAGAAATAGACCCAGCGTGATAGAATGAGCTATTGGCAGGGTATGGGTCTGATTCCTACCCTTAATCGTAATGAATTCGGTTCCACCAGCAAGGCGTTTATGGGACGGAGGGGCCACTGCGGATAGTTCCACGCTGGATGGATATCTTTACCGAAAAGATTTCTCTTGAAGATGATGTTGTCGATATTGAATAATTTCTTGACTTTTTACACAAATTCAGTTACCAAATAAAATATATTAATCAATACGTTTTTTTATAGGAACTCAATTGTAAAATATGCAAGGCAGAGTAATGTCCCTAAAGCCGATAAACCATATTTGCAAGAGCATGAGAATGACATCAAAAAGCGCTTTCGGATAACGATTCCGATTGCGCTTTTTTTTGTGATGGGTTTTTTTTAATTGGATATAG
>SDBV01014142.1_pt1 | contig 10078 bp, 8 predicted proteins | sample 2277081 | NCBI WGS metagenome assembly SDBV01 (sample SAMN10402039, study PRJNA504765) | marine sediment metagenome | isolation source: marine sediment core GS10_PC15, 223 cmbsf | place: Arctic Ocean: Southern Knipovich Ridge | collected 2010 | reverse complement strand
CCGTCAACCCCGGGTTCGAGTCTTTAGTGGCTACATATTGCACTTTCCAAATCATCGCAAGTCGTTTGCAGCAAGGCACTTACACAAAAACACGTCCCGAAACCCGGGAGAAGTATGGGCTAAACACACCGCGGCGGCTAAACACACCGCCGCGGTCGAACGGCGCTACTTGTGCTTATCCTCGGCCGGCTGTTCGATCTTGTGGTGGCCGTGGCAATCGGTGCACGTCGGCGGAGATTTGGGCGAGAGGCGCCGCTGGAGGAATCGCGCCAGGACCTGCCGCGCCGGCACGTCGTGGGTCTTATGGCACTTCAGGCACATCCGATCGACTTTGTTGCGCTTGAAGACCACGTCGGGCAGGGTGGCGCCGATGTTCTCGTCGTTGGCGTGGGCGGCGCTCAGGCCGTGACACTTGATGCAGGTCACCTTCTTCTCGAGGTGGACCTTGCTCAGCTCTTCCTTGACGAAGCGGGTGTGGCATACGTAGCAGGCAGCGTTGGCCCAAATCCCCTCGGGCTCCTCTGCGGTCTCGGTGGCCGGGCCGGCGGCGGGATCTTCGGCCTCGGCCGGCCGAGGAGATCGCGCCAGGCAGAAGATCAGCGGCGCGGCGAGGGCAACGGCGATCCACAGTGGGGCCCGGCTCATACGCGCTCCCACTTGTGCAGCCAACGGTACTCCGGCGTGAGGTTGGCGTAGTAGTTCCGGGTACACTCCTTGATGGCCTGCTGATCCTCGGGTGTTTTTGGCTTGGCTCGGTCGTAGGACCCTTTGACGTTCTCTTCGAGCTGTTCGGGGATGTTCACGCCGGGGATAACGGCCGAGAGGCGGCTCTCCTGTAGCATCTCCTTGACCAGCACGCCGGCCCGTTTGTCGATACGGCCCTTGATCTGCCGGGGTTTCAGCCCGAAGGTGGTCCCCGCGCCAAAGGGTTTCAGTCCGATCACGCCCACGCCTTTCTCTTGGGCCAGTTTCAAGAGGCTCTCGCCGCCGAAATCCTTGGTGAGGAAGAGGTAGGGGAAGATGATCACGGAGAACTGTGGGTATTCGTTGAGCACGCGGCGAAAGACCTTGGGATTATGGGCCGAGACGCCCAGGTATCGGACCTTGCCCTGCTTGCGGGCCTTCTGGAAGACCTCCACGACCATGTCCAGTGCCTTTCGGCTGATCATCAGCATGGTGGCCATTTTGGTCTGGCCCTCTCCCCAGGTTGCTCCCACGGGACGCCAGACGTCGAGCACGTCGGTGCGGTAGGAGTTCAGCCGCTGGTCGATCGACTGCATCATGCCCTCCCTGGAGAGTTGGTCTTCGTATTCGGTGGTGATTTTCTGGGGCCAGGAGGCGAAGCCGATCAGCCACTTGTCGCGTTTGGCGGAGGTCGACTTGGCCATGGCCCGACCGTAGAGGTCGCATTCGGCGGCGATGTTGTTATCGACGTAGTTGATACCCAGCTCCACGGCCCGCTCGAGCACCGGCACGCGGTCCTCGACGGTCTGGCCGCCGTGTCCGCCCAGGCTGACCTCGGAGATCATAAAGCCGGTCTTGCCTAGCGGGCGATAGCCCATCTTGGAGTTGTAATTGAGGATCTTGGCCGGCTCGGCCGCTGCGCGTTGAGCCGGTCCGGCCGCGCTGAGGGTGGCGCCGGCCACGGCCGCAGAGGTGGCCTTGAGAAAATCTCGCCTTGTGTTTGCCGGGTCTGGCATAATGGTGCTCCATGTTTGGTCGGGCGTTGGTCGGGCTTTTCCGGACCAACGGACGGGTACCATACGTGCCCCGATGATATCCGGTGAAGGGTTCTGCGTCAAGCACCTGGTGGGCGCGGTTTGATCACGGGGAGTTGGGGTCCGTGTGAAGCCGCGACCGGTGGTCGCGTGATTCCGCCGCCACTGGCGGCGGCTTTACAGGCTGAACCTCGAATTCCCGGCCACCCTCACATAGGCGCCGCCGGCGCTGCCCCCTACAATCGGCGCTGAACTGCAAATCCTGAACCCTGAGCCCTTCCCATGCTCACCATTCGGGCCGTCGCCGCGTACCTGGAGCAATTGGCCCCCCTGCAACTGGCCGAGGACTGGGACAACGTGGGTCTGCTGGTGGGAGATCCGAGTCGGAAGGTCGAGCGGGTGATGACCTGTCTGACAATCACGCCGGCCAGTGCGACCGAGGCGGTCGAGCGGGAGACCGAGTTGATCGTGACTCATCATCCGCTGCCCTTTCGGCCGGTGAAGCGATTGACGACCGACACCACGGTGGGTCGGATGCTGCTGGGGTTAATCGGGGCGCGAATTGCCGTCTACAGTGCGCATACGGCTTTCGACTCGGCCCTTGAAGGGATAAACCAGCGGCTGGCGTCCGGGCTGGGCCTGCGGGGGATCGGCCCGCTGCTGCCCGGCGACGAAGGTCTGGGCGCGGGCCGCTGCGGTTGGCTGGAAGAGCCGCTGGAGTTGGGGCAGATGGCCGCGCGGGTCAAGGATTTTCTGTCGATCGAGAGAATGCAGATGGTGGGCCGGCCGGAGCAGCCGGTCCGCACGATGGCGGTGGCCTGCGGCGCGGCCGGTGAGTTTCTGGACGCGGCCCGCCAGATGGGCTGCGACTGCATGTTGATCGGCGAGGCTCGATTCCACACGTGTTTGGAGGCGGAGGCGGCCGGTATAGGGCTGTTGTTGCCGGGGCACTTCGCCAGCGAGCGTTTCGCGCTGGAGTCTCTCAGCGAGGTCCTGGCCGGGGAGTTTCCGGAGTTGGAGGTCTGGGCCAGCCTTAAGGAGCGCGATCCGATCCGTTGGGCATAAGGGGGGGTGGGCAGTAGGCCGCCGTGCCGGCGACCGCTAAGCGTTCGGTGGTTCAGCGGCGGTGCCGCTCGACGCACAATGGGCGCAGGCCGGTGCAACTGCTACACTCGCGACGACCCCAAGATTCCCAGCTCCAATCTGAAATCCAAAATCTGAAATCCAACCCCCCCTTTCCTGGGCACCTACCCGGTTCTAGAATGATGACATGCCCTGCCGAACATTAGTTGCACTGCCGGTTTACAACGAGGCGGCCCACGTAGCGGGGGTCCTCGAGGAGGCGCTTTGCCACTGTGGCGAGGTGCTGGTGGTCGATGACGGATCGACCGACGGGACCTCGGAGTTGCTGGCCGCGCGAAACGACGTGCAGGTGGTCAGCCACGGTCGGAACCGGGGCTACGGGTCGGCCTTGCGGTCGGCGTTCGAGTTCGCTTTGCGCGGCCGCTACGAGGTGCTGGTTACGATCGACTGCGACGGCCAGCACCAGCCCAGGCGGATCCCCCTGTTCGTTGAGGCCCTGGCCGGAGGCGAAGGCCGGCAGTTCGACGTTGTCTCAGGCAGCCGCTACCTGGAGCGGTTCTCCGGTGACAGTCTGCCGCCGGAAGACCGCCGGCGGATCAACCGCCAGATCACCGCCGAGCTGAACCGGCGTTTGGGGCTGAATCTGACGGACGCTTTTTGCGGATTCAAGGCGTATCGCGTGGCGGCGCTTGCGCAGGTCGAGTTGACCGAGCCGGGCTATGCCATGCCGCTGGAGTTTTGGGTTCGGGCGGCCGAATTGGGTCTGAGGATCATCGAACTGCCGGTTCCCTTGATCTACCTGGACGAGAAGCGTTCGTTCGGTGGCGCACTGGACAATGCCGAGACGCGCCTGGCGATTTATCGGCGGGTGCTGGAAGAGAGCCTGTCGGTCCGACCTCCTCGGCGGAACATCCTCGTCTCCCCATGAAGAACAACCGGTGAAGCAGCCGCATGAGCACTTGCTCGACGCAAATCGAGTACCGTCGGCTTCGCGCGCCGGGGGAGGATCGCACGGCGCTGATCGACCCGCCGCTGGACCGCGTGGCAGCGGTGGTCGACGAGAATCTGCGGGTTAGGGCGGGGCACGATTACGATTTTCAGGGGCGCTCTCTGGCGGAGTTGTCGGGTCAGGCCCGGCAAGAGTTGCTCAGCCAGGCCCGGCGCTGGACGGCGGCCTATTGCGACGTCGGATTATCCGGCGGGGAACAGACCGGTTTGATCTTTCTGGCCGGGCACCAGCCGGAAATCTTCCATCCGGGAGTGTGGTTCAAGAACTTCGCCTTGGACGCCTTGGCTCGCCGGCACCGGGCCGTGGCGGTGAGTCTGGTGGTGGACAGCGACACCGTCCAGGAGCCGGCGCTGCGCGTACCGGGTGGATCGGTAAGCGAGCCGCAGATCGAGGTGATTCCGTTCGATCGTGCCGAGCCCAAGGTTCCCTACGAGATGCGTCGGATCGTCGATCGGGAGATGTTTGCCGATTTCGGCCGTCGGGTGGCCCAGCGGATCGCCCCGTTGGTTCCCGATCCGTTGATCGAAGCCTACTGGCCGCTGGCGCGGGCGCGGATGCAGGCGGCGGAGAACCTTGGGGCGTGTCTGGCGCAGTCACGTCACCAGTTGGAGGCCAGATGGGGGCTTCGGACCCTGGAGATCCCGCAGAGTCGGATATGTGAGGGCGAGCCGTTTTGCTGGTTCGTGGCGCACCTGTTGTCCCGGCTTCCCAGGCTGAGGGAAATCTACAACCAGGCGGTGGGGTCTTACCGCCGGATACACCGGACTCGCAGCGCGACCCATCCGGTACCCGACCTGGGGGTCGACGGTGAGTGGCTGGAGGCACCGCTGTGGGTATTTTCGGCGGAAGATCCGCAGAGACGGAGGTTGTTTGCGCGGCGGCGGGGCCAACAGGTCTTGATCTCGGACCGAAAGAGCCTGGAGATCGGCCTGCCACTTACGCCCGAGGGAGACGCGGGCCGGGCGGTTCAACGGTTGATGGAGCTGCGGCGGCAGGGAGTGAGGATCCGATCTCGGGCGCTGATCACCACGCTTTGGGCCCGATTGGCGTTGGGCGACCTGTTTCTGCACGGGATTGGGGGGGCGAAATACGATCAAGTAACCGATGTACTGATGGAACGGTTTTTCGGGCTGCGCGCACCGGAGTTTATGGTCCTCTCGGCCACGTTGCACCTGCCGATCGAGCGGCAGCGAGTGCGGATCGATCAATCGCGGGAAATCGGGCAACAGCTTCGCCGCCTGGTCTATCATCCGGAGCGGTACGTGGGGGCAGCCAACGGCGATTGGGCGGCCAGCCGTCGAGATCCGGGAGAATTGATCGCGGAGAAAGCCCGGTGGGTGCGAACACCCCAGACGCTCCAGAACGCTCGTCTGCGGTGCCGGGCGATCCGGCGGATCAACCGGGCCTTGCAGCCTTGGGTTGAGGGCCGGCGGGAGCAACTGTTGCGGCAACAAGCGGAGACGGCGCGTGCGTTGCGCGCCGAGGCGGTGCTGGGACGTCGGGAATATGGATTTTGTCTCTATCCGGAAAAAACTTTTCGGGGATTCTTGTCGGGGCTACTTCCCAACCGTGCCTAAAGATGGTTTGATACTGCTAGAGGTAGCGGCGCGAGGTTTTGATGGACGTCCGGCGTGCCGCAGATGAGTGTGTCAGCGGTGCCACGCACCGGGAACACGCGAACAGAGAACGGGCATCGACCTGAGGGCGGCGACGGATCGTTCTCTGTTGGGGAGAAAGGATTCTTGCCGATGAGCGCAGGAGTTTCTACGCCGTTATCGGCCCGATCGGCCCGTGTTAGGGTTGCGGGTCCCCGGTTACGACTGCCGGTGGTCTCGGCCGGCGCCGCCGATCATGCCGCGATATACTACTTTCTGAGGGCCATCTTCCGGGGGCCGACGCGGAGCGAGTTTCGGGCATCTCTGGAGGATCCTTTCTACGAACCTCACGACCGGCTGCTGGTGCGAAGTGGCGGTCAGATCGTCGGCCACGCACACCTCACCCACCGGGTGATGCAGTTTGGCCCCCTCCGGTTTCCGGTGGCAGGTATGGGGTGGCTGGCCACCTCGGCGGGATGTGGGGGACAAGGTTTGGGCAGCCGTTTGTTGCTGGGGGCCGAAAGACAGATGGCCCGAAGCGGCGCACTGGTGGGGTTCTTGCGGACCACCATACCGCACTTCTTCCGCCGCACGGGTTGGGCGCTTTGCGGACGGCACAACTACAGTCGGGCGGACGCCCGGGCCGTGCTCTCCAGTATGCTGGATCGCGGGCTGTTGCGTCGTCGTCGTCGTCGGCTGCAGATCCGGCCCTGGCGCCGCTGGGAGCAGGCTGCCCTGGTGCGGATCTACAACCAGAACCTTCAGGGCAGGTACGGCCCGCTGGAGCGGACCGAGGCCTACTGGCAGTGGCTGATCCGCCGCCAGGCCTACGACCAGATCTACGTGGCGCTGGAGGGTCCGGAGTTGTTGGAGTTGGAGGAGATCAACACGCGAATCGTGGGCTACGCGGTCACCCAGGGCGAGAAGATCGTAGAGCTGTTTGCGGCCCCCGACCGTCGCCGGGCATTGCCCGAGCTGTTGAGGCGAATGTGCAGCGACGCGATTGAGCACGACCGTCAGACGGTGGTGTTACACGCCCCGCCGGGAAGTCCGCTGTACAAGGTGTTCAGCACCGCGGGCGGCCTTCGCCACAACCACGAGGCCGACCGGGGCGAGGTCTACATGGCCCGGCTGTTGGACCCCCTGAAACTGCTGCGTCGTCTCTGCGGCGAGTTTTCCCACCGCGCCGAAGAGGCCGGTCTGGCGCGGCCACTGGAGCTGGGATTGCTGGTCGACGGAAAGAAGTACCAGTTGGAGATCACCCGGCAAGGGGCGCGGGCGGTGTCGCGCCGACTGGGCCGCACCTACTTGAAGCTGAACGTGGCCGATTTCACTCGCCTGCTTCTGGGGCAGCTCGACTGGCGTCGGGCGTTGTCGGAGGGGCGGGTGGAGGCTTCGACCGGCCTGGCGCTGGAAGCCGGCCCGGTGCTATTCCCCCGCGTGCCGCTTTGGCGGCCGCCGCTGGACGATCTGTTGGCGTGCGGGGAGGGTTGAGGGAGAATTGACCAACGGGCACTTTCCCCAACGGTAACTACCACTACAGCGCTATGTCCACGGCACTGTTGTTTAGCGGGCGGGCTTGCCCGCCGTTGCCACGCCCGAACAGAATGGTGTCTCCAACTCAACGGCGGGCAAGCCCGCCCGCTAAACGCTGATGGAAACCCCGTGACTTCGCAACACGTTGCTGTCGTTCGAGTTACGCGGAATCGTCACGCAAACATAGCGTGGTAGTACTACTTCGGCAGGAAGTCCTGAACCACGGTCACCTCGCGGATCTCGTTGCTGTCGGACTCGAAGACGCGGATCTTGATCTGGATCCCCCGCAACGGCACGGGATACGGCGGCGAGGTCTCCATCTCACCCGGGTCGTCAACGATACCGTACCCGGGCTGGCCTGGCTGGTCGTCGTCAAACCCGTTGGTGCCCAAATCGCCGACCCCGTCCAGATACTGGTCGCCGTGTTCTCCCTGATCCAGCTTTCCATTACCGTTCTCGTCCTGCCAATCCTGTTCGTAGTGGAACGACCACGTGTCGTAGACCCGCGGCAGACTGGATCGGGGGCCTGGGGCCGCGTAGTCGTAGTTCGGCACATGGAACGCGGGCTGCGGGGCCCCCTGCGGGGCGTTGTAACGGGGGGCGTATCCGAGATCCACGTAGGCGCCGTAGCTGAGCACGCTCCAACCGCTGCTCAGTCTTGCAGGGTTTGCCGGATAGCTCGGATCTCCCGGGGCCACAACCACGTCATCTTCCTGCTCGGGAGTATTCTTCGAGTCGAGCAGCACCGGTGCCCCAGGGTCCCAGGCCTTCACGTCGAAGCCGATCACGTTGTTGAGGATCACGTCTTCGGCCACTCGGGGGCCTTCGAAACCTATCAACGTACCGGTGACCTTATCCACTGGGAATCGCGGGTCGTCGTGCCATGGGTGCGGGTCGTTCCAGAGATCGATCCACGGCTTTGGCGAGACACGCGGCACCTCCGCAGGAGACTGCCAGGCAAACCAGCGTGGCGAAGAACACTCCCGCAGCGTGGGCAGTCCCAACTGACCCCAACGGCGCATGTCGAATGGGAAGGTCATTTTGCCGTGTACGCGGTGGGCGAAGCGGCACTCGCGCTTGGTGAGGTCACCCAACGAGTTGGCCACTACACGGATCGGTTTGTTGGAGGAATCGAACAGCACGTGTACCGAGATGTCGTTTTCGGCGAAGAACCCGACCGGAGTGTCGTCGGCGATGGGCGCCGCGGGCGCCACCAGGAGCATGCGACGGTAGAGGGTCCGCCCACGGACGAACCAGGCGATCTCGGCCACGTCGGATTCGATCACGCCTTCCGGGGCCCCGGCGCAGCGTCCCAAGAAGGGCCGGCCGGTGCTTTGGGTAGTAAACATGAGGATGTCGTCGAAATCGCCCACGGTGGTATCGGCCGGTGGGTTCGTGGGGTCCACGTCGACGTCGACCGGGCGGGGTCGATAAGCGGGATGACTTGTGGGCAGCGCGCCGATCGGCCCCTCGATATACTCGAAGTACCCTTCGTAAGTCTCGGGACGCCGGGGCGGGAGCATAGTGACCGTGATTCCGGCCAGGTCCATCTCCAGCCTGGTCTTGGCAGTCCGGACGCCTTCGGACATCTCCAAGGTCGTCCGCGACTCGTTGATGCTCTCGCCGATCGAGCCGAAGATCTGTACGACCGCGGCGACCATGATCAGCGTAAGCGCCGTGGCCACCAGGATTTCCACCAGCGTGTATCCCCGGGCCGGGCAGGCGGAAATCGCGCGAAGTTGGGCAGACTTGACGGGCCGTTGCATGGCACCTCTCCTATCGGGAATATATCCCCTGAACCGCTTGCCCACAAACGGCTGGCCCGGTCGGCAGAAGCGGGCTGCACCACTATGGGGGGCAAGGCCCGAGAGTTCCGGCCAGTCACCTCCCCGATACAATCGCCTCTATTTCAATTCGACCCGCTCCCGCGCGAAATGTCAAGTAGAATCTCGGTCTGCCGGGGCGTCACACGTGAGGGGGTGACGGGGTGACAGGGTGAGGGGATGAGGGGGTGAGCGCCGTGGTTATCGGTGAGAGCGTAGCCGGCTCGGGGACCTGAACCAGATAGCCACCGTTGAGCTCGTAGGTGCCGCCGAGGTCGGTGAAGTTGAGGTAGTAGAGGTTCAGGCCGTTGAGGTCCAGGTAAGAGTCGAGCCCAAGGATGAGGTTCTTCACGTAAAGGGCCTCGTCTGCGGTCCAGGCCGGCTGGTTGTCGAAGTAGTCGCCCAATTGGACCTGTCCGATGCGATCGCCACCAATTTGCAGCGTGTCCAGGGCGAAGTTGAACGAGAAACCATCCATTGTGCGGCCAAGATCGCGGCCGCCCGCCTCGAGCGGATGAGGAAACGTCGGGAAGGTCTCATCGAAAACCAGCGTCAGGTTGTTCAGACCCGCCAGTGCGGCCGGATCGATGCTGCGATTCTGGAAACTGGCGTCCATCTCCATCAGATGGATCTTGGCCCCGGACACCGCGGCGAGCGAGCTTTGAGGCGCGAAACCGAGTCTGGCAACAAAGATCTCGGCGGCCGGATCGGCGATCTCCAGCGTGCCGCCGCCTTGACCTCCGACATCGAGAGCATAAGCGGTCAACGTTCCTCCAAAGATCGAATATGTTCCTCTGGCCCCCGCCTGGTCGCCGAGACGGAGATCGTCGCTGACGTTGTTTGTACCGCCGGTCTGAGTGAACGTGCCCGTGCCGGAAAGGCCGACGTATATCCGCCGAGTCGACAAACGGCCGAGCCCCAATTCATAGCTGCCTTGGCCGCCGGGCCCGAAGCCGAGCAGGAGGCTGTCATCCACGGTGTTAGTGCCACCGGTTTGGATGAACGTTCCCGTCCCCCGCAGGCCAATCTGCTGTCCGGCGGCAGACAACCGGCCCGTGTGCGGCCGGGATTTCTGGCGGTGCGGCCAAAAGGGGACAGATCCAATTCGTGCGAAGCACCCTGCGGGCCGTGGGGGGCAAATTGGACCTGTCCCCTTTTCGGTTGCGTGTCAGCGGCGGCGTCGGCGCCTGTGCCAGACCAGCAACAGCAGGCCCAGCCCACCGCTGAGCAACAGCACCAGCGTGCCCGGCTCGGGAACGATCGTCAGCGTGGCGCTGAGGAATAAGTCCTGCGAGGGCCGGCCACCCACGGCGG